>LAHS01000648.1_pt1 | contig 78977 bp, 50 predicted proteins | sample 329651 | NCBI WGS metagenome assembly LAHS01 (sample SAMN03275699, study PRJNA271635) | activated sludge metagenome | isolation source: sample C-1 Sludge from hydrolytic chamber (first chamber) of Anaerobic...
GAGGTGAAGCTCACCCATACCCGAGATAATGGTTTGGCCACTCTGCTCGTCGGTACGTACGGTAAAGGTAGGATCCTCTTCGGCCAGCTTGGCAAGACCATTGTCCAGCTTGGCCACGTCGGCCTGGCTCTTGGGCTCTACGGCGATGGATATCACGGTATCGGGGAATGTCATGGATTCCAGCACGATGGGGTGGTTCTCGTCGCACAGCGTATCGCCGGTACGGATGTCCTTAAAGCCTACACCGGCGCCTATATCGCCGGCATCGATGGAGTCCATGGGTATTTCCTTGTTTGAGTTCATCTGGAACAGGCGGCTGATGCGCTCTTTCTTGCCTGAGCGGGGGTTGTAAACGTAAGAGCCGGCAACCACCTTACCCGAGTAAACGCGGAAGAATACCAAGCGACCCATGAACGGGTCGGTGGCAATCTTGAACGCCAGAGCCGATGTAGGAGCATCCTCCGACGGCTTGCGGTCTTCCTCTTCCTCGGTATCAGGATTGGTACCGATGATGTTCGGCGTATCCAGCGGCGACGGCAGGAAAGCGCAGGTATAATCGAGCAGCGGCTGCACACCCTTGTTCTTGTACGAAGAACCCAGCAGCATGGGGCAGCACTCCATGGCGATACATCCCTTGCGGATGGCGGCGATAATCTCCTCTTCCGAGATTTCTTGGCCGTCGAGATACTTCTCCATCACGTCGTCGTCAAAGTTGGCGGCACCTTCCAGCAGTTTATCTCTCCACTCGTTGGCCTCGTCTACGAGGTTGGCGGGAATGTCTTCTATGTCGTATTCGGCGCCCATGGTCTCGTCATGCCACAGGATAGCCTTCATCTTGATGAGGTCTACCACGCCCTTGAAGTTCTCCTCCGCACCGATAGGTATCTGGATGGCGATAGGGTTGGCTCCCAGTATATCCTTCATCTGGCTAACGGTCTCGAAAAAGTCGGCACCTGAGCGGTCCATCTTGTTCACGTAGCCTATACGGGGCACGTTGTACTTGTCGGCCTGGCGCCAAACAGTCTCACTCTGGGGCTGTACGCCGTCGGCAGCCGAGTAGGTTGCGATAGCTCCGTCGAGCACGCGCAGAGAGCGCTCTACCTCGGCGGTGAAGTCCACGTGTCCCGGAGTGTCAATCAGATTGATTTTATATGAGTTGCCCAGATAGTTCCAGTTACAGGTTGTTGCAGCCGAGGTGATGGTGATGCCTCTCTCCTGCTCCTGTGCCATCCAGTCCATTGTGGCTGCGCCATCGTGCACCTCACCTATCTTGTGGGTCTTGCCCGTATAGAAGAGGATGCGCTCTGATGTGGTTGTCTTACCAGCATCGATATGAGCCATGATACCGATGTTGCGAGTCAAATGTAAATCGCGGTTTGCCATTTTTCTTTTTACCTTTATTTGTGATTAGAATCTGAAGTGAGCGAATGCGCGGTTGGCCTCGGCCATACGGTGCATGTCCTCCTTGCGCTTGTAGGCGCCACCTTGGTTATTGAACGCGTCAACAATCTCGGCAGCCAGCTTGTCGGCCATCGACTTGCCGCCGCGCTTGCGGGCGAAGGCAATCAAGTTCTTCATCGAGATGCTCTCCTTGCGCTCCGGACGTATCTCGGTAGGAACCTGGAACGTGGCACCACCTATACGGCGGCTTTTCACCTCCACCTGCGGAGTGATGTTGTCCAGTGCCTGCTTCCAGATTTCCAGAGGCGACTTTTCTTCCTTGTCCATCTTCTGCTTAACGAGGTCGAGCGACTTGTAGAAGATTTCGTACGAGGTATTCTTCTTGCCGTCGTACATCAGGTGATTAACGAACTTTGATACTTTCTGATCATTGAAGACCGGATCCGGCAGGACCACACGCTTCTTTGGTTTTGCTTTTCTCATTTTGTTTATTTAAATATGTATTCTGCGGAGGCTGTCGTTCTGACGTTCTTCAACGCCCGCACCCGGGCATTTACTCAACCTTGTATAACAATTCTCCAGCAAAACGATTGTTGTTTGTTATTCCTCTTCAAAAGTTCTCAAGTTTGTGAGTCGCATTCCCCTTTAGGCGGAAAATGTCTGGTTTTGAAGCAGCAGCCGTGCTGCCGGCTTACCAACCTGTCAACTCATAAACTTAAAAACTTGTCTCCTGCGAGCTTTTACTTCTTAGCCTTCGGACGCTTGGCTCCGTACTTCGAACGGCGCTGCGTACGGCTGGCTACACCGGCGGTATCGAGTGTACCGCGAACGATGTGGTAACGTACACCGGGCAGGTCCTTTACACGGCCGCCACGTACCAGCACGATGCTGTGCTCCTGCAGGTTGTGACCTTCTCCGGGAATGTAGGAGTTCACTTCCTTCTGGTTTGTCAAACGAACACGGGCAACTTTTCTCATTGCCGAGTTAGGCTTCTTGGGGGTTGTGGTGTAAACACGAACGCAGACGCCACGACGCTGTGGACAGTTGTCCAAAGCCGGAGACTTGCTCTTGTCTACCATTACCTTTCTGCCTTTTCTTACCAACTGTTGAATTGTAGGCATAATTTTACTTTTTTAATTTATATATTTATTTTGTTTATTATCAAAGCATTAACGGGCAGATATAACATGCCGTTTCGGGCTGCAAAGGTACGAACAAATCTCCGAACTACCTAATATATGTAAAAAGAAAAAGTCTACATCTTGCCGGAATTAGCAAAATATAGACCTTATTAACATATATTATCTATTCAGAGATAGCTCAAGCCTCCCCGTTTCCGCCTCCGAAAGGCGAAAAAGTACGCTGCTGGTTCTCGCCAAGGTCAATCTTTCCGTACGCCTGCTCGTACTTGTAGATGTTCTCCTGCAGGGCCCCCAACAGGCGCTTGGCATGCTCCGGGGCGAGGATAATGCGGCTTGCCACTTCCGGTTTAGGCATACCCGGGAGCATGCGGGCAAAGTCAAGCACGAAGTCACTGTGTGAGTGGCTGATGAGGGCGAGGTTGGAATAAACACCGGAAGCTATCTCCGGCTTCAGGTCCATTTGCAGCTGAACCGGCTGGTTGTTGTCTTTGTCTGCCATGATGCTGTAAGTATAATATATTTAAGGTACGCACAGAAGCGCCCGTACCGTTTTCGTTGCAAAAATAACGAAAAGATTTCAAGGGAGCAAAACAACCACTAACAAAAAAAGCGGCAAGCCTTTATCGGCCTGCCGCTTAGTTCTATATCATCCTGAATAACCAGGACCATCTCCGTAATCATCATGGATTGGACCTGTCTCGGGCCACTTAGAGTCATCTGAACCGATATCATAGCCATCATGCTCATTGGGAGGATCCGAAGGCGATGCTGCTATGAAAGTTTCCAGCTGTACTTGTACAAGTTCTATGGCTGGTTTAACATAAATTCTTTTCATTTTCCTATTTATTTTACAATGTACTTCTTTCCGTTCACAATGTACACGCCTGCCGGCAGATTGTCAACGCTTGCAGAACCGCTGCGAACAATCTGGCCATAGATGTTGTACACATTCTGGCTGTTCGGATTGTTAACTGCATCTGTACCGTTGATGCCGTTGATACCGGTAGTCCCGCCGTCGAGTATTCTGAAACTCTTGGCAAAGAATTTCTGGCCGGCAGCACCCGAAACGCCATTGTCCCTGCTCAGTTTCACCACAGCCGTATGGGGAGTGAACACCACTCCATCATACATGGCCTTGTAGAAGCCGTTTGCCCACTTTGTATCGTTACCGGAGTAATAATAGTAGCTGTACTTGGGCACCTTGGCACCTTCGGTATGGTTGCCTATAAAGGTGTACACCACCCCGTCGGTTGTGAAAGACTTGCTTTCGCTCTTCAGCTTAGCTGCAAACTGATCGCCGTTGGTATCGGTGTCAATCGTAACGTCCATAATCATGTTGTATTCAGCTCCGTGAAGTCCGGGATGTATCATGTAGGGATGATGGGCCTTCATGGTCGTCACAGGGGTTTTGAACTGCAGTGTGATGTACTTGCTTCCATCACCGTTGGTGCCGAGCTGTACCCCACTGAACTCACATACTTCGGTAGCACTACCAAAAGCATTCCCAATCTGCTTGGCATCAAGGTCAAAGGGGAAACAAACCGAATACCACTTGCTGTCTATCAGACGCTCATCTTTGTAAGTGCCTTTCAGCTTTGCAGTCAGCATGAACTCATTCCAGCCGGCATAGTCGCCGGAAACTGCATTAAAGAAATTGTCTGGTGTCACGGGTAGCTTGTTACCGTCTTCGTCAAGCACCCAGTGGTTATTCCATTCATAATAGGGTGCAGTGTTAGGATATTGTGGAGTACCTATAAGCTGGATATACTTATTTACGTACTTTTCGTAAGCAGCTTCCGGATAGTGGAGCACAACCCTGTTATAAGTAAATGTGCTTGTTTCCCCTGTCTTATTAAAATCCTCTAAACTGACAATGTCTCCATCCTTATGTCCATTAGTGTAATTACCACTACCAGAATAGTACTTATACTGGTAACCGTAAGTTTGAGCCGTAGGCAGGAATGCCTGTTGCGCAGCCTTGGTGTTTTCACCCAACACGTATACGTCTTCCAATGTCTTGATGTTACCGAAAGCTCCGCGCTCTATCAGCTCTACGCTTGCAGGAATGATGACGGAAGAAATGCTGGTATGGTCGAAAGCCTCTTCTCGAATATATTTCAAGGAGTTGGGCAGACGGAGCGTCGTGATATTTGTACAATTCTCAAAAGCACCCTTTCCGATTTCGGTTATAGATTCCGGCAGAATAACTGTAGTTAGACCGGTGCATCCCCAGAAAGCCTGGGTGTCTACATGGGTCAGACCATATTCGTATTCCACATCCGTAAGATTGGTACAATTATTGAAAGCCATACTTGCAACACTACTTACACTGGTGCCAATCACTACACTCTGAATCCACGTATTACCAGAGAACACGCTGGCACCGATAACCGTAGTTCCCTTATTTTCCGATTTTGTGGCATTGGGGAACACAATCTTGGTCCACTTGTTCAAATTGTCATTGAAAGTGAATTTTGTTTCGGTCAGATTTTCCGGCAACACAAGCGTGCCGAGCTGCTTGCCGCCGTTCATCTGTGGAGATGCAGCACCCAATGTGGCAAGGACATTATCATCTGCAACCTCAGCCAACGCGAGGTTCAGATCGGTCATCTTGGTAAAGATGGGATTGTAAGTGTTGTTTACAAATCCATAAAACTGGTTCATGTCAGTTGCCGACAGTTTGTATCCGTTTGCAGTAACAATCTTCACGCTTGTGGATGCAAGCTGTTCAGCTGTAAAGTTACCGGCTGCGAGGTCGCCGGAACCATTTACCGTAATGACGAGTGTTCACCCTCTGGAGTGATTTCCGGAGCGGCCTTGGCAACCAATACGGCCAAGAGCGCTACCCATAGGAGTAAAGTTCTTTTCATTTTAACTATTTTAGGATTTTAAATAATTCAGCGGAAAGAAAAACTTTTCATTGTTGTATTCAGGGTTGTTGTCCTTTCTCAAGGCAACATACTACCATGTGTACCAATTCTACAGTTATTTCTGCTTAAATTAACTCGACTTTCAATTTGGGTGCAAAATTACTTCTTTTGCACATTTCCACAAAATTATTTCGGTAAAAATTACGTGAAATACCACATATTAGGTAGAAAAATCGCATTATTTGACATCTGAATTGGCCGAACTTTGATAAAATGCAATCTTGAGATAGCAAACCAGGAGGCAGACTGACAGCAAGCACTCGTCAGACTGCAGGGGCTGACATTTCTTGCCTTCAAACCTGTCTCATCTTTTAACTTTGCGAACGGTATTTTTTATTTAGGCTCTCCGAACAGAAAAACAAAAAACCTGCCGGGGAACTTCCCGGCAGGTTAAACATTAGTCACAGAATGCACTGTCAGCGCACAAGATACTTACATGTAAGAACGGATGCAGGTGTCTGAAGCGTCACTATATAGATACCGTTTGGCAGCGACGGGGTGAAGCGTTGCTCCACACCCTTAAACTGCTTGACTGCAACAGTCTCGCCACCAGCAGCGTACACTGTTATCTGAGCCGTGCCGCCGTCGCCGTTAACGGCTACGATGGTTCGACCGTCGACGGTCAGCGACGAATTTGCCGCTGCCATCTTGTCGCCTATACCCGTCGTTGTGCCAGTGATGACAAAGCGTTGCGCTGATACAGCCTGCTTAAGCGCCGTAAAACGATAGACGGTGGTGTCGGCATCGAGGCTTACCATTGTGCCCGCTACGCGGTCATATAGCTTCAGGTTGCTGTAGCCGGGCAGGTTGTGGCGAACTATCTGCAAAGAGTATTCGGTGTCGTTGCCACCTTTGAAAGTCAGGCTGTGATTGTGTAGCGAGGGCACCGTACTCACTTGCATCTGTCCGTCGGCAGTAGTCTCACAGAGCTGCCCTGAATTGGTTATCTGTGGTAGCTTGCGACCGTCCCAGCCGTTGTCAAAGCCGTCGGTAGTATTGTCAGCTTCCACGAGGTACATCTGGTCGAAGGTGGATTTACCTACGAGGCTGAACTTCAGCCATCCCACAGCTTCCGTCTGCGTGGCAGCAGATGCGCCCAAAGTCGAAGGCTTCGCATAATTCGGCTTGTCGTTCTTTAGCACGCCCAGCGGCTCCGATCCTACGTAGCTCAAAACCATCTTCCTGGTCTCGGCCGAAGGCTGGTCAACATCCGAGAGCTTCAACAGGAAACCCTGCATAGAGGGTATAGTTGCCTGCCCCATGGAAGCTGCCATTGCCTGCGGCAAGGCCAGGTAGCTGCCCGCACCACTGGTGTTGGCTGACTGCTGGTCGCTCCAGTCCTTGACAGAGCCGGTGTTATAGATGTAGACCGTCTTGTCTACTCCGTCAGGGAATTTCAGTTTAGCTATATTCAGCGCTGCTGTGTAGGAGTTGGCCACTATATTCTGTCCCAGTCCCCAATATTTATAGGTAGTATCGCTACCCGTGTAACCAGTCACGGCAGCAGCATTGCCGGTCAGGGTTAGCTCCACATCTCTTAGGTTCAGGCGGCCGCACATGGAGTACTTTTTAGGCTGCTCCTGCGTGAGCTGATAAACCGTAAAGGGCTGCATGTCTCTACTGCCATCGAAACTACTCCACTTCTGGTAGAAATTATCGGGTGCATTGTGGGTCTCGTCGTATGTCTGCAGGTATGCCCCGACAAAAGTCTTGCGGGTCAGTCGGGCGGTGTATTTCTGGAACGGCAGACCTATCTGCTGCCAGGTATAGCCGTCACCGTACATCTTCTTACCCTGGGTGGGCGACCCTTCTATGTTGTCGATGAAATAGTTGGCTGCCTGCTCGCTGGGCGTGAGTTTGCGACCCTTGGCCCAGAGTTCCACGGTAGCATAGACTGCCATGTCTTGTGCATTGGTGCTGAGCACGATGAATGAGCCATTGGGTTTGTTCTCTTCTGCTTCGATAACGAGCTTCGTGCCTTTGGCATAAGTCTCAAAACCAGTAATATTACCGGCTACGGAGAATCCTGCATCCGGAGAAACGATGAACTTACGTTCACCCTCGCCCGATGTCTCGTTCACCAAGTGGCGCACAGTGAGCTCCTTCCCTACGGGGAAGCGACAGTCGTTAACTGCAGCCTGTCCGTTATTATTTGCAGCAGTGGCAAAGATAACATCGTCGCCGGTACCAGGAACCTTATTAGCAGTCCAGTTTGAAGGCTGATAGAATTCTGTTCCGTCTGCACCATTGGATCCCATCCAGTAGTTTACGATAGTTGCTGAGTTGTCCAACACATGCAGCACAATACGCGCAATGCCACCACTGTTGCCCTCGCAGGTTGTTCCGGCAGCAAAAGTGGTTCGAGCTTCTATGATATAGTTGCCGGCAGCAGTAGGCTTGAAATTAGCAATGTTGCCGGTAGCATCGGTAATCTTGGTTACGTTGTCGGGATTGGTGACATCATACCACTCCACGTTGTACATGTTGTTGGAAACTGGCAAGAACAGCTTATCTGTAATGCCATCAGCCATTACAGCTTCCTCCCAATCGGGTACAATGCTGGGCAGACCTACGTTGGCCACGTTTACATTCATAACCGTTTCGCCACAGAACTGACCATCAGTTTGATAATCGTTGAGCACGCGCACCGTGTACCATCCTTGATCAAGGTTTTTGAAAAGTCCCTTTGGAGCTTGTGGACCGTCGATAGTCTGTGCATCATCAGGCTCGCCATTTGTATTGACTACGCCTTCTTCTGTCTTGCGGAGTTCCACACGCAGTTTATTGCCGTAGGTATAGCCGTTCTTGCCTTCAACAGCAATCATACCCTTAGCCTGTTCTGTCTTGTCGCATACGGCAGAATAGAAGTTGAACGGACCGTCAGAAGGTGAACTGGAATTAAATACCACCTTGAAGGTGCGGTCGGTGTAAGATTTGTTGTCTGGGTCTGGAGCTATGGCGAATTCCCGACCATTAGTACCTAAGATAGTCGTATTGTCGTTCTTTGTGGAAATAACCTTTCCGTCCATAGCAAGGAAAGCATCGTCGCGGAACGATACAACTGCATATAACTCATCGGGCAGTTGGTGATCTTCCTTGTCGTAGGTAAACGTACTTACCCACAATGCAGAAGAAGTGCGTGTGCTGATGCCGTCAATCAAATCTTTCAAGTTAGAAGGCTTGCTGTAACCATACAGTACTTTCTGATAGGCTGCGCCCACATTAATGTGGAACTCTCGCTGCCCACAGACATCAACAACTTTAAGACCATCACTGTAGCCCTCGTCGTTCTTCGGAGTATATTGCTGCACGGCTGTGCTTGTAACTCCTGTTTCGAGCTTTACGGTTGGCTTAATCTCCACATCCTGACTGATGGTTTTGCACTTTGTGGCAAGGATTATTCTGTACTTTCCTGCGGGAAGGTCGGATACTTTCAGCGTGTTGTTGGTTACGGGCACATCAGTTCCCACTACGGGGAAGTGCATCGTGTGTGTATAAGTCTTGTCGCTGAAGAAGTTGGACGTATTGAACGTATAATCGCCATCCACGATCTGGCCACTCGCATCGAGTCGGTGGATGGTCAGTTTCTTGATGGTAGCCGGAGCGTTTTGCAAGCTGAAAGAAACTCTTCCCGTATTGCCGTGAGGCGAAATGGCATCCACCTTCACGCCTGCATCGCCATCCACAAGGCCGAACTGTGTGTTAAGCACGAATTCTTTCTTGTAGAAAGTCTGGTCGCAGGTGGCATTGCCATCATCATCCATACTATAAGATACGCGATAAGTGCCGTCGTCAAGATTGGTAACGTCGATAGTTCCCTTTGTATTCTTAGACAAATCCAGACTATTCTGATCTAATTGTGAGGAAACATTACTCCAACTTCCATCGTCGTTCTTCTTGTCCACTCTGAGCTTTGAGCCTTCGGGGAAATAATAGTAAGTGGTATTCCAACTATATTGACGAAGTATCCATTCAATGGTCAGTTTCTTACCTTCAACTGTACAGTCTTCATTTACTTTAGCAACAGAGGCTCTACCTGTCATTTTCAATGGATAATTCCATCCCTTTATAGTGTAATTGTCCATAATACTATCACGCAAAAGCATAATACCAGAACCATTACTTGTTTGTTTAGTAGTGGTGCTACACAACTCTTCGTATTTGATATTCCATATTTTGCGTACATTCTTACTTAAGTCCGTGCTGACTACGACTGAAATGGATCCATTTTTATTAATCGTGTGTGAGACATAATTCATTGTAGGATCAGTTGTAGCCCAGTCATAATCATAGAAAGTAACTCCTTTCTGTTTCAATTTCTCTAACATCGCAAGGTTAGCCTCAGCAGAGCCACCGGAGATAGAAAGACGCACTTGATCGTCAAACTGGCAGTTATCTTTCACATAACGCGTCACGGATTGGCTGCCGAGATTTACAACCGGATCTGCCGTTGCAATGTTGGCAGTTGCCGTTGCGCTGTTATTGCTTTCGGCCGTGCCTTTGTCGGTCACCTTGATGGTGACGGTTTCGCCGCCATCCAGTCCGGGGATGAGCCAGGTGCGGTCGGCAGAACCGGTCAGGGTGATGGGCGCTTTGCCTGAACTGAACGTGGCCTCATAGTCGAACGGGCCTACGCCGTTGGCCACCGTCACATTGACCGAACCGTGTGGCTGATTGTCTTGGGCGCAGTAGTCGTTGCTGACCACGGTGCTGAGCGTTGGTGGCGTATAGGTAGACTGTGAGGTCTTGTCCTCAATGGCGATACTCGTTGCAGAGCACTTCGTCTGCTGTGCGTTGTCGTTCAGAAAGTAGACGTCGTACTGCGTGCTGCCTGCCGTGAGGTTGGTCCATTTGCACTGCCACTGGTTGGTGGTGCCGGTCACCTGCGTCAGCGTGTTGTCTGACTGGCCGGGCAACACCGTGTTAGGGTCGCCGGCCTTGCGCAACTGGGCAGTGCCATTGGGCGCGGTTGTGCCCGATAGGCGCGTGAAGGTCAGGGTGATGGAGCCCGGCAGGGCTGCGTTGTACACGTCTTGCTTGGTCACGCTGTATTCAAACGTGCTGCCGTTAGACGTGATGTAGTTCTGTGCTGCCAACTGCAATGTGGTCATGAGCAGCAACAGGAGCATGGACGCGCGTCTGGTGCCATATCTGCATAAAAAAGTAAAGGTTTTCATCATTTCCAAAAACTTTGCGATTGTTCTTCCATAAATTTACCGGGCTTGGCCATTCCTTCGCTGTCATCACCAGAGTTGTCGCCGGGCTGTGGAGTAATAGGTTCTTCAGGGTTGTTGTTCGGATTGCTGGTGGCATTAGGACCGGCTTGCATCAGCTCAGGTACCTCCAAGACTTCGATGCTTGGCTTTTCATACTTTCGTTGTTTCATGTTCTTAAAAATATAAAATTATAATATATAGCAAAGTTACACCTCCACCGGTTGAGGGAGGTTCTGTTTCTTTCGGACTCAACTGCCAGTAAACTCAAAAACTTTTCATTTTTACGCTATGGCATGGTATTTAGTTGTTTACGGATGTAAAAATATAAAAAAATATACAGGTTTTCTATATACTTAATGTTAAATAACGGTAAAATCAACATTTTGAATAAAATAATCTGAAATCGAGGAGTGCCCGGATAAAACAGAAGCAATCTGTTGTCAGCGTCGGCTGATACCGGCAGGGACTGTGGTCATGGGTGCCGTTCAAAGAGCCTGAAAGTCATCATCAGCGCGCTTGAACGTATACACTAAGCACACCGAAAAGGCATGCTGCCTGGTGGCAGCAGACTGCCACCTCCCACAGCCCGCACCAATGGGGGCGACGACTACCCCCACTATCTTGCCACGGGATGTCAGCCAGCTGATGCGCCGGCACCATTGGCGCACAACAGACCGAGGTTGCCGCGTCCTTGTCTGGCAACCCCGGTCTGTTACAATTTAAACACCGGCCGGGTGTTTGTTTCATTCTCATAAACTGTTCTCCATTTTCCCGAACCTACGGGACGCCGGCGGCTGTGCAAGCTCGCCTCTCCACGGAGGGTACGGGAGGAGAAATGCGCAGCTACCTCACCACGAACTTCTTGCCGTTCTTGATGACTACGCCCTTGTAGGAGGCGTCTACACGCTGGCCGGAGAGGTTGTACAGCGGCGCATCGGCAGCCGATTGCTGCACGCGGTTGATGCCCGTAGTGACGCCATTCCGCTCTATAATCTTGCTGCCGGTGGTAACTTCGGGTGTTACTTTGTCGCCTGATTTGTAGTTAACGATAACACCTTTTACCGTAACCTTGTCGCCTACCTTCAGCTCGTCTTGCGATGTGAACTTGGCACCGTTCAGACTGTAGCCACGGAAAACCTCCAACTGGCTGGTCGTGGTGCCGTCGTCGGAAATATAATAGGTGGCATTGCCATAATCGGTATTTACCTCATCAATCTTAGAAACGATACCGGTAATCACCACATCACTCGTGGGAATATCGGTGCCGGCACTGAGTATGGCCAGCGCCTGGGCCACGGTGTAGGTGGCGGCCTTGTTAAAGGTCTTGGCTGTAACGGCGCTTGCCTTGCCGTTCAGATAGGCAATGGCGCTAACGGTGGTGGTTTCGCTGATGGTAAAGGGAGCGGTGTACTTGGTCGACTGATTGGTAGGCGTGCTGCCGTCGAGGGTGTAATAAATCTCTGCTCCGTCCTGCGACGAGCCCAGAGTCACGGTGGCAGTCTCCATGAAGCCGTCCTCACCCTCTACCGTAGGCGGCACCACGACACCGGTCGCGGGGGTATAGGTTACCACAATCTTCGTGGCACGCACCTGGGCGGAAGACGCCGTGAGCGTAAAAGAAAGGGCATCACCCGTCCATGTGCCCACCGTCTCGGCGTAAGTGTAGCTGCCCACGCTCGGCGCTGTAAAGCAGCCCGGCCCGTATTGGGCAGTACCGGCAACGGTACAGGTGAACACCACCTTGGTTATATTGCCCACTGTAGACGAAATGGTAGCCACGCTGCCCTTGTAGAAACGATAATTATCGTCACGACTCAAGGCTCCTTTGTCGCAAGCAACCGTTATTCCATCTTTTGAAAATTGGTCGGCACTTCCAGCTGCTGCTGTACCCTTGATTTCCGAAGGCAAGAACGTAACCTCATCGGCTGCTGCAAACGAGCTGACCAAGGTCAGCAATACAACGAACGAATAACGTAGAAAATGTTTCATAAGCTATGATTTTAAGTTGATAAACAGATTTCGGGTGTACGCTACAAAGTTAGGAAATTAATCCGCCGGAGCCAAGAATGGGAGATGAAATTCCTGTTACAAGAACTCCTCTCCCACTCTCTGGTTATCATCTAACCACTAACTTGCGGTTGTTCCGGATGTAGATGCCCGGCGGCAAACCCTGCAGACTGGTGCCCACGTACTGCCCCTGCAGATTGTAGACGCGGGAGTCAGAAGTACCGGCCTCGCCTTGCGGCAGCGTGATGCCGGCCTCCGTGGTCAGCTCGTACAGCATCGGCATGGGGCCTTGGTTCGTTGTATAGCAGCCGTAGGAGCTGTGCTGGGCAGAATACTGCATGTAGTAGCCGTTGGTGGCTATGCGGTAGGTGCCGTCGGCGTTGGGCGTTACGGTCCAGACTGAGGCCTGCGCCTTGTCGGTTGTTACGTTGTAGCTGGTGTAGGTACCCTTCTGGAAGTAGTAGCGGCCCTGGCTGTCCTTGAGGTAATAGCCGCCGGGAGCCTCCTCGAGGGTGTAAGCCAACGCATCGGATGCCAGCGTAATGACGCCGCCGTTGTCGGTTACGGCCGTTGTGTACAGGTAGCCATAATTCTTGCCGCTCGCCACGTTCTGCGCTGCCCGCAGGCTGCTGCCGGTGTTCACCACAATGAGATACTTGCCGCCGGCCTTTACTTCAGCGGTCTTGACAAAGGTATAGGAGGCCGGAGTGTCGCCACCGCCGCCGGGAACCACCGCCGGGGTGTCCATGTAACGGCTGTCGTCATCGGCTGTGGTGAGGGTTGTGTGCACGTTGAAGGCCACGTCTACGCTGTCGCCCCAGATGTATTCGGCCAGATTGGGGAAATCTATCAGATAGTTGCGGTTGCCCTGCAGGTTGGCCGCGGCGTTGTTGCGGTCGCGTTCCAGATTGGAGACGGGGTCCGACTTGCCCCAACTGATGTACAGGCTCGATGCCCACGGCTTCAGTCCGGGGTAGTTTCCGTTGGCATTGCTCATCGTCTTCAGGCCCGTGCGCTCCCACGTCAGGTTGGCGTAAACAACGGCCATGTACATGTAACTGCGCGAGAACTCGCCTTTGAAGCTGTCGCCCGGCTCCCAGCACCACTCTCCGCTCTGGCCGTCGATGGTTCCGTGGCCCACCTTGTCGTAGCCCTCATCGCCGCTACTTACGGTAGTCACCACGCCCATGGGGTAGTTGCTCTTCTGCGAGTTGGCCTTGGAGTCGGACGGGTAGAGGTTGTACAAATCGCGGTAAGCATCGTTCTCCGTGCCGCCCCACCAGCTTTTGGGAAACGAGTGCTCAATGTTCATGCCGCTGATGGCCACGCCGTCGTGTGCCGTGAAGTAGAACTTGCGCGAGCTGTAGCGGTTGATGCACTCGTTGGTAGCCGTGTCACGGTCGGTGTACCAGAAGCCATACCAGGTTCCGTTGGAGCCTCGGCCGTAGTCGAGCACCCGCTGCGGCTGCATCAGCGTGTAGAGTGCGTTCTTGAGGGCAGCGCCCTTGAGGCCGTCGAGCGACTGTGCGCGCGTTACCAGTGCCTGCCTGTTAATGGCCGCGGCAGCCAGTGGCAGAGCCACGAGCGCCCATAATGCGATGATGATTTTTTTGCTTAACACGGTTATTTACAGTTGGTTTATAATCGGGAATGGGTTCGTTTGCTTGCAAATATAGGTATTTTTTCCGTGAGCGGAAAGCGAAACAGAAAAAAATTTGATTACAATTTCATCTCTCCGGGTACCCCTCCCCTCGCCCGCAGCATTGCTTCCGTTGACCCGCTGGTTCCGCTTTCCCGTATTGTTTGTATGCTTCACGAACTTTCGACACTTGTCGCACGGTCATGCGACACCTGTCGAATAATCGTGCGACAAGTGTCGAAAGTTCCCGGAAGTACCTTTCAAGCCCTTTTTGAGCCCGTTGTGCCCCCTCATACAATGGTAATTGCGTGCAAATTTATCAATATTTACATCAAAAAATACAGCCGCTTATATTGCAACCTATTGCTTTTTGTCGTATCTTTAGGAATTTGACTTGTTGCAATGAGGAGTTACGGGTGTTAATAGCTGAAACCTGCAGCAGCAAAAAAGACTCTGTTACTCTGTCTTTAAAATCAACGACCAACCAGCAGAGAACATGTAACAACACTTCCTCCCCTTAGAAAGGGGAGGTTAGGAGGGGATGATATCTTATGCTGAATGACTAATTCCTGCTACATGGTCATCCCCTCCTCCGCCTCCCCTTTCCAAGAGGAGGATACCAGTTTGCCTTTTCACAACCCGTTGCTTACTTATTCCTATCATTCATAAAACCCGAAGCAGCGGAAAAAAAATACTCTGTTACTCTGTCTTTAAAACGTAGAAACGAACCTAAAGAAACATGGGGAGCGCTTATGGAGCCTGCCCCAGCCCTCCCGAAGGAAGAGAGAAGAAACGGTGGAATACAAAAAAAGTGTGCCGGGCTATTGGAGCCCGGCACACTTCCTTATAGTGTCTCTTGCGAGAATGGTGTTAATCTACCGTATTGGCAAAGTCGAGTACGTTCTTCTTGTTGGCCTCCATGCGGTCGTACTCCTCTCTGGAACCTACAATGAGCTTGTCCCACTGGCGCATGCCCGTTCCGGCCGGAACGAGGTGGCCGCAGATAACATTCTCCTTCATACCTTCCAGACGGTCGACCTTTCCACGGATGGCGGCTTCGTTCAGCACCTTGGTGGTTTCTTGGAACGAGGCGGCACTCATGAAGCTTTTTGTGCCCAGAGCAGCGCGGGTGATGCCCTGTAGTATCTGGGTGGCAGTGGCCTGTACGGCATCGCGAACCTGTACGAGACGGAGGTCGCGGCGCTTGAGACTGGAATTCTCATCGCGCAGCTTGCGCACGGTGATTATCTGTCCGGGCTTCAAGGTCTCGGAGTCGCCGGCATCGGTAACCACCTTCTTGCCCCAGATGCGGTCGTTCTCGTCGGCAAAGTCGAGCTTGTCTACCAGCTCCTGCTCCAGGAACGTGGTGTCGCCCGGGTCGTCGATGCGAACCTTGCGCATCATCTGGCGAACGATAATCTCGAAGTGCTTGTCGTTTATCTTCACACCCTGCAAGCGGTACACATCCTGCACCTCGTTGACGATGTACTCCTGTACGGCCGTTGGGCCCTTGATGGCGAGGATGTCGCCCGGAGTGATGATACCGTCGGAGAGCGGAGTGCCGGCACGAACGGCGTCATGCTCCTGCACCAGTATCTGCTTGGAGAGCGATACGAGGTACTTCTTCTGGTCGCCGGTCTTGGAGGTGATGATAATCTCGCGGTTGCCACGCTTCACCTTGCCCATTGTTACCTCACCGTTGATTTCGGAAACCACGGCAGGGTTGGAAGGATTACGTGCCTCGAAGAGTTCGGTTACTCGCGGCAGACCACCCGTGATGTCACCGGCACCGCCTACGGCACGAGGTATCTTGACGAGGGTAGTACCGGTCTTAATGGTTTCGCCATCCTCGACGGTGATGTGACCTCCTACGGGGAAGTTATAAGTTCCCACAACCTCGCCCGAGGCATTGAGGATGTCGACAGTAGGCACCCTGCTCTTGTCCTTGGAGTCGGTGATGATGCGCTCAGTCATACCCGTAGTGTCGTCGGTCTCGGAACGGAAGGTTACGCTGTCGATAACATCATTGAACTTCACCTTGCCTGCATACTCGCTGACGATAACAGCATTGAACGGATCCCACTTGGCAATCAGGTCACCTTTGTTGACCACGTCTCCATGTTTGAAGTAGAGGGTGCTGCCATAAGGAACATTGAGGCTACTCATGGCGATGCCTGTATTGGGGTCGACGAAGCGAACCTCGGTCAGACGGCTGACAACCATCTGGCAGTCGCGGTCGTCGTCATCCTTGAACGGAACGGTGCGCAACTCGTCGAATTCCAACTTGGAATTGTTCTTGGCAACAATGCTGGCATTGGCGGCAGCATTACCGGCAACACCACCGGCGTGGAAGGTACGGAGCGTGAGCTGTGTACCCGGCTCACCAATGGCCTGGGCGGCAATCACGCCGACGGCCTCGCCGAGCTGCACCATGCGCGCTGTAGCCAGGTTGCGGCCATAGCACTTGGCGCAAACACCGTGCTTGCTCTCACAGGTAAGCACCGAACGAATTTCAACACTCTCTATTGGAGAGTTCTCGATGGCCAGTGCCTTCTCTTCGGTAATTTCGTCTCCGGCCTCGCAGATAACCTCGCCCGTAGCAGGATGGATGATATCGTGCACGGATACGCGGCCGAGGATGCGCTCGTAGAGCGTGGAGATGACATCGTCGCCGTTCTTGAGTGCCGTGCAGACAAGTCCGCGCAAGGTACCGCAGTCCTCCTCGTTGATAATCACGTCGTGCGAAACGTCAACAAGTCGGCGGGTCAGGTAACCGGCATCGGCCGTCTTCATGGCCGTATCGGCAAGACCCTTACGGGCACCGTGCGAAGCAATAAAGTACTCCAGCACGCTCATGCCTTCCTTGAAGTTGGAGATAATCGGGTTCTCGATAATCTGCGCTCCTTCGGCTCCGGCCTTCTGAGGCTTGGCCATCAGACCACGCATACCGGCAAGCTGTGCTATCTGGTCGGCTGAACCACGGGCTCCGGAATCGAGCATCATGTAAACGGCATTGAAACCCTGGTCGGCCTCGGTCATGTGCTTCATGACGGCCGTCTTGAGGTCGGAGTTAACGTGTGTCCAGGCATCGATAACCTGGTTGTAACGTTCCTTGTCGGTGATGAAACCGTTATCGTAGTTGAACTGGATGTTGTCTACTTCTTCCTGTCCCTTCTTTACGATGCTCTCCTTCTCGTCAGGTACGATGATATCATCGAGGTTGAACGAGAGACCGGCCACATACGACATGTGGTAACCGAGGTTCTTGATGCCATCGAGGAACTCGCAGGCGCGAGCCATACCAACTGCCTTGATAACGTCGGCTATCAGGCCGCGGAGTGATTTCTTGGAAATGACGCCGTTGAAGAAACCAATCTCGTCGGGGATAATCTGGTTGACAACCACGCGGCCGATAGTAGTCTCAACGAGATGACGAAGCGGTTTGCCGTCGACTATATCGTCGACCAGGACTTTAACCTGGGCATGGAGGTCGCAACGGTTCTCGTTGTGGGCGATGATAGCCTCCTCGGGGCCGTAGAATGTGAGTCCCTCGCCCTTTGCACCGGGGCGTACCTTGGTGATATAGTAAAGGCCGAGCACCATGTCCTGAGAGGGAACGGTGATAGGTGCACCGTTGGCCGGATTGAGAATGTTGTGGCTCTGGAGCATCAGTATCTGTGCCTCGAGTACGGCCTCATTGCTCAACGGGAGGTGAACAGCCATCTGGTCGCCGTCGAAGTCGGCATTGAAAGCCGTACAAGCCAACGGGTGCAGCTGGATGGCCTTGCCCTCAATGAGCTTAGGCTGGAAAGCCTGAATGCCCAGGCGGTGTAGTGTAGGAGCACGGTTGAGCAGAACGGGATGTCCCTTCATGACATTCTCCAGAATATCCCAGATAACCGGTTCGCGGCGGTCTACTATCTTCTTGGCGCTCTTGACCGTCTTCACGATGCCGCGCTCTATGAGCTTGCGGATGATGAACGGCTTGTAGAGTTCGGCTGCCATCAGCTTGGGCAGGCCGCATTCGCCCATCTTCAGTTCCGGACCTACAACGATAACGGAACGGGCGGAATAGTCGACACGCTTACCCAGAAGGTTCTGGCGGAAGCGACCCTGCTTGCCTTTCAGTGAATCGGAGAGTGATTTCAGGGGGCGGTTGCTCTCGCTCTTCACAGCGCTGGACTTGCGGCTGTTGTCGAAGAGAGAGTCTACTGCTTCCTGCAGCATACGCTTCTCGTTGCGGAGGATGACCTCGGGAGCCTTGATCTCCATGAGACGCTTCAGACGATTGTTGCGGATGATGACACGACGATAAAGGTCGTTAAGGTCGGAAGTGGCAAAACGGCCGCCATCCAACGGAACCAGCGGGCGCAGTTCGGGCGGAATAACGGGGATAATCTTCATAATCATCCACTCCGGTTTGTTCACATTCTGCGAAGCGCGGAACGACTCCACCACCTGCAGACGCTTCAGAGCCTCTGTCTTGCGCTGCTGGCTGCTGTCATTGTTGGCACGGTCGCGAAGTTCGTAAGAAAGCGAGTCGAGGTCGAGTTCTGCCAACAAATCGTAGATAGCCTCTGCGCCCATCTTGGCGATGAACTTGTTGGGGTCGGCATCATCAAGCATCGCATTGTTAGGATCGAGCTTGTTGTCAACGATATCAATGTACTCTTCCTCTGTGAGCAAATCAAACTTGTGGGAACCGTTGAGCTCCAATCCTTCGGCATCCATCTGGCCTTCAAGGGCACCCGGGCGGATGACTACATATTTCTCATAGTAGACAACGGCGTCGAGCTTCTTGGTAGGCATGCCTAACAGATAGCCTATCTTGTTGGGCAGTGAACGGAAATACCAGATATGGGCAACGGGAACCACGAGCTCAATGTGACCGGAACGTTCACGGCGAACTTTCTTCTCGGTTACTTCGACACCGCAACGGTCGCAGACGATGCCCTTGTAGCGGATACGCTTGTACTTGCCGCAGGCGCACTCGTAGTCCTTGGTAGGGCCGAAAATGCGCTCGCAGAACAAGCCATCGCGCTCCGGCTTGTATGTACGATAGTTAATGGTCTCAGGCTTGGTAACCTCACCAAACGAATTTTCCAGAATCTCCTCGGGTGAAGCGAGACTGATGGTAATCTTCGTGAAATTATTCTTTACCTTTGTATCTTTTTTGAAAGCCATGTTCTTTTCTTTTTATTGAAAGACTGAAACTTGAAGAATTGAGAAATCCAATCTATGCAATATTCCAATATTTCGATATTCCAATTTTCAATGCTTAATCCATCTTGATGCTCAAACCAAGTCCGCGCAACTCATGCAGCAATACGTTGAGCGACTCGGGAATGCCCGGTGTAGGCATGGTGTCGCCCTTGACGATTGACTCATAAGCCTTGGAACGGCCCACAACATCATCGGACTTGATGGTGAGGATTTCCTGCAGCACATGGCTGGCGCCGAATGCCTCAAGAGCCCAGACCTCCATCTCTCCGAAACGCTGGCCACCGAACTGGGCCTTACCGCCAAGCGGCTGCTGCGTAATGAGAGAGTACGGGCCTATGGAGCGCGCGTGCATCTTGTCTTCAACCATGTGGCCGAGTTTCAAGAAGTAAGTTACACCAATGGTAGCGGGCTGGTCGAAACGCTCGCCAGTCTCACCATCATAGATATAGGTAGAGCAGAGGCGAGGCAGACCGGCCTTATCGGTCCACTCCTGGAGGTCTTCGAGTTTGGCACCGTCAAAGATTGGCGTAGCAAACTTGACACCCAGCTTGCGGCCGGCAGCACCCAGAATGGCCTCGAATATCTGGCCGAGGTTCATACGTGAAGGCACACCCATCGGGTTCAGCACCAGGTCAACGGGGCGACCATCCTCCAGGAAAGGCATATCCTCCATGCGCACTACCTTGGAAACGATGCCCTTGTTACCGTGACGGCCGGCCAGTTTGTCGCCGACCTGTATCTTACGTTTCTTGGCAACATAGACCTTGGCCATCTGAAGAATGCCGGAAGGCAGCTCATCGCCGATGGTGATGGAGAACTTCTTGCGCTTAACCTCGGCATCCAGCAGCTTGTACTTGCGGATGTAGTTCATGATAAGGCGCTGGATCAGCAAATTGGCATGCTCGTCCTCGGTCCAGTCGTTGCTCTGGATACCCTCATATTCCAAGTTTGCCAAGGATGCGGCAGTGAACTTACTGCCCTTGGTAATGATTTCGGCTCCGGTATAGTCCTTCACTCCCTGTGAGGTCTTGCCCTCCGTGAGCGTAAGGAGTTTGTCTACGAGTAAATCCTTCAGATCCTTGTTCTTGGCCTCATACTCCTCGTCTATCTTGGCAAGGATTACCTTGTCCTGCTTCTTTGACTCACGCGTCTTGACGGCACGGGAGAAGAGCTTCTTGTCGATAACGACACCGCTCAACGACGGATTGGCTTTCAGCGAAGAGTCCTTCACATCGCCGGCCTTATCGCCAAAGATGGCACGGAGCAACTTCTCCTCCGGTGAGGGGTCGCTTTCTCCCTTCGGAGAAATCTTTCCAATGAGGATATCGCCCGGTTCAACGCGAGCACCGACACGGATGATACCGTTATCATCGAGGTCTTTGGTAGCCTCTTCGCTCACATTAGGAATATCTGAAGTGAACTCCTCTACACCACGTTTGGTTTCGCGGACATCGAGAGAGTATTCATCTACATGTACAGACGTCAGTACGTCCTCGCGCACCATACGCTCGGAAACGACAACGGCATCCTCGTAGTTGTAACCCTTCCATGGCACATAGGCCACCAACAGATTGCGACCCAGAGCGAGCTCGCCGTTCTCGGTGGCATAGCCCTCGGTCAGAATGTCGCCTTTCTTCACGCGCTGACCCTTGCTGCAAATGGGGCGCAGGTCGATGGTCATGTTCTGGTTGGTACGGCGGAACTTGGGAATACGGTATTCCTTAAGTGCCGGCTCAAAGCTTACGAACTCGTCATCATCCGTGCGGTCATAGAGAATGCGAATGGTGGTAGCATCAACATATTCAATAACGCCATCACCTTCGGCTGTAACCATTGTGCGGGAATCCTCGCACACCTGCTTCTCGAGTCCGGTTCCTACAATAGGAGCATCGTTGTGGAGCAAAGGTACAGCCTGCCGCATCATGTTACATCCCATCAGCGCACGGTGGCCGTCGTCATGCTCCAGGAAAGGAATCAAGCCGGCCGAAACCGATGCTATCTGCTGTGGCGAAACATCCATGAGGTCTACCTGGTCGGGAGAAACCACAGGATAGTCGGCATCCTGGCGACACTTCACCACGCTGCGGATGAACTGGCCATCCACAGTAAGGGGAGCATTGCCCTGACCTATAATTTTGTCTTCTTCTTCCTCGGCAGTCAGGAACACAACATCTTTGTTGTCCATGTCTACCTTGGAGTCTTCAATTTTACGGTAAGGAGTGACGATGAAACCGAGATCGTTTATCTTCGCATACAGACAAAGCGATGAAATCAGTCCGATGTTAGGACCTTCAGGGCTCTCAATTGGGCAAAGGCGACCGTAGTGAGTGTAGTGAACGTCACGTACCTCGAAGCCGGCACGTTCACGGGACAGACCGCCGGGACCGAGTGCCGACAGGCGGCGCTTGTGGGTAACTTCGGCCAACGGGTTCGTCTGGTCCATGAACTGACTGAGAGGGTTGGTGCCGAAGAACGAATTGATAACGCTCGAAATGGTCTTGGCATTAATCAGGTCGGTCGGAGTAAACACCTCGTTGTCGCGTACGTTCATGCGTTCACGTATTGTGCGGCTCATACGAGCCAGACCGATGGAGAACTGATTAGCCAGCTGCTCACCTACCGTGCGGACACGACGGTTGGACAGGTGGTCGATATCATCAACGGTAGCGTTGGAGTTTACCAGCTGGATGAGGTATTTGATAATCTCGATGATGTCGTCCTTCGTCAGTACGCGGACGTCCATACTGGTATCGAGACCTAATTTCTTGTTAATGCGGTAACGGCCAACTTCGCCCAAATCGTAACGCTTGTCAGAGAAGAACAGGTTCTGAAATACCTCGCGGGCACTTGCGTCATCAGCCGGATCGGCATTGCGCAACTGGCGATAGATGTACTTCACGGCTTCAATCTCGGAGTTGCTGGGATCTTTGGACAAGGTGTTGAAGATAATGGCGTACTTATTGGCTGCCTCCTCATCCTTGTGAAGCAGGATGGTAGAAGCACCACTCTCCAATATCTCGCCTACGTTGTCGGCTGTAATTTCTGTCTCGCGCTCCATGATAACTTCATTGCGCTCAATAGAAACAACCTCGCCCGTATCTTCGTCAACGAAGTCTTCGTTCCAACTCTTCAGCACACGTGCAGCCAACTTGCGGCCAACGGCAGCCTTCATGTTTTTCTTGTTTACCTTCACCTCTTCGGCAAGGTCGAAAATCTGCAGAATGTCGCTGTCAGTTTCAAAGCCGATAGCACGCAACAGTGTCGTTACCGGTAATTTCTTCTTGCGGTCAATATAAGCATACATCACATTGTTGATATCCGTAGCGAATTCAATCCAGGAGCCTTTGAACGGAATGATGCGGGCACTGTAGAGAGCCGTGCCGTTGGCATGAACGCCCTGACCGAAGAATACGCCAGGTGAACGATGCAGCTGTGCCACAACCACACGCTCAGCACCATTGATAACAAAGGTACCGTTATCGGTCATGTACGGAATGGTTCCCAGGAACACATCCTGTATAAACGTGCCGAAGTCCTCATGGTCGGGGTCCGTACAATACAGTTTCATCTTAGCCTTCAAAGGCACACTATAGGTAAGGCCGCGCTCCAGGCACTCATCGATGGAGTAACGGGGCGGGTCGATATAGTAATCCAAGAACTCAAGAACGAAATTGTTACGCGTATCGGTGATAGGGAAGTTCTCGGCGAACACCTTATACAAACCGTCGTTCTTGCGTTCCTCAGGCGGAGTGTCCAACTGTAGGAAGTCTCTAAAGGACTTTAACTGCACATCGAGGAAATCCGGATATGGGTACGGATTGTGAACGCTGGCAAAATTTATTCTGTTATCAACAATTTTAGATGCCATTAGAAGATATTAAACGGATTAAAAATATAATAAGACACAAAAAGGTTAGGACTCACCGACTGGGCAAATCCTAACCATAATATACAGTAATCTAAAGTTCTGTTACTTGAGCTCTACCTTGGCACCTTCAGCCTCGATGGTCTTCTGCAGGTTCTCAGCCTCTGCCTTAGCGAGACCTTCTTTCAGAGTAGAAGGAGCGCCGTCTACAAGATCCTTAGCTTCCTTCAGACCAAGACCACAAGCCTCCTTAACGGCCTTTACAACCTTCAGCTTGTTAGGACCAACCTCTGTGAGAACAACATTGAATTCTGTCTTCTCCTCTGCTGCACCAGCAGCAGCGGCTACAGGACCAGCAGCTACAGCAACAGCTGCAGCAGCAGGCTCGATACCATACTCGTCCTTCAGGACTGTTGCCAACTCATTAACTTCTTTAACAGTAAGATTTACTAACTCTTCTGCAATAGCTTTTACGTCTGCCATTTTATTCTAAATTTTAATTGTTCGTTTTAAATAAATATATTGTGACCTTAATATAATTGTCAACTTGCATTGCAATTACTGATTATTCAGGACGCTCGCCTAAAGTCTTAAGCACACCGTGAATAGTGCTTGCGCCTGACTGGAGAGCTGATACGACATTCTTTGCAGGACTCTGCAACAAAGTTACAATCTCTGCAATAACCTCGTTCTTGCTCTTGAGAGCAGCCAGTTCTTCGAGCTTGTCGGCACCTACGTAGATACTTTCCTCTGCGTAAGCAGCCTTCAGTGTTGGAACTTCTTTATCCTTATACTCTTTCAGCAGCTTTGCAGGCTGATTGGCTACATTCGAGAAGAACACAGCCGTGTTGCCCTTGAGCGCTGAGTACAGCGGTTCGAAATCAACATCCGAAGCCTCGAAAGCCTTGTGAAGAAGTTTGTTCTTCACAACCACCATCTTGATTTCACTCTTGAAGCACTTGCGACGCAGCTTACTGGTGTCCTCAGCAGTCAGTCCGGTAACGTCTACCAGATAGAAATGAGGATACTCCTTGAGCTTCTCGCCAAGTTCTACAATTATAGTATCTTTTACTTCTTTCTTCATTTTACAAAACTTTTAGAGTTATTCAACTGATTTAGGATCAATCTTGATACCCTTACTCATCGTGCTTGAAATAAAGATACTCTTAATGTATGTACCTTTAGCAGCAGCAGGCTTCAAACGTATAACGGTAGCGATGAACTCCTTGGCATTGCCGCAAATCTGCTCCGCGGTCATGCTGACCTTGCCGATTGACGTGTGGATGATACCAGCCTTGTCAACCTTGAAGTCTATCTTACCTTGTTTTACGTCCTTCACTGCCTTAGCAACGTCCATAGTCACGGTACCGCTCTTGGGGTTCGGCATGAGACCACGCGGACCGAGAACACGACCCAGAGGACCTACCTTACCCATGCAAGACGGCATGGTGATGATGACATCAACATCTGTCCAGCCACCTTTAATTTTCTCAATATATTCATCGAGACCAACATAGTCGGCACCAGCTTCCTTTGCAGCAGCTTCCTGATCGGGAGTGCAGAGGCACAGCACGCGGGTAACCTTTCCGGTACCGTGGGGCAGAGAAACCACACCACGAACCATCTGGTTAGCCTTACGCGGGTCTACGCCCAGACGTACATCAATATCAAGCGAAGCATCGAACTTGGTAGTGGTAATTTCCTTTACCAGTTCCGAAGCCTCCTGTAATGTGTATGCCTTCCCTGCTTCAACCTTCTCAGCTACTGATTTTTGATTTTTTGTCAGTTTACTCATTTTCTTAATTGAAGTTTAATTGGATTAGTGATTGTTGAATATTGATTTAGGATTTGCCATCATCGCTAATCATTAATCCCTAATCATAATTATTTACCAGGGAAGTCCCCTTTTACAGTGATACCCATACTTCTTGCTGTACCTGCAACGAGCTTCATAGCACTCTCAACTGTAAAACAGTTCAAGTCTGCCATCTTATCTTCTGCTATTGCCTTCACCTGCTCCCATGTTACGGAAGCAACCTTCTGACGGTTCGGCTGACCGGATCCACTCTTTACCTTTGCAGCCTCTTTCAGCTGTACGGCAGCGGGAGGGGTCTTGATAATGAAGCTGAATGACTTGTCAGTGTAGTATGTGATAACAACCGGTAAAATCTTGCCGGCTTTATCCTGGGTACGGGCGTTGAACTCCTTACAGAATCCCATGATGTTGATACCCTTAGAACCCAGAGCGGGACCTACTGGTGGGGAAGGATTAGCAGCGCCACCTTTAATCTGTAATTTGATTAATCCAGCAACTTCTTTAGCCATTTTTCTGTTAATAATTAATTGATTTCATTATAAGTCGAAAGAGTGGAAGCCTCTTCAACCTGTTAGAATAAGCACATCGTAACAATATGCGTTTATCCTTCTTTCTCTACTTGCATGAAGCTGAGCTCCAACGGAGTGTTGCGACCGAAGATTTTAACCGTTACCTTCAGCGTGCGCTTCTCGTTGTTAATTTCCTCTACGACACCACTGAAACCACTGAACGGCCCATCAATTACTTTCACGGTCTCATCGAGTACATACGGAATATCTGTTGTATTTTCGAGGTCGGAAGCCTCAGCTGCTCCAAGCATCCGGTTGATTTCAGACTGCGGAACCGGGGAGGGATTGTCAAGTCCGCCGAGGAAACCCAAGCAGTTTGGCATAAAACGCAGCAAATGAGCCACGTCACCTTCCAAGCTGGCCTCAACAAAAAGATATCCGGGAAGGCTTACCTTTTCCTTCTCTACCCTTCTGCCGTTTTGCACGGAGGCATGCTTCTCCATGGGTATAAGGATCTGATAGACATGCGAATTGAGCAACGTGTTGTGTTTCATTTCGGCCTCAATGTATTCTTTGAGCTTAGCCTCTTTTCCACTTACAGCACGTAGCACATACCAATTCTTTCCCTTCTCAGCCATTTCCTTTACCTCTGATTAATTTGGATAGATAGCGGTCATGACAATTCTGAACACGCTGTCCATAGCAGACACAACCAGTGCGATTATCAGTGAAGCAGATAATACAATCATTGCACTGTGAGTTAGTTCGGCACGTGTAGGCCAAGTTGTCTTATGTGCAAGTTCGTCGTAACAAGTCTTGCAATAATTTACTATCTTCTTGAACATATTATCTTCTGTTTTGCACGGGTTGAAAGACTCGAACTCTCGACACCTGGTTTTGGAGACCAGTGCTCTACCAACTGAGCTAAACCCGTAAAAAAATTCCCGTAACCGCAGTTGCGGGAACCTGAGTGTATGTGTACTTGTACTTATTCAGAATTACTACTGAACGTCATCGAGGATAGCTGTAATCTGACCGGAGCCTACTGTACGGCCACCCTCGCGGATAGCGAAACGAAGACCCTCATTCAGAGCAACCTTGTAAATCAAGGAAACCTCAATCTCTACGTTGTCACCAGGCATAACCATTTCTACTCCCTCCGGAAGTTTGATTTCGCCGGTGCAGTCCATCGTACGGAGGTAGAACTGTGGGCGGTACTTGTTGCCGAACGGAGTGTGACGGCCACCTTCTTCTTTCTTCAGCACGTAAACCGAAGCCTTGAAGTGATCGTGAGGAGTGATGGCACCCGGGTGCACAACAACCATACCACGCTTAACCTCATCCTTGTCTACACCGCGGAGCAGCAGACCTACGTTGTCGCCAGCTTCACCTTCGTCAAGGATCTTACGGAACATTTCAACACCGGTGATAACTGACTTCTTGTCTTCACCGAGACCGAGCAGCTGGATTTCATCACCAATCTTGCACTTACCTGTCTCAATACGGCCGGTAACAACGGTGCCACGACCTGTAATAGAGAATACATCTTCAACAGGCATCAAGAAAGGTTTGTCTACTTCACGTACAGGCTCCTGGATCCACTCGTCAACGGTGTCCATCAGTTTCATTACAGAGTCAACCCACTTCTCAACGTCGTTCAGTGCACCGAGTGCAGAACCACGGATGATAGGAGTATCCTCTTCGTAGTCGTACTGAGCGAGAAGCTCCTGAAGCTCCATTTCAACGAGCTCCAACATTTCCTCATCCTCAACGAGGTCACACTTGTTGAGGAAAACAACCAAGCGAGGTACGTTTACCTGACGAGCAAGAAGCACGTGCTCACGTGTCTGTGGCATAGGGCCATCAGTAGCGGCAACTACCAGAATGGCACCGTCCATCTGAGCAGCACCAGTAACCATGTTCTTCACATAGTCGGCGTGTCCCGGACAGTCTACGTGTGCATAGTGACGCTTTGCTGTCTCATACTCAATATGAGAAGAGTTAATCGTAATACCGCGTTCCTTCTCCTCGGGAGCGTTGTCAATCTGGTCGAAAGACTTAACATCCTCACCGCCAAAGCCCTTGTCATGAAGAACCTTAGAGATAGCAGCTGTCAAAGTAGTCTTACCGTGGTCAACATGACCAATAGTACCAATGTTAACATGTGGTTTGGTACGCTGAAATGTCTCTTTAGCCATAGCTTTACTTTTTATTTATATAATGAATAATCTGAAATTAAATTCTTGTTTTTCTTCTGTCTATCAGATAGAACCGAAGTAGAGCTGTAACTGAGAGTTGAACTCAGGACCTCTTCCTTACCAAGGAAGTGCTCTACCACTGAGCTATTACAGCATTGATTTAGAGCGGAAAACGGGACTCAAACCCGCGACCCCCAGCTTGGAAGGCTAGTGCTCTATCAACTGAGCTATTTCCGCAAAACATTGATTCTACTGAAGTGGGTGGTGATGGATTCGAACCACCGAAGGCATAGCCAGCAGATTTACAGTCTGCCCCATTTGGCCACTCTGGTAACCACCCTTGTTTCAGCAACTCCTTAGGAATTCTGCGCCTCTGTTACTCTCCGAGCCTCTTGTCGGATTCGAACCAACGACCCCGAGATTACAAATCACGTGCTCTGGCCAACTGAGCTAAAGAGGCATATCCTTGCAGCCGCAATCGGCCTCGTTTTGGATGCGTTGTAAAACGGCTGCAAAGATACTCATATTTTTTATATCGCCAAAACTTTTTCCTAGTTTTTTTATTTGTTGCGCAGTTTTTCCTTGTATTTCGTCAGCTGCACCTTCATCGCATCTACACACTCGTCAATGCCCTCCTCAAAAGTATCGTAGGTCTTCTCCACGAACAGCTTGTTTCCGGGAACCGAGACCGTCAGACTCGTCGTTTTATTTAATGCGGTAGCGGGCTTCTCGACTTTTAATTGCACCTCTACTTTCTGAATATCTTCATACGATTTTTCCAACTTGGCTGTTTTCTTCTCGATAAACGCCTGTAATTTTTCGGTAGCGTCGAAGTGTATCGACTGAATTTTAATCTCCATAGTTACCTCCAGTTTTAAAAGGTTAAGCCCTTGGGTGGGCATTCGTATAAACTCGCTTTAACTGCTCGAAAGTGGTATGAGTATAAATCTCTGTCGTTGAGAGACTCTCATGTCCGAGCAGTTTCTTTACGCTTTCTATCCCTGCGTCATGGTTCAACATGGCCGTGGCAAAGGTGTGCCGCAACACGTGTGGCGTACGCTTCTTGAGCGTGCAGACGCGGCTCAGATATTTCTTTACCTCGTAGCGTACTTGGTTGCGGTTCATCCGCTCGCCTTTATCAGTCCGGAACAGCGCTTCCGTCTGCCCCGAAACTTGGCTCTCGCGCGTGTTTATATATAAGGTAAGAGCCGCCTCCAGTTCTTCGCCGAAGGGAATGATGCGCTGCTTGTTGCGTTTGCCGGTAACTTTCAGCTGGCGGTTTGCGAAATCAATCGCCGAGTCATCCAGCCCTATCAGCTCAGCCAGTCGCATGCCTGTAGCGTAGAATGTCAGCAAGATAGTCCTTGCCCTAACTTCCAGATAGGAGTCACCCCAAGGCAGGTCGTCCAGCAACCTGTTCATCTCCGTTTCCTTTACGAACTGTGGTAAAGGCTTGCCAACCTTTGGTCCACGAAGAGTTCGCGAGGGATCCTTCTCCACCAAATGATGAGCGAGGGCAAAACGAAACAGGGAACGCAAAGCACTCAATCTCCTATTGATTGAGGTGGCATTGTTTCCTTTATCCATCATACTCTCCATCCAGTCACGGATGACATCCGAGTCTACCGACTCCCATGAGAGTTGACCGTCTAAATTTTTGAAATACGCCTCAAAGGCCTTGAGGTCTTCAGCGTAGCTTTTAACCGTCAGTGGTGAGCGGTTCTGCTCATACTTCAGGTAGTTCAAAAATTCGTCTATCATCATTCAGCGCCGTTTACATCACAACGTATAACTTTATCTCCCCTTGAGCTTCGACCGGTTTCACACCGGCAAATTCATTCAGAAGATGTTTTCGGCAACGAATATACGGAATTTAATTCAAACTACCAAATTTTTTAGGAGGAAAAAGATTATTCCTCTTCGCGGCGCAGCTTCTGTACGTAGATAGCGTGCTCCATCTTGAGTCTCTTCTTAACAGACGGCTTGTCGAACTGCTGACGTGCGCGGAGTTCTTTTACAACACCGGTCTTCTCGAATTTTCTCTTGAACTTTTTGAGAGCTCTTTCGATGTTCTCGCCATCTTTTACGGGTACAATAATCATGTTTTTTGTTTTAAATATTTATTTTGTTCAACACTATTGGGGCGCAATGCCACAATTTGCGGGTGCAAAATTACATCTTATTTATGAATAAAACAAGTTTTTAGCCGTTTTTTGTTCTTACTTTCCGGTTTTGCTCTACATTTTTTACTCTCACCATCCGGCTGTTTTACACATTTCCGCCTATGCCCTTGAACTTTTCAACGAAAGCTGAAATCTTTTGGAAAACGCTTTGCTTCTTCGTCAGGTATTGCGGATTCAGAGGGCTCATCTTGGGCAGAACGGCATTGAACCGATAGAAGAGGGTTCCCAAAACAAACTGCTTGAAGTCCCATCCGTCTACGGCGCCCCGCACCTCGTTGGCTATTTTCCAGATAGCAGCCTGCAGGTCGTCTCTTTGCTTTGTGCTTGTCATTATTGCTGTTGGTGTTTGTTCTTGATTTAGTTTGCAAATATAGGATTTTATAACGAGAAAAACGAAGAAAGCGCCACTATCTTTTCCGCATGCCGCAGGTTACGGGGCAGATTGTTGGAGGTATCGTTCAAGGGCGCCGAACGATACCTCCAAGCGCCTTAAAGGGCATCTCCAAGCGGCTTGAACGATACCTTTTTCTCCACCACCCATAAACAGGGCGATTGCGGGAGGGCAGAAAGAGGAGTGGCGGAAGCCTCCGGCAGTCCTTCCGAAGTGAAGTTGAAACGACAGAAAACGCAAAGAGCCGGCAGGTAGAAATTTCCTGCCGGCTCTTTGCGTTTGTACTTACAGCGCCGTGTTACTTGTTGAGCAGCTGCTCCATGCGGGCGATGCTGCTGCGCACGGCGGCGGCATCGGGGGTGGCGGAACGGAACGTTGCCACGGCCTGATTAAGTTCTTCGAGGGCTTTCCGGTTGCCTTTGCGGCCGTATTCGGCCTGCAGCACGCGCAGTTTCTCCACGTTCTGCACACCTTCTATCATCCGCTCAAAGCGGCGGCTCGAACGGTTTCCGGGATACACCACATACGTGTCGCCGGGCGTAAAGAGGCGGAAGCGGGTGTCGAACATCGGGTTCGACGTCCAGTTCATCCACGCCCAACGCAGAAAACCGTTGAAGCCGTTGGCCACGCAGTACATGGGCAGGTAGACTGCCTCTGAGGGGTCGTTGTTCGAACAGATGTTGGGCATCTGGTCGGGGCAGGCGGTATAGGTGGTTGAAATCCATCCGCGACTGTTGCGCCGGGCCAGTTCTTTGGCGCTGAAGTGCTGGTTCCACGCTATGCAATAGTCGTAAATCTTGTCTACAAGTTCCTGATGATAGTTGCCGGCCAGGGCCATCTTGATGCCGGGAGCAGCCTGCTGCGCCACCTTCCAGGCGTCAAGCATGGCGTCGAGGCTGCGCTCGTCCATGGCGATAACGGCGCGGTTGAACCATCCCTTGGCCTTGAGATGGGCGGCGAAGGACTGCAGAAACGGCGTCCAAAGACCGACATAAGCGCTGTCGGAGGTCGTTGTACGCAGGCTCTTGTACGTTCCGGAGCCCTCGTCGTAATAGTCGAAGGTCATATCCCACGGCACCATGGAGTAGCAATTGATGTCGCCGGTGATGCCGCATGAGTCGAGGAAGGCTACCCAACGGTCGAAGACGCTGTAGTCGTAGCTCCAAGTGCCGTCGGCGCGGCGCGTGGTCTGTATCATTGCATCAAACTTGTCGTTGCTCTGCTTGCCCCAAGGTTCGTAGAAGAGTGTGGCGAACCCCTTGCGCTGACCTGCCCTGGCCAGCATCTGCATGTAAGGCCGCAGGGCGTCAAAGTGGGCCTGGCTCCACGGTGCCACGCCGTAGTAGCGGCTCACGGCATAAGGTTGCATCCAGAAATTGAGGTTGAAGTGCGGCGTCTCCGGCAACGTGCGGGCCAGCACCTGCACCGTTACGGGCTGCTCCTGCACCACCCGCTGCCCCTCGCGCAGCACCAGGCGGAGCTTGTACCGGCCCGGAGCCATGGTGCGCGGAACCTCTATCGTACACCATGCTGCATTGGTTACGGTACCCTCGCGGCCGGTGATGGCCGGACCGCCAATTACATCGGCCACCGCCCAAGCCTGCAACGTATCGGGCGGATTGCCGCAACCGCGGAAGTTGTCGGTCAGCACCTTGCGCAGAAACCCAACCCTGGCGTGGGCTGCCAGCCGCTTGCCACGACCGCTGCCCGTAACCTGCAGCTGCAGCGGATGGGTCACGTCAGCATTCAGAGCCACCTCAAAGCCCGCCCGTTCGCCACGCCACAGCGTCAGTGCCGGCACGTTGGCAGAGGCCGATACGGGCTGCCTGAGCGCCCCCATGGGCTGCCGCGCCAACGCCGCATCTATCATGTACTGCGACCGGTCCACAAAAGGCAGTATCTCGTACGCGCCGTTCGTAATCTCGGCGAGCGACAAACTCTGGAACTCGATGTCGTAACCCTCGTTGTAGAAGTTGTTCTCGAAGAGCAGTCCTATGCGGTCGTTGTCCATCCGAACCATTGTCGAATAGCACGAAGTGGCATCAGTTACGCGCAGCCCTTTCACCCAGCCGGCGCCTAACTGCCGGTCTGTGGAATAGTCGGAGTACGCGGCCAGCTCCTTGTAGAAGAACCCCACGCTGTCCCGACGGGCACTCATCGGCACCGTCTGCAGCGCCACGTAGAGGCTCCGCCCATCACTTTGGCGGCGTGCCGGCACAACGAGAATGCCGCCGTTGCAGGCATTCACCTGCCGCGCCGTCATGTTCTCGGGCATCACCTCCCGGCCCCAACGGCCCTCGGCAGCCAGCTCATCGGTGTAAGTAAACACGTTGAAGCGGCGCCCTCCCTGTGCATCGCGACAGCTGAGCAGCACGCTGCCGTCGGGTAGTTCTTCCACTTTAGACTCGTCCTGGGCCACACTTGGCGCCACGTTGGGCCTTCCGAGCGAATGCCAAGTGGCGCCGAAGTCGTCTGAATAGATGACGAACGTGCCGCATCGGCCCACTCCGCGCTGCCTGACCGGGTGCGCCATGTAGAGCCGATAGAACTTATCCTTGCGCACGTAGCGGCTTTGCATAATCTTGCCCGAGGTGAGGAAGATGCCGTCGGCACTGCCTCCGTTGGGCAGCTTGTTGTCGTACAGGCCGTAAATCATTTCCGTAAGGTCGGTACCACGGTCCCACGTGCGGCCTCCGTCGGTACTATGAAAGAACACGGCGTGCATCGGATTCTGCCTTGTGGCATGCGGGTAGCCCGTCTTACCGGCCACACAGTGCAGCAAGACGTTATCCGACGTGCGGTCGGCTACGATGCTCGGGTCGCCGAAAGCCGTGCGAACAGCATCGGCGGCATGCTCGTTTCCGCGGGCCACACACACGGAGTCGCTCCACGTGCGGCCACGGTCGGCGCTCGTCTTCATTACCACATTGATTTGCCACAGGCCGTTGCGGTTGTTCCAACCCACATCGGTCTTGCTGATGCGGAAGTCGCACACGGCCAGCAACAGGCCCCGGCGGGTTTGCGTAAGGGCCGGAATACGGAACGGAACGGAGCTGTTGGCATTGTCGAAAACGGTGGTACGGTAGCCCTCGTCGGTAGCAGCAGGCAACCGGTGCGGGCGGTTTACGGCCGCAGAAGCAGTCATAAATGCGAATGAAAGCAGCAGGGCAAGTGGCAGTTTTTTGTTCATCACGGGTTTGTAAATGGTAGTATAAGATTGCGTGTAAGGCCGGCCAACCGCAGCTGGAGCTCACTCCGCCGGCAGCCCCAACGGCCACCGGCCGTGCTGCCGACCTACAACCAACATGCAATATTCGGCATTTTTTTCGAGATACACAAACTTATTGCCCTCGATTTTGCCTGCACCACAAGAAGAAAAAGCGAACTGACGGGGTGCGTTAGCATATCGGGAACGGAGGAAAAAGCATGGGTCAGGAACTTTCGACAAGTGTAGAACGAACGTGTGACAGGTGTCGAATTCACGTGCGACACTTGTCGAAAGTTCCCGGACCCATACTTTTGGCTCCGTACGTGCAAGGTGCAAGGAGCCGGAAAGGCGCGAGAAGAGCTGCCAGAGGGTTCGTTTGTTAAGAATACAAAAAAAACATTATCGAACCGAAAAATATAGTTATCTTTGCCATTACATACAAGAAAACAAACCCAAAACCTGTCTTTACACCCTTGAGATGAAAACCAGAGAACGAAAAACCAGACTATTTGACGCGTGGCTCATGCTGCTCGCCATGTTCACACTTGCTTCCTGCAACGATGAGGACACAAAGAACACCATCAGTAACGATGCCGAAACCCTGCAAATCATTGAGGAGGGCAAGCTCAATCTGGATGAAGCAGCGCACACGGTAACCCTTTTTCTGACCGACGACGGCACCGACTGGGAGGCCAGCATACTGCCGGCAGGAGAAGGAGAAGACGCCGACTGGTGCCAAGCCCGTGCCGAATGGTCGACCGATGGGTGGACGGTAACAGTCTCGGCGCAGGCCAACGAGGGTATGATAAGCCGCCGGGCACTGCTCCGACTGGCCCATGGCAGCGAGGTGTACCGCATCACCATTTGGCAAACAGCATCCCCGCAGATGGTTGTCCAGCGCTCTCACGTTGACGTGACCGACGAGGGCGGCTACGTGTACATTACCCTGCAGGCCAACACAATGCCCGAGGTAGAAACGGCGGAGACGGCCTCGTGGCTCAAGTATGTTGACCGCCAGGTAGCCCACCACAATCCGGTGGGCGAACAGCCTGTATCCATTACCTTCCGCTTTGAGGCCGAACGGAATACCGACTGGGGCCGGATGGCGCGCGTAACGTTCAAGGCCAAGGGTGCGAGAGACGTAGTGGTAGACGTTCACCAATACTGCCGACCGCTGCAGGAAACGGAGAGCATACACGTTGCCGAGCCCGGACAGCTGGCCACACTCATAGGAGGCAACGTGTGGGAGTGGGCAAACATAAACTCGCTAAAGCTCTCCGGAACGCTCAATGCCACCGACATGCAGGTGGTGCAGACGCTGTTACGGCCGGAAGTCAGCTTTGCCCAAACCAATGACGAGGGCAATGCAACCATCACGATGCAGGTGAACCTGCACCTGCAACACCTCGACCTCCGCGACTGCAAGCTCGTAGCTGGCACGGGAACGTACAGCGAACCCAGCGTTGCTTCAAGCATCAAGGACTACAGCCAGGACAGTAATGAACTGGGTCAGGACGCCTTTCTCATTGCGCGAACGTACCTACAATCGGTCGTACTGCCCAAAGAACTGGAGAAAATCGGCGAAAAAGCCTTCTATATGTGCCTCCAGCTGGAGCGCGTAGAGATACCGGCCAGTGTGAAAACAATCAGCGGCTGGGCTTTTGCCAACTGCGAGAAGCTGACGACACTCACCCTACCGGCCGACTCGAAGCTCGAAACCTTGGGGTCGTACGCACTGGCTACGGGCAGCACTTTAGACGATATTTACTTCCCGTCAACGCTCCGCATCATCGAAAATCAGGGCATTTTAGGCCACGTTTCGGCCCGCCGCATCCACCTGAAGTGGACCACTCCGCCCGTGTTGGAGCGCTTCGGCGTTAGCCGGAACGCCACACTCTGCGTGCCCCTTGGCACTGCCGAAGCCTATCGCAACGCCAAGGGATGGAACAGAGCCAAAGAGATAGTGGAGGAATAGGGCGCCGCCCCACCCTATGCCCACGGCTTGCAGGAACGTCGGAGACACCGACCGGCGACGGCAGAAAGCACCTGCCGCCAAAGCCCCTGTTCAAGGCAGCTGCCAAAGAGGTATCGTTCAAGGCGCCTGAAGGTATCGTTCAACGCGCTTGACCCATAGCTTCAAGCCCCTTGAAGCATAGCTATACTAAAACCGCCTGGCTGTACCGGGCGGCGCGAAGCAGTTGTTAAGGGGCAGAAACGCAGCCTACCAGCAGCGTAAAAACAACAAAAGAGTGGAGGAACCGGGCACAGCCCATTCCCCCACTCTTTGTTTTCAGGCTCCTGCGAACTCACCGCCAGGGCGCCCGCAGGCTCGCTGTCTACAGCGAGAAAGCCACGCCCACACCCAGCGGATGGCACTCGGGGCCGTTCTTGAAGAGGTCCGTCAGGCCGTAATGCAGGTAGAGCGTGAAGCCCGAAACGCCCGCATAGAACTCCAGATTGGCCCCCAAGGGGCGCATGTTCACGTCTTCGGTAACGGTGGTTTTATCGTGCCGCACGCGGTATTTTGTCTTGTCGCCGCCCCGGAGTTCAAGAGAAAGGCCGGCGCCCACGTACGGATGGAACTTGCCCGAGCTGTAGTTCCACTCCAAGATGAGCGGAACCTTGTAGTAAGTGTACTTCAGGAAGCTGGTTCGAACGTTCTCCACGGGGTTCTGCACCATCGTAGTCACGCCGTCTACATTATCCATCACGTAGCCTACATTGAAGTGGTTGTGCACAAAACCAATCTGTCCGGCCACCAAGAAGCCAAAGTTGCCCTGCTTGTTCAGGGCTATGTCAATGCCGAAAACATTGAAACCCCACTCCAGCGAGCGCGAGTCGCGGTTGTGCATGGCACTCCCTCCGCCCAACAAATTGGTGCCTATAAAGACGTCGGGATAATGAGAAACGAAGCCTTTCTTCTTCTTCGTGGGCACGAAAGGCGACGAAACGTAGACCTTCTCTATCTCCTGACCGTCTACAAAGGTGGTTTCGCGGGTCTTTGTAAGCTCGTTGCCAAGGGTGTCGAACACCTGAACATGCGTCTCGATGCTGTCTACGTTGACCACAATTTTCTTGTTCCTAACTACGAATGTCGTGTCTCCCACTTCGTTGGCCCTTACGCTGAGCGTTGCCAGAACGGCCAACAAAAAGAATAGCTTTTTCATATTGCGAATGTATTATTTGCGTTTCGTGTAGCATAGTTTCATGATATCGTCGGGGCTCAGGGGGCCTTCTATGTAGATAACGGCGCCGCTCTCACCCTTTCCATTTGAGAAGAGCACGTACCGGTTCACGTCTTTTTGCAGCTGGGGCATCAGGTAGTAGCCGCTTACTACCTGCCCGTCTTCTATCACCTCACGTATTTTGCGGGCGCGCTTGCGGTCGGTCTTCAGGCATGCCGATGCCTCGGCAGCCAGATGCTTGTACACCAGCGAACGGTAAACGTTGAGGTGGAAGCCCCGCAACGTGGTGTTGTTGAGCACCACCATCTTGCATCCTTTGGCGTGGCCGTAGCGTTCGAACAGCTCTGCTACCTGCAGGTCGGCCTGTGCACGGGCCACGGCAAGGGGCAGCACAAGGAGCATCAGCAGCGCCAGCAGGCGCTTAACGGTTATCTGTTTCATATTGCCGTCTCCATTTGAAAGAGCGCGTCGAAGTCTTCGTCGGCATCAGCAGACACCATGTTGAGCGAAGCCTCGGCCTCTCGGTTTATTATTTTCTTGTTTCGGATGACCTTACCATCTATTACGGCGTAGTTGTTTCCGGATGACGGAAGCTGCATGACCAGCACCAGGAGCACCACTGCAGCAGCGGCCACGGCCAGCACCAACGGCAGCCAACGCCTCTTGAAGCCCTGCCGGAGCGTAGCGGCGGGTGCGGCGGCCTGCTGCTGCAACGCCGCTGTCTCGGCCTGCTCGTAGGCAAACAGCGCCCGGTACACCCGCCATTCGGCCGGCACCGACTGGCCTGCACGGATAAAGTAATCGCGCAGCCGGCCTTCTTCCTCGTTGGTGGTGAGCCCGTCCAAGTACCGTTCTAAGAGTGTTTGTACTTCTTTGTTGTTCATTTCGGTGTCCTTTCTTTCGTCATTCTGATAAACTCTTCGCGTATTTTCCGCCTGGCTCTTGAGAGGTTCTGCCTGAGAGACTCGTCCGTGCAGCCGGTTATCCGGATAATTTCGGCGGTGGTGTAGCCTTCTATCTCCTTCATGCGGAATATCCGTTGCTGCAGCGCGGGCAGCCTTTCCACAATCCGGGAGATGAGCCTCACCTCGTCCGTTGCCTCCACCCAGCGGTCTTCAACAGGTATTTCCCTGCGCCCGGACCATTCTTCGCGCTCTATCTGCCGGTGCCTCCAGTGGTCGCGGGCCATGTTACGCAGGATGCTGAAAGCCAGCGCCTCGCAGTTGGGATGGCTCTTCAGCCGGTGGCGCATGTCCCAGAGACGGAGCAAAGTCTCCTGAACAAGGTCCTCGGCCGAGACATCCGTCTCGCCGAAAGCCTGCGCCTGCCGCATCAACTTGCCGCGAAAGGCCATGATGTGTTTGCCGAACTCTTCTGTTTCCATCGCCATTCAAAGGGTAAACGGACGAGAAGGCAGATTGTGACACCGGCCTTCCAACTTTTTTGATAACAAAAAAAGGCGCCGTAACGCCTTTCTTTCTTCTGTTCTGCTTGTATCAGATTGCACGCGTGGCTTCATCGAGCCACGCTTTCTCATCGGCCTGGAGATAGGGCGAGAGCTGCTCGTTAACCATGCGGTGGTAGCTGTTCAGCCAGTCTACTTCTTCCTGTAAAAGCAGCCGGCGGTCAATGGGCGCGGTGCTGATGGGGCACAGCGTGAGCGGCTCCAGCTGCAGGAAGCGGCCGAACTCGGTCTCTTTGTAATCGGTAATGAGCAGGGTGTTCTCTATCCGCACGCCGAAGCGACCGGCCAGATAGATGCCGGGCTCGTCGGTAACGGTCATGCCGCTGCGCAGTGGTGTGGGCATGTACTCCATCCGTATTTGGTGAGGACCCTCGTGAACGCACAGGTAGCTGCCCACTCCATGACCCGTTCCGTGCAGGTAGTTGAGGCCTTCGCGCCACATGACCTCGCGGGCCAGGGCATCAATCTGCGTGCCCGTGGCGCCGTCGGGAAACTTGGCAAGCTCCAGCCTGATGTGCCCCTTGAGCACGAGGGTGTAGATGTGGCGCTGCTCGTCGGTAAGAGGGCCGAGCGGAATGGTGCGCGTAATGTCGGTTGTTCCGTCCTGATACTGCGCTCCGCTGTCAAGAAGAAGGAAGCCTTCGGGCCGTAGCGGCACGTCTGTTGCAGGCGTTGCTTCGTAATGAACGATGGCTCCGTGCTCCTGATAGGCGGCAATGGTATCGAACGAAACGTCACGAAAAAGAGGCTGACTGCGGCGCAGCGAGGTGAGCATACGGCTCACCGAAAGTTCCGTCTGGCCACCTGCAGCCACGGCGGGCAGCAGCCATTGCAGGAACTGAACCATCGCTATGCCGTCACGGAGCATGGCGTTACGAAAGCCGTTTATCTCCGTCGGGTTCTTTACACACTTCATCTCGGGCACCGGCGAGGGTGCATAAACCACCTCGGGGCACTTCACTGCCTTGGCAAGTGTGTAGTTGGTGGCCTGTGGGTCGATGAGGATATTGTACTCGCCGTAGTCCTTCAGGCCCTTTACTACATTGGTGTAGTCGTCGGTCTCCACCCCTTGCGCTTGCAAATAGGCCACCACCTCGGCCGTCAGCTTCTCCTTATTAATATATAAGGTGGTGCGGTTCGAGGACACAAGAAGATAGGAGACGAACACCGGATTGTAATGAACATCGGTGCCGCGGAGGTTGAGCAGCCAGGCAATGTCGTCGAGTGCAGCCACCAGCATGCCGTCGGCATGGCGGCTGCGCAGGGCCTTACGCAGGCGCTGCAGCTTGGAGCGAGTGTCCTCGCCGGCATATTCCAGCGGCTGGATTTCCACCTTATTGGCGGGCAGGGCAGGCCTGTCGGGCCATGCAAGGGCAAGAGGATCGAGGTTGGTGCGCAGGGTGAGGCCGCCCTGATGGCGCAAGTCGGCCGTAAGTTGCTGTACAAAAGCGTAGCTGTTCACCATCCCGTCGAGCCCTACCTCGGTCGACCCGCCGCCCTGCAGCTCACTGCCTATCCACTCGGCAATGGTGGGCGTGCCCTCCACCTTCAGTTTCATGAGCTTAAATTCCGTGCCTTCCAGCTGCTCGGCGGCGGCGAGGAAGTAGCGCGAATCGGTCCACAGAGCGGCCGAGTGCATGGTAACAACGGCCGTGCCGGCCGACCCATTGAAGCCTGATATCCACTCGCGGCCCTTCCAGTGGTCGCAAACATACTCGCTGTTGTGCGGGTCCGTGCCCGGAAAAACAAACGCTCCGAGGCTTTCCCGCTGCATGATTTCCCTGATTTTAGCTATTCTTTCGGTTACAAACTCATTCATACAGCTTTTTGATAATTAGACATTACAAAGATAACTCTTTTAAGAATTAATCACAAATTAATAGCAACGGAAATGGCGGTGATACGCCCTTTTTTGTTAACTTTGTAGAATAACGGCGGCTTTTGCAGCCTGTACTGACCCTCCGGAACCTGCACCAGCCCCGCAAACTGCAACAAACTCTATTTTCAGAAATACGAACCTATGGCCAAAATCACAGTCCAGAACACGGAAATCAGCATCATCTCGCGCCGCGACGACGATTATATTTCGCTCACCGACATGGCTCGCAGCCAGCTGCAAGAGCACATTATCTTCCGCTGGCTCAGCCTGAAGAACACCATAGAGTACCTCGGCGAATGGGAAAAACTCTACAACCCAGCTTTTAATTGTACCGAATTCGGTACAATTAGAAACATGGCCGGCAGCAATAACTTCGTGCTCTCTGTCAAAACCTGGATAGAAAAAACGGGAGCCATAGGCATATTTTCCAAAGCCGGACGTTACGGCGGAACCTACGCACATCGTGACATAGCCTACCACTTCGGCATGTGGATGAGCCCTAAATTCCAACTGCTGCTTGTCAAGGAGTACCAACGCATGAAGGCGGAGGAACAGAAAGCGCTTGGATGGACGGCAAAGAGAGAGCTGTCTAAAATCAACTATCACATTCATACCGATGCAGTAAAAAGCCACCTGATACCGGCCGAGGTCACGGCAGCACAGGCCGGAGCCATCTATGCGGAAGAAGCAGATGTGCTGAACGTAGCCATGTTCGGCATGACAGCTAAGCAATGGCGCGACGCCAACCCCGAACTGAAAGGCAACATACGTGATTATGCCACCATCAACGAACTGATATGCCTCTCGAACATGGAAAACATCAACGCCGTACTCATCAACGACGGCCTCCCGCAAGGCAAGCGTCTGCAGCGCCTCAACCAAATTGCCATTCAGCAAATGCAGGTACTCGAAGACTCGCATAACCGCAAACTGCTGAAATAAAGGTAACGGAGAAACAGCCTGTTCATCGTCTCCCCGTTTCTTCTTATGCCTGAACAGGCCGGCAACCACGGCTCACTTGCACTCGGAGATGCCATTTCCACATGGCCGGCTCTTCCGCCTCAAGCCGCAGCCCGTACACCTTCGGGCCGGGAAACTCATTCATACAGCTTTTTGTTAATTAGACATTACAAAGATAAGTCTTTTAAGAATTAATCACAAATTAATAGCAACGGAAATGGCGGTGATACGCCTTTTTTTGTTAACTTTGCGGTGCCAAGCTGCCAAGAGGCGACAAGGCGACGCGTGAAAGCGGAAGATTTTAATTTAAAACTTTAAATAATAAAAAGTTATGGGATACTTAACTAACGACAAACTCGTCATCGTCGGTGCTGCCGGCATGATTGGTTCAAACATGACCCAGACAGCTCTGATGCTGGGTCTCACTCCTAACATCACCCTTTACGACGTGTTCTCGGCCGAAGGAGTAGCCGAAGAAATGCGCCAGTGTGGTTTCGACGACGCCAACATCGTTGCCACCACCGACCCCAAGGAGGCTTTCACAGGCGCCAAGTACATCATCTCTTCAGGCGGTGCTCCGCGCAAAGAGGGCATGACACGCGAAGACTTACTCGTCGGAAACTCCAAAGCCGCCGAGGAACTTGGCGACAACATCAAGAAGTTCTGCCCTGATGCACGCTTCTGCGTCGTTATCTTCAACCCGGCCGACATCACCGGTCTGGTAACCCTCGTACACTCCGGACTGAAGCCGAACCAGGTTGCCACCCTCGCTGCCCTCGACTCCACCCGCCTCAAAGGCGCACTGGCAAAGCACTTCGGCGTAAGCCAGGCCGCCGTAAAGAACGCCTATACTTACGGTGGACACGGCGAGAAGATGGCCGTGTTCGCATCGCCCACCACCGTTGACGGCGTGAAGCTGACCGACGTTATCGCCGGAAAAGCAACCGTGAACGGCAAGGGTCTGACCGCTGATGAATGGAAAGATATGCAGGTAGAAGTAACCAAGGGCGGCGCAAAGATTATCGAACTCCGCCGCCGCAGCTCGTTCCAGAGCCCTGCCTACCTTGCTGTTAAGATGATAGAGGCTGCCATGGGCGGTGAGGAATTCACCTACCCGGCCGGCACCTACGCTGACACGGCACGCTACAACCACGTGATGATGGCCATGCCTACACGCATTACAGCCGACGGCGTGTACACCAAACCCGTACAGGGCACGGCCGATGAGGTTGCTGCTCTCGACGCATCCTACGCTCACCTGCAAGGTATGCGCGACCAGGTTATCGCCCTCGGCGCTCTGCCACCGGTAGAGAAGTGGAGCGAAATAAACCCCAATCTCTAAGCACTCACGCTTACCAACCATAAAGACTGCCCGAAGCATCAACACTTCGGGCAGCCTTTTTTGATGTGTTGCCATTACAACAGCACGCCCGCTGCACACATAAAAAGCGGCTGCACTGCATGCTGCGGCCGCTCGCATGCCTTTACATCAGGCTCACCACATTATTAACCACACCCATAACACTAAGAAGCAGATATATCCATGAACTGATTACCTCGTGCCGCCGGCCAGGTATCTGCCTGTCGACCTGTATGAGCCGGTGCAGGTAAAGGACGTACCCAAACGCACATACCGTTAACCCTACAGTGCTGACTATGATAAGCCACGACAACTTATGCCCATGGCTGATAGTAGACAGCAGTACGAGCACAGCCCAAATGAGGTCGAGCCAGCCTTCCTTATCCCTTAGTTTCTCAAATTCTTCGGTTGTTATCATTTCCCTGGTAGATTGATGTATGGGTTAACCCGATGCAAAAATAAACAACAACTGCTTAACAGCAACACCCCGCACCCATATATTAGCATTTATTAAGAACCAGCACCAACGCTTCCGCCAACCAGGAGCAGGTTTGGCGGAGGTACCGGTCAAGGAGCTTGAAGGTATCGGTCAAGCGCCTTGAACACATGCTTCAAGAGGCTTGAAGGGCACCTTTTACATTCTCGTTTGTAAGCTCTTGATTTTCAATACTTTGCAAACAGGCTCTAAAAAGGGCTTTTTCTGCTGCCATCATCCCCTCCTAACCTCCTCTTTCTAAGGGGAGGAAACACTGCTGATATTATTTACAGACAGAGTAACAAAGTCTTTTTTCCGTTGTCGCGGGGTTGATAGCAGATAGTGATAAATAAGGAATGATGAGCAAAAAGACAAACTGGTACCCTCCCCTTGGAAAGGGGAGGCGGAGGAGGGGATGATAAATCAGCAGAAAAAAAATACTTTGTTACTCTGTCTCTATCATTTCTCCACGGCGCAGAAAAACATCACCGCACAGCCAGGAGATACAAAAAAGGAGCGTGGCAGGGGGCCGGAAACGAAAAAGGGGCGTGCCGGACGAGCCGGCACACCCCACAAGTTGGCTGCTGAAAAGCAATGATTAATAGTTGGGACCCTCGCCAAATGCGGGCGCGCCCTTATCGTACCAAACGCGTTCTGCGTTGAGTGTCTCGGGGCGAGTGCCGTCGCAGAAGGTGAAACCCTGCTCTCTGAAGGCCTCTTCCATTTGCGTTCGCATCTTTTCTCGCTCGTCGGGCTGAACCTGATAGAAGCGTCTCGGTATCTGATTGCTCTCTTTTATGTTGACCCACGGGATGAGTGTGCTGCCCACCTTGGGCACGCCCGAGCGGCGAACGGTAACGAACTGGTCGATGGGCAGGTAGTAGAAGTGCAGATACTGCTGGATGTAAATCTTCTCGAGGTCGGCACTTTTGTTGCCCGTAAGCTGGTAGTCGGGATGGGCGAGCATGTCGTTTATCTCGCTCTCGCCGTAAACTACGGGCTTGTCCTGCAGTCCGTCGTAGCACTGGGTGTCAGAGTAATAGGGTATCTTGTTGAGGGTTGCCAGGCGGTTAAACTCCTCGGCCGAGGCCCGCAGGGCAGTGGCAAAGTAGTCTTGTGCCGTCTTGGGCAGGTCGGCTCCCAGCGTTTTGAGCTCCGCGAGGTAGAGGTTCATCTCGGCGGTGCTCATGGTCATGCCCCACCAGGGGTTGTCGTCGGTGTCTTGAATGACCCGGCCGCCGGGTTTGGTGGGGAATGTGAAGTCCACGCGGCCGCGCATCAGTTCCTCGTTAAAGGTGGAGTACGGGCGGTAGGTTTTGCTGGCATCGCCCACGGTAACGGTCCAGCGGGTGGTTACAAAGTAGTTGTCGTCGCCTATGTAGCGGGCGTCGTCGTCCAGGTTCTTGCCCACCGGTATGCCGTAATAGCGCACCCAGGGCTCGCCGTCGCCCTTCCAGGCCTTGAAGTGCTTGTGGCCTGCGTCGTCGGTAGTGGTCTCCACGTTGTCCAGAATGTACTTGGGCACGGAGCAGCGGGTGTCGCCGGCGGCCTGTGCGTCGAAGAATGCCTGTATTACCTCGGCGTTGTAGCTGTTCTTGGTGAACATGACAAGCATGCGCGGGTCCTTGTTCTTCTTCATGAAGTCGATGACATTCTTGCTCGAGGCCTGCACAGCAAGGCCGTTGCCTGTCTGGTATGCGTAGTCTCCATTTTTGCCGTCGTTCACGTCGGTGCCACGGTTATAGATGTAGTCGTCGGCCAGTCCGCTCATGATATTGTCCTGGCTGGCACCCACCTCCTTGGCTATTTCCAGGGCCTTGGCCTTGTTCTGGTGCAGCAGGCGCACGGCTATCTTGAGCTTGAGGCCGTTGGCAAACTTGGTCCACTTGCTTAGGTCGCCGCCGTAAACGATGTCGTTGGAGCCTGCCTGTATCTGGTCGGGATCCTTGAAGGCCGCGATGTCGGCATCCAGTTCCTGCAACCACTCGCTGAAGAGTTGCTCCTGCGTGTCGTACTTGGGCGTAAGGGGGCCGCCGTACTTGAGCAGCGAGGCCTCGGAATAGGGCATGGAGCCGAACATGTCGGCATCGTTGATGGCCAGCGAGATGGAGAGCACGTTGGCAATGCCTTTCATGGCAGCGTACTGGTTGCCGTTTTCGAGGCGCGAGGCAACGTCTTCTATCTCCTTTTCATACTTGCGCACGCCGAGGAACTGCGAACCATTGCCGCCCAGAGCACCCATCTCGTTGAAGCGGTCTCCGAAGCTCCCGGCCGGTGTATATGACTGCACGAACTGGGTTGTATAGATGCCGTCGTAGTACCAGAGCAGGTAGTCGAAGGGCTGATAGCTTACCTGGGCCTGCGTGAGCAGATAGGGTACGTTGGGCGTACCGATGCTGGCAGGGTTGGTGTTAATCTCTGCGAAGTCGTCCTTACTGCAGCCTGTGGCGAGCAATGCGGCTCCCATGAGCAGGGCGGTAAAGGACTTATTGATGATATTCTTATATTTCATAGCTTGAAGTTTTACACCTTTAGAATGTTGCATTGATAGTAAAGAGGTAGCTGGCCGTGTACGGACTGAACGAACGCATACGGAAGTTGGAGGCTCCGGTGCCACGAATGGACTCGGGGTTCTCGTGGTTGGGCGCCGTGTTGAGTAAGTAGCAGAGGTTGCGACCCGTAAGAGTTACGGAGAGACTGCGGGCTCCGATGTAGCGGAAAATGCTCTGCGGAACACTGTACGAGAGGCTTATCTCGCGCAACGAGATGTAGTTGAGCTTCTTCAACCAGTCGCTGTTGACAACGCCCTGACCCCAGTTATTGGAGAAGTATGCCCACGACTGCAGGTGTGCGGGCTCCACATAGCCGGCCTCGTAAGCCTGCTGATAGGTCATGCCGCCTACATCCTGGCTTGCTCCCGACGGGGTTGTAACGGTGGTTCCGGCATCAAACACGGCGTTGGGAATAAATCCATCGTAGTAAGTTATGCCCTTGCTGTTTTCATACTGGCTCACCCACTGCATGCCCTCGCGGTATTTGAGCGAAGTGCCCGAATAACCGTAGGCCGTAGCATAGCGTGAGTTGTAGGAAGCAACGTAACCGCCGAAACGGGCATCGAGCATCATGTAGAGGCTCAGGTTCTTCCATCGAAGGGTTGTGTTGAGGGAACCGAGGAAGTCGGGGTTCATGGAACCAATCTCTTCTACTACACCTGAGCGTATCGTATATGGTGAATGATAGCCATTTAGCCATGTAATAACGGGCAAACCGGTCTTTTCATCAATCTTGGGTTTGGCATCCGACATCAGCAAACCGTAGCTGGAGCCAACCTTGGCCACCGAACCTACGCGATAGTTACCATAGTCGGGCGAGCCGTCGAGTACAATCCAGTTGGCTACATCTTCGTGAAGCGAAACAATCTTGTTGGCATTGTGGGTGTAAGTAAAGTTCAAGTCCCACTGCCAGTCGCGTGTCTTCACGGGCGTGGTGTTGAGTGCTATCTCCAATCCGGAGTTCTGGATATTGCCTGCGTTAATCAACTCATTGGTTACACCCGACCATCCCGGAACGGATACTGACATAATCTGGTTCTTCGTGTTCTCCTTATAATAAGTGAAATCAATGCCGATGCGGTTCTGCAGGAAGCGCCAGTCAAGACCCACTTCCCATGAGTTCTTGCGCTCAGGTTTCAGGTTTGTGCTCTTTATTTCAGATGGAAGTTCGAGCCCGTACACCTTTCCGCTCTTGGTATAACTGCGCAAAGTGTAGCCTGAGTTGATGTAGTAAGGATCGGTATCGTTACCTACCTGCGCCCACGAAGCGCGTATTTTGGCAAACGAAACCCATGAAGGCAGCTTGCCGCGCAGGGTCTCCGTGATAATCCAGGAGCCCGATACGGAGGGATAGAAATAAGAGAAGTTGCCGCGACCGTTGGTATATACCAGCGCCGACGACCAGTCGTTACGGCCTGTAACGTCGAGGAAGAGCTGGTCTCTCCAGCTTGCACCAACCGCAAAAATGGTGGAAACGATGCGCTTGGTGTTGAATTTGTAGCCATCAAACGATGCCTGGTCCTTGGAATTTGCAATGAAGTACTGCAACGGAACCACCAATCCGCCGTTGGTATGTTCGCCGTTGTACTGGGCATGCTGGTTGAAGTATTCTTCACGAAGGAAGCCATGAACCTCGAAATCGTCGTTCAGTCGCTTGTTCACATTTGCGCTCACGTAAGCATTCTCCTGCTTGACAGAGCTGTGAGAGAGTGAGTACGAGCCTCCTTCATTTGCGTAGCCGGCGCCCGGAGCCTTGCCTTCAGTGTCGATATAGTAATAGTTGAAGTTGACTCCTGCCTTGAACTGAAGCCAGCTGGCGGCATCAACCGTAAGGTTTACTACAGGCCTAACGGTGGTCTCCTTCTGGTAGTAATCATCCTCGTAAATGCTCCACCACATGTCGCGGGCAGGCACCGAGCGATACAGGTCGCCGTAAGTTCCGCTGGCCAAGCCACCGTGCTCGCCCTTGTAAAGATGCTTGTACTTGTTCACGTCGTACTCGCGGGGGATGTTTCCGCTGGCAAAAGCCTCGCCTATATTCATCTGTGCATTGCGCGGCTTGGACTGAACGAAGTTGATGGAGAAATCGAGCATCACGCGGTTTCCAATCTTCTGCGAAGCCTTACCCAGAAAGGAGAAGCGGTTGAAGGTGTTGCGCGGCGTGAGTCCCTTGTTGTATTTGTAGGATGCGGAGGCGTAGAAAGTCGTCTTGTCCGTACCGCCCTGCAGCGATACATTGGTGTTTGTATTGAACCCGGTGTTAAAGGCATCCTTGTAGTTGTCGGGATAGATGCTCAACGAACCCATGGTTCCGTCGTACTGTTCGAACTGTTTGCCGGCAGCCCATGACTTGTGCGGGCCCCAACCTACGCCTCCGGCGTTGCCGTTGTGCTGCTCAATCATGGAGTATTCGCCGTCGTTATTGCGTGAATAAGCGCTCATGTTGTCGCTCCACCTGTTACCGGTCTTGTCGTAATCGTCGCCGTACTGCACCAGTCCGGGGAACGCTCCTTCCAGATACTCGTTCTGTAAATCGGGCGCCTTGTACACATAGTCGATGCCCAGAGTCTGCGAGAAGCTGATGCCCGGGCCCCTACCGCTCTTGCCGGTCTTGGTCGTTATCACCACTGCACCGTTCAAACCGCGCGAGCCGTAGAGGGCTGTAGCGGCGGCACCTTTCAGCACCGAGACGCTTTCAAAGTCGTCCGGGTTCAGGTTCTTCAGCTGGTTACCGTAGTCGTTGATGTTCATATCCCAGTCTGCATCACCCGTATTGGAGCTCGGGTTGTCGAGAATAACGCCGTCGATAACGAAGATCGGCTGGTTATTCTTGTTCAGAGTAGAGGCGCCGCGGATTTGGATTTTCGTGGAGCCGAACATGCCTCCATCCGATTGGTTGATTTCTACACCGGCCACTTTGCCCTGCAGGGCGGCCACCGGAGAAATGGTGTTGGCACGTTCAATTTCGTCCGATTTCACCTCGGTTACGGCATAACCCAGTGCTTTCGTCTCGCGTTTCATGCCCAGAGCGGTAACAACGACCTCGTTCAGGGTCTCGTCACCCTCCTTCATGACTATGCTCAGCGAACGGCGGTTGCCTACGTTAACGGTCTGTTTGTCGAACCCGATGTAGGTTACTTCTAACTTGGCATTGCCGTCACAGGTAACGGTAAATTCACCGTCAATGTTCGTCGTCGTGCCGCCATTGGTCCCCAACACGTGGATGCTGGCACCAACAATAGGCTCACCCTGCTGGTCTACAACCGTACCTTTCACCGTAATGTTCTGCGCGTAGAGTGCAGCAACGGCGAAAAAGCACAAGAAGGCTGTAAACATAGCTCTCAATGAGAAAGATAGTTTAGTATTAACCATTCTGTATAAATTAAGTAAATAATAAGTTTTTTGTAAGGTATTGCAAAATTAAACATCTTTTTCATATTATCAAACTCTTTTCACTGAAATTTTAAAAAAATATAATTGAACCCCCAAAAATGTACGTTTTGCCTTCTTACAGGTATGTATCAGCCTGCGGGGTTACGTTTTTTATTTGTACCTTTGCACCGAGTTATATATAATAATAGGTATAAGTAAAATGGATTTAGTTAAGGATAAGGAATTCGGAGGCGAGCGTCCGCTGTTCGGCATGCACGACCTCCGACTGGAAAACATTACCATTACCGACGGCGAGTCGGGCATTAAATGCTGTCAGAACCTGGAATGCAGCAACTCGAAATTCTACGGCAAGTACCCTTGGTGGCACGTTGACGGCAGCCTCATCAGCAACTGCTACTTTGCGCCGGGCAGCCGTTCGGCCATCTGGTACAGCAACGACATGGTCATGAAGGACTGTGTAATCGACGGCCCCAAGTTCTTCCGCGAGATGAAGAACCTTGAACTGGAGAACGTGAAGATTAACGATGCCGACGAAACTTTTTGGAAAGTAGACGGTCTCAGGCTCAAGAACGTGGAGCTGCACGAGGGAACCTACCCCTTTATGTTTTCCCGTAACATCTACGTAGACGGACTTATTTCCGACGCGAAGTACGTCTTTCAGTACTGCGAAAACGTGGAGTTGCACCATGCCAAGATTGTTACAAAGGACTCTTTCTGGGAGTGTAACAACGTAACTATTTACGATTCGGAGATAGACGGCGAGTACCTGGCCTGGCACAGCAAGAATGTAAGGCTGGTGCGCTGCCACATCGGCGGCGAGCAACCGCTCTGTTACGCCGACCACATCACGCTCGAAGACTGCACCTTTGATGCCGCCTGCGACCGTGCCTTTGAGGACTGCACCAACATCAGCGCGCAGATAAAGGGCGCCATCACCAACATCAAGAACCCCATTTCGGGCCGGATAGTGGCCGACAGCATCGGTTCCGTCACCTACGACGAGTTTGCCAAAGGCCACGACTGCATCATCGAGACACGCGCATGACCTACAATTTCGACAAAGATACCCGCCGCCGGGGCACCAACTCCTATAAGTGGGACACCGCAAAGGACAGCGACGTGCTGCCCATGTGGGTGGCCGACATGGACTTCGAGGCTGCTCCGTGCATCACCGAGGCCCTCCGCCGCCGCGTAGACCACGGCATCTTCGGCTACACACTGGTGCCCGAGACGTACTACGAGGCCGTTATCAGCTGGTTCGGCCGGCGCCACGGGTGGACCGTACGGCGCGAGTGGATACTCTACACATCAGGGGTTGTGCCCGCCATCTCGTGCGCCATCAAGGCTCTCAGCATGCCGGGAGAGCGCGTACTCGTACAAACACCGGTCTACAACTGCTTCTTTTCCTCCATCCGCAACCAGGGTTGCGAGGTCGTGGAGAACCCTCTCGTGCGCCGGGGCGACAGCTACAGCATCGACTTCGACGACTTTGAGCGCAAGTGCTCCGACGAGAAAACCACCCTCTTCCTGCTCTGCAATCCGCACAACCCGGCCTGCCGGGTGTGGACGAAGGAAGAACTCATGCGCATGAACGACATCTGCCTGCGGCACCATGTGCGCGTGATAAGCGACGAGATACACTGCGAACTCACCATGCCCGGCCACACCTACACGCCGTTTGCTGCCGTCTCGCAGGCTTGTCTCAATAACAGCGTGACGCTGAACTCGCCCTCCAAGTCGTTTAACACTGCCGGGTTGCAGATAGCCAACATCATTTGCAACGACGCGGAGACCCGACGAAGGATTGACCGGGCCATCAACATCAACGAGGTTTGCGACGTCAATCCCTTCGGCCCCATAGCTCTGGAGGCTGCCTACAATGAGGGAGAGGAGTGGCTCGAGCAGCTCAACGCCTACATCTGGGGCAACTACACGGCACTGAAGCGGTTTTTCGCCGAGCGGATGCCGCAGTTGGAGGTCATCAGACTTGAGGGAACGTACCTCGTCTGGGTAGACATTACGGCGCTGGGAATAACCTCCGACGAGGCCACCGACAAGCTGCTGAAGGAGGGTCGCGTGCTGGTTAACAGCGGAACGATGTACGGCAGGCAGGCCGGCGAGGGCTACCTGCGCATCAACATCGCCAGTCCACGCGCCCGCATGATGCAAGGTTTGGAGCGTATCGCCCGCGTGCTGGCCCGGTAACCTGTCCTTTTTAAGGAGGGGAAAGGCAGCTGTAGGTTTCCTGCTGATTAGCTCCTAATAATTAAAGACAGAGTAACAGAGTATTTTTTCGATTGCGATGAGCTTGTTTGATAGCAAGAATAAATCAGCAACAATTTGCAAGAAGGCCAACCGGTAACCTCCCCTTTCCAAGGTGAGGCGGAGGAGGGGATGACTTGATGGCAGGAATTAGCAAGGGTGCTTAAGATATCATTCCCTCTTTAATAGTGAATTATGAACCGAAGGTCACTGACCAACGGGAAGTAATTATGAATTACCACCTCGCTGCTTGCAAAATCATCCCCTCCTAACCTCCCCTTTCTAAGGGGAGGAAACATTGGCAACAGCATGGAAATAGGGAAAAGACAGCCTCCAAACTATCCACTATCACCCAACACCCAACACCCATCACCCGTTATCCCAACCATCACCACCCATCACCCAACACCCATCACCCGTAATCCCAACCATCATCACCCAACACCCATCACCCAACACCCAATCCCCCATGACCCGAGAAAACTTTAAATTCGAGATTTGCGCCAACGGCGTTGAGAGCTGTCTGGCTGCCCAAGAGGGCGGAGCAGACAGAGTAGAACTGTGCGCCGGCATACCCGAAGGCGGCACCACACCCTCGTACGGAGAAATCGCAGTGGCCCGGCGGCTGCTCACCACCACCCGCCTACACGTCATCATCCGCCCGCGCGGCGGCCACTTTGTCTACTCGCCCCTGGAACTGGAGCGCATGGAAGCCGACATCCGCGCGGCCAAGGAGCTGGGAGCAGACGGCGTGGTCTTTGGCTGCCTGAACCCCGACGGCAGCATCGATGCCGATGCCAACAGCCGTCTGCTGGCCTCGGCCCGGGGCATGAGCGTTACCTTTCACCGCGCTTTCGACCGCTGCAGCAATCCTACGGCGGCGCTGGAGCAGCTCATCAGCCTGGGCTTCGACCGCATTCTCACCTCCGGACAGCAACCCACGGCCGCCCAAGGCACCGCTCTGCTGGCCCAACTGCACAGCCAGGCCGCCGGCCGTATTATCCTGCTGGCCGGCTGCGGGGTAAATGAAACGAACATACACGCCATCTACACCGCCACCGGCATACGCGAATACCACTTTTCGGCACGCGAACGCGTGGCCGGCAAGATGCAGTTCCGGAGCCCCGCCGTGTTCATGGGCAGCCCCGATGCCGATGAGGACGGCCTCCTCTACACCACCTCACGCCGCGTGCGGGCCACCATCAGCAGCCTCATCGGCCACGACGAATAAGCCGCAAACACCGCAGCAGGAATGCAGCCGCAGCCACGTGGCAAAGCAAAAGGTATCGTTCAACGCGCTTGAAGGATAGCTCCAAGGGCCTTGAACGATACCTTCAGGCGGCTTGAACCACAGCTTCAAGGAGCCTGAACGGCAGCTTCGGGAAAGCCGTTCATTATCAGCACTTTACAGAGAAGGCACAAAACAGCCGGATACAAGCAGCAAGTTGCTCTTGTATCCGGCTTGTTCATAGAGTGAAATTCTGAAAAACAGATGATGCTGAAGTGGCTTTCAGGCAGCGCGTTAGTGCACTCTGCCCGTGTCCCACCACACGCGTATGCTCATCCCATCACCCTTTCCGCCGTTCAAAGTCTTGTCGGCAGCGTTGGGGTTCTCACGCAGTTCGTCGTCCGTATAGCGCAGTTTCTTTACGAACTGGCCAGCGGGAAGAGTCGTTTCGAGGCTCATGGCCACCGGCATGAGTGCCGGATAGCCCGTGCGACGGAACTCACTCCAGGCCTCAACGCCATCGGGATAGAGCGCCAACCACTTCTGGGTGATGATTTGACCCAGGTGACCATCGTCGCTGGTCTGCGACTCCCACTTCACGCTGCCGGTGGTCTTGTAGGTCTGGTCGTTGGCAGTTGAATAGTAGGACTTGTCCACTCCCTCGCGTTCTGCATCGAACGAAGCCTGTATGCCGGCCTCGTAAGCAGCCTTGGCATCGCCTGCCCCGGCCCATCCACGCAGTGCGGCTTCGGCCCGGAGGAAGCACACTTCGGAGTAGTCCATTATCTTCATGCGCTTGGAGATGCAGAAGGTGCTCTCGCTGTTGTCGTTGGTATTCCAGCCGGGCATGGCCTGCAGGCCCCATACATACGAGCGGCTGTCGTCGGGATAGGCAGCAAGAGCCTCGGAAGCCAGCCCGTTGGGCACGCCTGCATATTGCGGCGAAGCGGCCTTGGACTTCTTGGTATGGCCGAACCAGAGCGCTGTCCGCGGGTCGAGTACGGAGCTCGTGTGCTTCAGCATGTTCTCCATCGTCTTGCTCATGCAGAACTCTCCCCAGCCTGAAATCTGGAACAAAGGCCACCCGTTGGCACCGGTACCGGAGATGTAGACGCCGGCATTGTCGGCATTTGCACCCAAGAGCCCGCCCTGGGCCTTGAGGGCTGCCTCGCCTTCGGCCTTGGCTTTGGCGGGGTCAACGTAGCTCAGGCGCAGCGCATAGCGCAGGCGGAGCGAGTTGGCCAGCTTCACCCACTTGCTTAGGTCGCCGTTGTAGATGAGGTCCTGGTTGTTTTTGAAGCCCACCATCATGGCATCGGAGAGGTGTGCCGATAGCTCCTCGGAGGCTTCGGTCAGCTCCTTGAAGATGTCGTTGTAGATGCTCTGCTGGCTGTCATACTTGGCATTGCTGTTTCCCAGGGCCGCTTCGGTGTAGGGAATGTCGCCGAAGATGTCGGTCGTCTGCGCCGTGCAGCGTGCCGTGAAGATGCGTATCACCTGGTAGATGTTGCCGTATTCGGGGTGCGAAGGCATCATCTCGTCCACTGCCTTCTTCTGTTTGAGCACGCCTACGTAGTACGAATTCCAGAATCCATCTGTCACCCAAGCGCTGTTGTAGGTATAACTGCCGGAGTTGAAGTAGGCCGCCGAGTTGGCAAAATACTGTGCGTAGAGGTTGGTGTGCAGGTTATCGCCCACCTGATATTCCCACGATGCCATCCTTGACCCTTGCTCCTCGATGTAGGGGAGCATGTAGGCAGGGTCGCCGTCGGTAATGCCCATGGGGTCTTTGTTCATGTTGTCGAAGTCGTCGGTGCAGCTAACAGTCAGCACGACCATCATGCAGGCGCTTCCTATTCGTTGTAAGATATTGCGTTTCATGAGTATCTGAATTAGAATTTAACATTGAGTGAGAAGCCTATAGAGCGCGTAGGAGGCATGGAGGCGAGCTCGAATGCCTGCGCATAGTCATTGCGCGAGAAGGCTCCCTCGGGGTTAACGGGGGCGCTCTTGTGCAGGTAGAAGAGGTCGCGACCTACGAGTGAGAGCTTCACGTACTTAATGGGCGTGCGGCTGAACCATGCCTGGGGCAGGATGTAACCTACCGACATCTCGCGCATCTTGACGTAGCTGCCGCTGTAGAGGAAGGCCTCGGCAATGCCTTCGGGGCCTGCTATGTTGGTCCAGTAGGCCTCGGCACTCACGCCCTTGGTATTGGGCTGGCCGTCTGCTGTTACGCCCTCGACCACTATCTGCTCACCGTTCTCGCGCCCGTAGACGGTCTTTGCCGACGTTCCTTGCTGGCAGGCGTAGTTGTCGGTGTTAGAGATAAACTTGCCGCCTTGGCGTATATCGAGCAGTGCAGAGAAGGTAAGGTCTCGCCAACGCAGTGTAGTACCCAGCGAACCGGTCCAGTTGGGCAGCATGTTACCTATCACCTTGTCCGATTCCTTTTCAGGAAGACCGTTGCCGTCTACCACGATGTTGCCGTTTGCATCACGCTTGTAGGCGTTGCCAACAATGTCACCAAACTTGCCGCCTTCGTTCACCACGACCTCTCCTACACGTATTCCGCCCAGCGAAAAGCGCGAAATCTCGGGGTCGAGTGTCTCACATCGCGTGCGGTTAAGGCCCCAGTTCAGGCTTACATCCCACTGCCAGTCCTGCATCTTCACAGGAGTTGCGGCCAGCATGAGCTCAACACCGTGGCTCTTTATCTTTCCCGCGTTGATGCTTTTTGATGTGTAACCTGACGAACCGGGCATGTTGACGCTCAAAATCTGGTTGGTCGTGCTGGTTGTATAGTAGGTGAAGTCCACGCTCAGGCGGTTGTCAAAGAAGTGGGCTTCGGTACCTATCTCGGCCGAATTGGTCTTCTCGGGCTTCAGGTCGGCCAGAGCCTTGACCTTGCTCTTGTACTCCTTGATGATGGCGGGGTTCACTTTGTCGCCTGAGGCATCGAGTTTATCGCCCGAAGTCCAAAGGTAATAGAGCTCTGCCAGCTTGTAGGGATCGGTATCGTTGCCCACTTGAGCCCAGGAGCCTCTCACCTTCCAGTACGTTACCCATGCCGGCAGCTTGAGTGCCTCGGACAGAATAACGCTGGCGCTCACCGATGGATAGAAGTACGAACGGTTGGTCTTGGGCAGCGTAGACGACCAGTCGTTGCGGCCGGTGATGTCCAGATAGGCGAAGTTCCTGTACCCGAAAGAGGCTGAGAAGAACAGAGATTGGATTTCCTTCTTGGCGTATGCCTCGCTTACTGTTTGTGTCAGGCCGTTTGCCAGGCCGATAACACCGGGCGTGGCAAAGAGCCCCGAGTAGCCTGCCAGCCCGTCGTTGCGGCGGTTCATCACCGAAGCACCGGCGTTGGCATTGATGGAGAAGTTGCCGAAAGTCTTGTCGAAGTAGAGTATCAGGTCGGCATTGAACTCCTTGTTGGTAAGCGAATTGTTCACATACTGCGATGCCGAAGACGTTGGATCGGGCAGAGTATTGAAGTTCTTTATCTGGTCATTGAACCAATCTACGCCCGCACGGCCCGTCAGGTGCAGGTAGTCGGTAAACCTGAACGAGGCACTCACCTGCCCTATCAGGCGGTTGCGGTCCATGCGGTTGCCGTTTTCATCCATCGTGAGGGCGTACGGATTGGCGTAATTATCACTCGGTCCGGACCAGTTCACATTATTATATATGTAGTTGCCTACGCCGCGCGGGCTGCGCAAGTCGGCCAGGCGGATGCCCCGGGGCATCTTTACCAGCTGCACCATGAGGCCGTATTCGCCCTGTCCGGGCCTGTTGTAAGTCTTCTCGTGCATGTAGTTTACCTTGGCACCCAACGTGAGGAAGCCGCTGCGGAACTCCGTATTGAGGTCAAAGTACTGCCGGTTCTGCTTGTAGTTGGGCACGATGTCGTTGGCACGGGAGTCGGTAAAGGAGAAACGTCCCATCAGGTTGTCACCTCCGGCCGTAGCAGTAAGGGTGTTGGTGTAGGCAACTCCGGTCTCGTAGAAGTCTTTAATGTAGTCCTTCTGCGGCGTAAGGGCGTACGGCTCGTAACGAGTATCGCCGTAGAACACGTTCCGCCAGTTGTCTATTGTTTGCCCTTGCATGCGCGGACCCCAACTCATTTTCGACTGGATGTCATACTTTCCGGCGCTTCCTTGGCCGTAGATGTTCTGGTAGTCGTAAGGAGAATAGGCGTTGGTGATGCTCAGCGTGCCGTTGTACTCAACGCGCAGCGGCTGGTTGAGGCGCCCTTTCTTGGTCGTGATGACGATGGCACCGCTCTGTGCACGCGACCCGTAGAGGGCTGCAGCATTGGCTCCTTTGAGGATGGAGATGCTCTCTATGTCCTCCGGGTTTATCTCGGCAGCGGCGCCCGAGTAGTCGGAACCGCCCCACTGGTCGGCTTGTCCCACGCTGTTGTCGCTGATGGGCATGCCGTCTACTACCCACAAAGGCTGGTTGTTGCCGCTTAGCGAGTTGAGACCGCGCATGATGATGCGCGTTGAACCGCCCAAGCCCGTGCCCGACTGGGCTATCTGAACGCCGGCAACCTTGCCCTGCAGCATGTTGGCTACACTGAAGTTCTTGTTCTCAGTCAGCCCATCGGTCTTCACTTCCTGCATCGCATAGCCCAATGCTTTTTTCTCTCTCTTGATGCCCAAGGCCGTTACAACGACCTCATCGAGGCTGTTGTCGCCCGGCTGAAGCACCACGCGGAAGTCCGACTTGCCTGCAGTGGCGATGGTTTGTGACTGATAACCGAGGTAGGAAACCAACAGGTTTCCCTCTCCCTTGATGGTGATGGCGAACTTGCCGTCAACGTCCGACACGGCGCCCACGCCCGTTCCGTCCATCTTGATGCTGGCTCCAATGACGGGTTCGCCCGTCTCATCCAGCACAATACCGTTGATTGTCCGTTCCTGTTGCTGCGCAAGCAGGGTGCCTGCCACGTGCGGTACGGCCGTAACCACGCCCCCATTGAGACAGAACAGGCCAAGCAGAAAGGCACAGGAGACCTTTCTCAATCGTTTTTCATGTTTCTGGCTACTCATAATTAGATAGTTATATTAAATGATTAAGTAATCGTTCGCAAATTTAGATTATATATTTAATATAAGCAAGAGATTTAGGAAAATAATTTTGTTAATTGCCCTAAAAATCGAAAAACAATTACAATACCGGCGTTAATTACAGCTATCGGCAAATGAAATAACAGTGAGCAGCACGCTTGCTGACAGGCTCCAGCCTGGCCACAGCACCCGGCGGAAAAGGCAGCTTCTGCCGAACGGAAAAGCAAAAGCTATCGTTCAACGCGCTTGAAGGATAGCTCCAAGGGCCTTGAACGATACCTTTTAGCGGCTTGAACGGCAGCTCCAAGAAAGCGGGAGGGCAGCAGCAGGGGTAATGCACTGGCTTACAGCGCTTACAGATGGTTATGTCATGGAGCTGAACTCCACAGCCTGCGCCCGGGCGCAGGCCACCCCCGGCAGGCTGCGGGGAGCCTACCGGGGCCTCTGCTGTTAGAATTTGAAGCAACCGGAGAGCGGCTTTCCGCCCGCATCGAGCACGCGCAGGCGGAGCTGACCGCCGTTGTGGTCGAAGTAATGCACGTCTATCGGGTGCATTCCTGCTTTGAGTGCACGCTGCCCGATGAGCTCCCGTGGCGAGTGTTCGCCGTCGTTGTCGACCACCATTTGCCCGTCTATCTTCAGCCAGCTGCCGTCGTCAGAGAGCAGGGCGAAGGTATAGATGCCGTCGGCCGGTATGTTGATGTAGCCCGTGAGCACCAGTCCGATGTTGCCCTTCACGCCCTCCGGTATCATTACTTCGGGCACTTCGTAGCGTCCGTTCACCTTGGCAGCATCTATATCGGCACAGCGCACGCCGCCGAAATCGTGCCACACGGCCTGCAATCCCTGCCGGCCGGGCTGCGCGTTCACGGCCGGCGACAACACCTCTTTTATATAACGGCACTTCACCACGCCGCCCTTACGGCCGTTGGGGCCGAAGGTGCGGAACGTGAAGTCGGTGCTCTCGGTTATCTCGAAGGGGCCTTCGTAGCGCTTGGAGTCGGCCTGCGGCAGGCTGCCGTCGGTGGTGTAGCGGATTACGGCCGACGGGTCAAGGCAGCCAATCTTTACCTGTGCGCGGTCCGTAAACACGTTGGTGTTGTAAAAGCCCGTAAGGTCGGGTATGCGATAGGTAACGCCCAGCTGCCGCAACCGGCCGAAGTGGGCCGTCAGCCGGTGGCGGAAGTCGTCTAAGCTCATGCTTTGCGGCCGGCTCCATCCTAACTCCGCAACGGCCAGCATGCGCGGAAAAGCCATGTGGAACATGCGCTCGCGCGTGGGTACCTGCTCGGTCCAGAGGTTGCCCTGCACACCCAGAACGAGCTGTCTCTCGGCCTCGGTGAGGTCTGCCGGCTGCGGATTGAAGCGGTAGATGTTGGCAATGCTGTTCTTGTCTTCCTCGTAATCGAGGTAAAACTGTGCGTTGGGCGTGCAGATAACGTGGTTACCGTGGCCGGTAGTTTGCTTCATGGCGCGCGGTGCCCACGTGCGCCACCACATCACGGTGGCCGTAGCAGAGAGCCCGCCCTCGATGATTTCGTCCCAACCTATCATCTCCCGGCCGTTTGAAGTGAAGAAGTCTTCCATCTGATGCAGAAACCACGCCTGCAACTGGGGCTCGGTTTGTAGTCCGTTCTCGCGCATGCGGCGCTGGCAGTCGGGGCATTTCTTCCAGTTGGTCATGTCTACCTCGTCGCCTCCTATGTGCACATATTTGGACGGAAAGAGGCCGAACACCTCGCGCCAAACGTCCTTGCAGAAGTCCAGCATCTTGTCTTTACCGGGGCAGAGTGGCGTGGTGAAGAGCTTGCCCCACCCCGTTTGGGGGAAGCAGGAGAGGCCTTCGTAGTTGTTGATGGCGGCCAGGCTGTGGCCCGGCATGTCTATTTCGGGTATCACCTCAATGCCTCTTGTGCCGGCGTAGGCCACCACTTCGCGGATGTCCTGCTGCGTATAGTAGCCTCCGTAGAGGGTTCGGCCCTGGCTGTCGGTGCGGGTTTTGGTTTTATCTACCACCATATCGGGGTTGTCCTCGGCCTTGGCACGCCGGAAACAGATGCTGTCCTGGTTGTTGTACGTGCGCCATCCGCCGTTCTGGGTGAGCAGAGGATACTTCTTGATCTCTATCCGCCAGCCCTGATCATCAGTGAGATGCCAGTGGAACTTGTTGATTTTATAGAGCGCGAGTACGTCGAGCAGCTCCATTACTTCCTGCTTGGTGAAGAAGTGGCGCGAGCAGTCGAGCTCCATGCCGCGCCACTCGAAGCGTGGTTCATCGGCTATCTCGACGTACGGCAGGGTCCACTTGCGGCCGGCGGAGGGCGTCTTCAGTTCCACTGCATCGTCAAAGAGCTGCCGCAGGGTGGCAATACCATTGACTACGCCGGCGTAACCGCAGCCGCTTATCTGTACGCCTTCGCGGCCCACGGAGAGCCTGTAGGCGCCCGTCTTGCCCCCGGTTTGCAGGGCCAAGCGGATGGTGCCGCCGCGCTTTGTATGGCCTATCTTGTAGCCGGTGGCACGCGAGAGCAGCCCTGCCAGGTACTGCGCGGCCGGCCGCAGACTTGCGTTCTGGCAACTGATGGTGGCGCTCCGGGGGAGCAGATACTGTCCGCTGCCCCACTCTACATGGTTGGGCACGGGAATCAAGGCTCGCTGCTGGGCTGCTGCCGCAAGGCTCACGCACAGCAAGCCGACAATAATTGTTAGCTTGAAGATTTTCATCCGGTTTCTGGTTTCTTGCTTACAAAAGTACGCAATTATTCTTAAAAAGCCATCATCAACGGCCAATCAATGAACCAACACGAGGTTTTAGCCCCGGCGAGGCGATGGAGTTTGGCCGAAATGTGTTATCTTTGCAGCTATGAAGTACGTCGACGTAATCCTGCCCTTGCCCCTTGAGGGCACCTTCACCTATGCCGTTCCCGCCGCCATGCAGCCCAAGGCAGCGGCCGGAGTGCGCGTTCTGGTGCCGCTGGGCAAGACCAAGACCTACACTGCCCTGGTGCTGCGGCAGCACGACAGCAAACCGGATTTCGACGTGCGCGACATCTACGCCGTGCTTGATGACGAGCCCGTGCTGCTCTCTACACAGTTTTCGCTCTGGCAGTGGATAGCCGATTACTACATGGCTCCATTGGGCGACGTGTACAAAGCGGCCCTGCCGGCGGGGCTGAAGGCCGAGGACGGCTACCGCCCTCGTACCGAGTTGTACGTTAAACTGGCCGAGCCGCTGCGCCATGAGCGCGCTCTGCACGTGGCACTGGGCACCTTCGGCCGCGCCGCCAGGCAGCAGCAGGTGTTCATGGAGTACCTGGCCATGTCGCACTGGGACACCATCGAGGGCGATGCTACAGCCCAGGAGGTGGAAGAAATCACGCGCGACGAGCTGATGAACACCACCCACTGCACGGCTGCCGTCATCAAGTCGCTCACCGAACGCAAGTTCCTGGTAGCCTACCAGCGCGAGGTGGGGCGCCTGAACCGCGGCGGCGAGCCTCATCCGGAGAACATCAGGCGCCTGAACGAGGCCCAGCAGGACGCCTACAACCGCATTCTGCTGCAATTGATGAGCAAGAACGTGGTGCTGTTACACGGCGTAACGTCGAGCGGAAAGACCGAAATATACATCCATCTCATACAGAAAGCCCTGCAAGAACACCGCCAGGTGCTCTACCTCTTGCCCGAGATTGCGCTCACGGTGCAGATAACCTCGCGCCTGCAACGGGTGTTCGGAAGCCGCCTGGGCATCTATCATTCCAAGTATTCCGACGCCGAACGCGTGGAGATATGGAAGAAGCAGCTCTCCTCGCACCCATACGACATCATCTTGGGAGCACGCAGCGCCGTGTTTCTTCCGTTCCGTCAGCTCGGCCTGGTCATTGTTGACGAGGAGCACGAGACCTCCTTCAAGCAGGAAGAACCGGCCCCCCGGTACCATGCACGCAGTGCAGCCATCATGCTGGCACGGCTCTCCGAGGCCAAGACCGTGCTGGGTACGGCCACTCCGAGCATGGAGTCTTACCACAACGCCATGACGGGCAAGTACGGCTACGTGCAGCTCTCTACCCGTTACAAGGGCATCAGTCTGCCCCGGATACAGGTGGTCGACATCAAAGACCTGCAGCGCCGCAAGCTCATGAGCGGCCCTTTCTCGCCCCAGCTGCTGGCTGCCGTGCGCGATGCTCTGGCCCAGCAACGGCAGGTTATACTGTTTCAGAACCGGCGGGGGTTCGCCCCCATGCTGGAATGTAAGGTGTGCGGATGGGTTCCCAAGTGCCGGAACTGCGACGTGTCGCTTACCTATCACAAGAACATGAACCAGCTCACGTGCCACTACTGCGGCTTTACATACCAGGTGCCGGCGGCCTGTCCCAACTGCGGTAACACCGACCTCACCGGCCGGGGCTACGGAACAGAGAAGATAGAGGACTACATACGCGACCTGATACCCGAGGCCCGCGTGGCCAGAATGGACCTTGACACCACCCGCACACGGCAGGCATACGAGCGACTGATAAGCGATTTTGCCGAAGGACGCACCAACGTGCTCATCGGAACGCAGATGATAAGCAAGGGACTCGACTTCGACCGCGTGAGTGTAGTGGGCATATTGAACGCCGACTCGATGCTAAACTACCCCGACTTCCGTGCCTACGAGCACGCGTTCATGATGATGTCGCAGGTTAGTGGGCGCGCCGGACGGCGTGGAAAGCAAGGACTGGTGATGCTGCAGACCAAGAACCCCGACCTTGCTGTTATACGCCAGGTGGTGGGTCACGACTACCAGGGGTTCTACAACGAGCTGATGGAGGAGCGCCGGCTGTTCCGCTATCCGCCCTTCTACCACCTTGTGTACGTGTACCTCAAGCATTCAAAGGACAGCCAGGTGGAGACCGCCGGCATTATCATGGGCAACCAGCTGCGCCAGTGGTTCGGAGCACGCGTGCTGGGACCCGACAAACCGGCCGTTGCACGCGTGAAGTCGATGAACATACGCAAGATTGTGCTCAAGCTGGAGAACGGACTCGACCGCGCCGCCGTGCGCCAGTACCTGCGCCAGGCCCGGCAACAACTCATGCAGGACAAGCGCTTTGCCGCCCTGCAGGTGTACTACGACGTTGACCCGCAGTAGCTTTTTCGGGCCTCGGAAACCAGCAACGGGAACTTTCGACACCTGTCGCACGACCTTTTGACACTTGTCGCATGCTTGTTCGACAGGTGTCAAAAGTTCCTGAAAGCCACTTTTTGAACCGCCGCAGTTATCTTTCAGTAACTCTATTTCAGGGTCAGGACATTGGTATCTCATAGTTTAAACAAAGTTAATAGATTTGTTTTTTTTGTATAATAAACCTAAATAAAGCAAATAAAGGTTTATAGCAAAGGCTATCTTTTTCTATATTTGCGAAACATAAAACATTGAGTTGACTATCAAATCTACTGATAATACCCACATGTTATCACAGAAAAGGAACGGCTTAACCATCAAAATGAATGATAATATGAGAAAGATTGTACTACTGTTGTTTGTTTGCCTGTGCCCAAAGTTGCTGTTCGGGCAAAAGTTTTTCATAGAAGAAGACTTCACGGCAAGCCCCAGACAGCATGACGTAGCTCTGCTGACGAGCCACTTTGCGATAGGAATAGAGCCGGTGAACAGGTTTACCGTGTACTTTGACCTGCCCGGTACGCTGGCTCTGCGCAAAACGGAGGGCGTGAAAACGTACCTGAAGAGCGCCTCTATTGGCGGCGGTCTGGGTTACAGACTGTGGGATGGCATCAACTTCTACGAGGGCGACAATCCGCACGCCATCGAGGTTCGCGGCCGCGTAAACACCACTTACGGGAGCCCCGACTGGAAACATACCAACTACGAACTGTGGCTCTCGCTGACCGAAGACAGCTCGTCAAAGTTCTCGCCCATATTTTCAGTGGGCTACAAATACGTGAACTCTCGCACGCCGGGCATGCAGAACATGAGCATAGTGTTCGCTTCGCTGGGCGTTACAATACTTAAATAACATCCCGTTTCGGGCCTATGTAAACTAAAAAAGGAGCCATTCCGGCGTGCCATGAGTGGCGACGGGAATGGCTCCGGGAGGTTTTTGGTAGAAAGAGAGATTAGAAGTCGATGTCGAGACCCACGCCCAACACCTTGTTGGTACGCGTGAAGTTGTCGGTGTTGAGCACCTCTACGCTCTTTCCTGCGGCCGAGATGGTTTGCGGGTACTCCTTGTTAAAGTGCTCGTAGTCGGTCCAGAAGTAGGCAATGTTGATGCTCGCGTTCTTTGCAATCTTAACTTTGGCGCCGAAACCGAGGGAGTAGCTGCTCGTTACAAAGCTCATGTCAGTCAGGTAACCGCCGTCGCCAAGGCCGTAGCTGGTACGCTGTCCGCCCGCACTTACGGTGATGTGGCGGGTGATGTCCCACTCTGCACCGGCCAGGAACTCCTGCGTGTTGCCGGAGAGTTTGGTCTGTTTGCTGTCTGCCATCTCTGCATCTTTGTCGAAGAAGTAGTGGTAGCCGGCCATTACCCGCACCGAGGGCAGTACCGAATACTGTGCACCAAGGGTCCAGACGCCGGGCAGGTCGTTGGGTGTATTTACTCCGTCCTGGAACAATCCGGTATCATCACGCTTGGTATGGTTCTCGATGTTGAAGTGTGTAGTGAACTCCAGGCGCGTTGCCAGGTTGAGTTTGCCGAAGTTGTAGTCAAAACCAATGATGGGAGTGATGCCCCATCCCTCCTGTGTACAGTCCAGATACTTGTCGGCAAACTGTGCCTTGGTGGCGTTCATCTGCTCGGCTCCCTGCGCATATTGTGCCGAGAGGGCCTGATACTGCGCCTGTGCCTGCGGATTGGAGGCCATCTCCGTGGCCCGCATCTTGTAGTAGAAGGCCATGTTCTTGTAGGTTTCGGCCTGACTGGAGAAGTAGTTATAGAGGTTTTCATTGGCCCCGCCGATGTTTGCAGAGATGTTAGTAATGTTGCCTTCGTACTTGTTCCAGATGTAATTAAAGCGGAAACCGCCGTACACGGCCATGTGTTTGTTTATCTTGTACGTGGCACCCAGCTGCACGCCATAGATGTACTGCTGGCCCGAGACGTAGCTGCTCACGCTGTAGCCGGGCTTGTCGGAGGTGAGTCCTTGTTGGTAGAGCAGCGCCGGAATAAGGGCTATCTGCCGCTCGAAGGAGCCGAGGCCGTCGTTAAAAGTGGCTCGGCCGCCGCCTCCGTGGAGGGCAAAACCAAGCTGGAAGCCCCAGTTATCGTAGTTAAGTGCAGCCTGGAAAGAGGGCAGGATGGGCACGGAGGCCTTGCCCTTGAACTGCTTGATGCCGTTCTCATCGCCCCCGTTGAGACGGAAAGGCTGGTAATAAGGCGTGCCCTGGAGCGCCGGCACGGTGATGCCACTGTTGATGACACGCGTCTGGTACACGTTCTGGATATTGAGAGAGAGATGGAGTCCGCGGCCAAGGAAGGCTACGCCGGCAGGATTGGAGTAAACACCGTCGATGCCGATGGCGCCGTCGCGGGCGAAGTTTCGGTTGAAAGCGATGTTCTGATTGGTGTTAGTTAGAAGTCCGCCGGCCAGGAGTGGTGCGGAAAAAGTCAGCATGGAAAGCCCCATGAAGACTGTTTTTAACTTGTTCATCTTAATTTTCTGTAAAATATTGGCTGCAAAGTTAGGAATATTGTTCTATTCTTCGCTTTTTTAAGATGAATATTTAAGCTATGTTAACCGAACCGAGCCTTTTCCTCGTACAAATGCTATCATCTGCACGAGGAAAAGGCTCGGTCTGGCTGTTTCTTGCAGTCCGCTGCTCCGAACGCGCCCGTCCGTCAGTTCGCCGCTGGCTGCGAGACCGGGGAATGGGCGGTTTCGCCGGTGTTGAGTTCGGGATATTGGATGCGGGTATGGTAGATGGCTTTCAGCCGCTCGATAAGAACCAGCTTGGCCAGGGCAATGTCGCGGAACGTGATGGGGCACTCCTTGAAGAAGCCGCAGTCCATCTGTTCGTCCACGAGCTTGTTAACCAGCCCGCTGATGCTCTCTTCCGTGTATTCCGTCAGCGAGCGTGAGGCAGCCTCAACGGCGTCGGCCATCATGAGGATGGCCTGCTCGCGCGTGAACGGATTGGGCCCCGGGTAGGTAAAGGGCTCGGGGTCAACCTCCTCGTCGGGATGCTCGTTCTTATATTTAATGTAGAAGTATTTGGCCATTCCGCGCCCCTGATGGGTGAGGATGAAGTCCTTGATGAACGACGGCAGGTTGTACTTCTCGGCCAGCTTGACGCCCTCTGCAATGTGCCCGATGATGACCTGGGCGCTCTCCTTGCAAGTCATCTTGTCGTGAGGGTTCACTCCGGCCTGGTTCTCGGTAAAGAACACGGGGTTTGCCATCTTGCCTATGTCGTGGTAGAGGGCTCCGGTACGCACCAAGAGGCTGTTGGCACCAATGCGGTTGGCTATCTCCGCGGCCAGATTGGCTACCGTGATGCTGTGCTGGAAGGTGCCCGGAGCAATCTCGCTGAGGTCACGCAGCACGCCCTTATTGGTGTTGGAGAGCTCAAAGAGGGTAACGTTGGAGACGAAACCGAAGGTCTTTTCTATCAAGAACATCAGCGGGTAAGCCAGCAAGAGGAACACTCCGTTGACGATGAAGTGGAAGTACATGCTCTGGTCCAGCTTGCTGAGGTCGCTCTCCTGCATGAGTTGCAGGGCAAAGTAGGTAACACAAGAGGCGAGTGTAACAAGGAAGGCCGTCTTGAAAACCTGCGACCGCTTGGACAACTCGCGCAGGGAATAAATGGCAACAAGCCCCGACACGAGCTGCACAATGATGAACTCGTACTGGTACTTCACGGCAGCAGCGCAGAGCAATATCATCACGGCATGCGTAATGAAGGCCGTTCGCGAGTCCATGAACACCCGGATGAACATGGGAGCCATGGCAAACGGGATGATGTAGACACTGAAGAGGCGGTGCTCCATCATAAGTGAGACGAGGATGGGGAACAGGGTTATCATGGTGTACAGCATCGTGATGCTGCGCGGCTTCTCAAAATATTCGCGGCGGAAGAGCGCCAGATACATCGTGAAGAGCGACACCATGATGAGCACAAAGAGCAGTTGACCGACCACGGTCGTGGTGATTTCGGCCTTTGTTGCACTGCGTCGCTTCATCTCCTGTTCAAAAGAAGAGAGCACGCGGTAGTCGTACTCGTCTACTATCTCGCCCCTGTCAATCACTTTCTGGCCGCTCAGAACCATGCCGCTGGCCGGAGATATGCCGCTCAGAATGTCGTCCAGCTCCGTCTCACTGCGCTGTTTGTCGTAAACGAGGTTAGGTTCAATGTATTCGTTGAGGTTACATTTCTGCAGTGCCTGCCGCATGGGAGCCAGCTGCTCGTCGGTAAACAGCCGCTCGTAAGCCGATAGTGTGGAGTAGATACACCTTATTTCGAGGCTCTGGGCGTTCTTTCCGTTCACCACCCTGACCATGTTCGTGGAGTCTTTAGACAAGTCGTTGTACTCCGGAGTGTTGATGATGCCCGACTGGTAGAGCCTGTGCAGCCTGTCGATGATGACGGGCAGGTACTTGTCGGGTACGTTGGGAATGCCTTCCTTGAAGTTTTCCCTGAACTTGGCTATCTCCTTCGCCTCCACTGATGCCTTGTAGTTGTAGTATGGCTGGAAAAGAGCAGTGAGCGAATCCTTCTCCCGCTGCAGGGCCTCATCGGTCTTGTAGATGGGGAAATCGAACCGGGCAATGAACGAGCCGTACATCCACGGGCGCCCTACATCGTACCTAAAGCGCATACTCTCATTGCGTGGCAGGAACCACACGATGAGTACAACGGTTATGGCAACAAGCACCAACCGGGTAAGAAGATTGCGCCAATAATGCTCTCCAAGCGTTCTGACATTTCTCATTTGCGTCTTCGTTATTCTATTAGTACCTTGCGAAATTACGAAAAAAATGCCCAATAGTCAAAGAAAAGTATTAATTTTGCAAAAAATTTATATCTTATCATCATTTGTCGAGATGTCTGAAAGAAAAGTAAGGGTGCGTTTTGCACCGAGTCCTACGGGTCCGCTGCACATCGGAGGCGTAAGAACAGCATTGTACAATTACCTCTTCGCCCGCCAGAATAACGGCGAGCTGGTTTTCAGGATTGAGGATACAGACTCCCATCGTTTCGTTCCCGGGGCCGAAGACTACATCATCGAGTCCTTCCGCTGGTTAGGTATCAAGTTCGACGAGGGCGTGAGCTTCGGCGGCAATCATGGCCCCTACCGGCAGAGCGAGCGCCGTGACATATATAAAAAGTACGTGCAACAGCTGCTTGATGAGGGCAAGGCTTACTATGCCTTCGACACTCCGGAGGAGCTGGAGGCCAAGCGCAGCGAGGTTCAGAACTTCCAGTACGACGCCCATACCCGCATGCAGATGCGCAATTCGCTTACCATGGACGCGGCTGAATGTGAGCGCCGCATCGCCGAAGGCGAGCAGTTTACCGTGCGCTTCAAGGTAGAACCGGGCCGCGAGATATGCGTCAACGACATGATTCGCGGCGAGGTGGTCATCAAGAGCGACATCTTAGACGACAAGGTGCTCTACAAGAGCGCCGACGAACTGCCCACCTATCACCTGGCCAACATCGTAGACGACCACCTGATGGAAATCACCCACGTTATCCGCGGCGAGGAGTGGCTGCCCAGCGCACCGCTCCACGTGCTGCTGTACGAGGCCTTCGGCTGGGCCGACACCATGCCCCGCTTCGCCCACCTGCCGCTGCTGCTCAAGCCGGAGGGCAAGGGCAAGCTGAGCAAACGCGACGGCGACCGCCTCGGCTTCCCCGTTTTTCCGCTGGAATGGCACGACCCCAAGACCGGCGAAGTGAGCTCCGGCTACCGCGAGAGCGGCTACTTTCCCGAGGCGGTGGTCAACTTCCTCGCCCTGTTAGGATGGAACCCAGGCACCGAACAAGAACTTTTCACGCTCGAAGAGCTGGTCAGCGCCTTCGATATCAGCAAGTGTTCAAAGGCCGGAGCCAAGTTCGATTACCAGAAAGGCATCTGGTTCAACCACGAATATATGCTCAAGAAGAGCGACGACGAGATAGCCCGACTCTTTGCGCCCATCGTTGCCGGCAACGGCGTTGACGAGACTTTTGACCGCGTAAAGCAAGTAGTTCACATGATGAAAGACCGCGTGAACTTTGTCCACGAGCTCTGGCCGCTCTGTTCCTTCTTCTTCATTGCCCCCACGGAGTACGACGAGAAGACCGTCAAGAAGCGCTGGAAGGATTATTCCGCGCAGCAGATGGCCGAACTGGCCGAGGTTCTCAAGGGCATTGAAGACTTCTCCGTCGAGGGCCAAGAGCCCGTTGTCATGCAGTGGGTAGAGGCCAAAGGCTACAAGCTGGGCGACGTGATGAACGCTTTTCGCCTTGCTTTGGTGGGCATAGGCAAGGGTCCCGGCATGTTTGACATTTCCGCTTTCTTAGGCAAGGAAGAAACACTCAAGCGCCTGCAGCGCGCCATCGAAGTTCTAAAATAAACCAAGGGCGGGCTCCGCTGCGGAGCATGAGGCCCCAGAAAGAATATATGTACAATCTTGTCATCTACCTGTATCTGTGTGGTGTAGCCGTAGTCTCCCTCTTCAACAAGAAGGTGAAAAAGATGTGGCGCGGCGAACGTCAGGCCGTGAAGATACTCAAGGATCGCGTTGACCCCGATGCCCGTTACATCTGGTTCCACGCAGCATCGCTCGGAGAGTTCGAACAAGGGCGCCCTCTCATGGAGCAGATACGCCGCCAACACCCTGAATACAGAATTCTGCTCACTTTCTTCTCGCCCTCCGGTTATGAGGTGCGGAAGAACTACGAGGGAGCCGACATTGTCTGTTACCTGCCCCTTGACACCATCCGAAATGCCCGCCGCTTCCTGCGGGCGGTACGTCCGGAGATGGCATTCTTCATCAAGTACGAGTTCTGGTACAACTACCTGCACATCCTCAAGCACCGGGGCGTGCCCGTGTACAGCGTGAGCAGCATCTTCAGGCCCGACCAGGTATTCTTCAAATGGTACGGTGCACAGTACGGACGGGTGCTGAAATGCTTTACCCACTTCTTCGTTCAGAACCAGATAAGCAAGTCTTTGCTCCACGGCATCGGGCTCGACAACGTAACCGTTAGCGGCGATACGCGCTTCGACCGCGTGCTCCAAATCAAGGAAGCCAGCAAGTGCCTGCCCCTCGTTGAGGCTTTCCTGCACCATCACCCATCACCCATCACCCGTCACCCATCACCCGTCACCCATCACCCATCACACATCACCCATCACCCAACACCCAACACCCAGCCCCCGAAAGTATTCATCGCCGGCTCCAGTTGGCCGCCTGATGAGGACATCTTCATCCGTTATTTCAACGTGCACAAGGACTGGAAGCTCATCATAGCGCCCCACGTGATAGACGAGGAGCACCTCTCACAGATTGTCTCCAAGCTCAACGGCCGCGCCGTGCGCTACACCCAGGCCACGGAGGAGAGTGCAGCTGCGGCCGACTGCCTCATCATCGACTGCTTTGGTCTGCTCTCCAGCATCTACCGCTACGGCACAGTATCCTACGTGGGCGGCGGTTTCGGCGTGGGCATACACAACGTGCTGGAGGCCGGGGTGTGGAACATTCCCGTTGTCTTCGGCCCCAACAACCGCCAGTTCCACGAGGCCCAAGGGCTGCTGACGGCACAAGGCGGCTTCGAGATTACCGACTATCCGGGGTTTGTGAGTCTCATGAACCGCTTCAGCAGCGATGCTCCTTTCCTGCAGCAGGCCGGCAACAACGCCGGCCAGTTTGTCAAGAGCCGCGCCGGAGCCACAGAGCTCATCCTGCGCTCGGTCAACTTGTAGCCCCGTCAGTTTGCAGGCAGCAGGACAAGCTGCCTGTTTAAAGGTTGCTTTCCGCCTCCTTTTACCCGCTCAAAGCACCCGTTCAGTAACTTTTGACAAGTGTCAAACGATTGTGCGACACCTGTCGAATTCATGTGCGACAAGTGTCGAAAGTTCTTGCTTCTATCCTCCGAGTCTTTCTTTTACATTAGTTCTGCCCCCAAAACATCATCCCCTCCTAACCTCCCCTTTCTAAGGGGAGGAACCGTTGCAACAACTCAATAAAAGACAGAGTAACAGAGTATATTTAAACTGCTGCGAGGTTGCATCTTGGTAGTAACAGATAGCACATCAGTACCCACAAAACAAACCGGTAACCTCCCCTTTCCAAGGGGAGGCGGAGGAGGGGATGACGGGCAGCAAGAAAACCATTGAGCAGCTTGCATATCCTCCCCATTTAAACCATTCCCTTGCTTTTGCTGCTCACTTCATCATCCCCTCCTAACCTCCCCTTTGTAAGGGGAGGAACCGTGGCTGGCTTTTGGATATTCAGGGGGCTGCGGTCGCTTTACTGATTAGGGAGAGGCAGAGAGTGAAAGGGGGCGAAGCATATAACAAGAAATGACGGCATAGCTTCCTCCCCTTAGAAAGGGGAGGTGCAGGAGGGGATGATTTAACAAGCGGCTCCTACCCTATCAATATCCAACTCGCATTATTTTATGCTCTAACAATCACTCCATCAACACCAAATACAAAGAAAATCACATCATTAACACCCATCACCCGCCACCTAACACCCAACAAATCCAACCACCAACACCCATCACCCAACACCTATCACCCAACAAAAAAGACAGACACCCCGCTGTGGAGACATCTGTCCTTTATACATTCAGAGGAACCGGCGATGGGTTCCGGAGCCTTAAAAGTAGTAGGCCAAGCCTATCTGCCAGCCGTAGGAACGGCCGTGACCCAGATCCGAGGCTTTGAATTCGCCCGTCTTTCCGAAGCCGATGTTATAGTTCACGTTGGCCTGCAGGTGGTTGAGCAGCATCACGCCGCCGCCCAGGTTGGCGCTTATGTTTGACCCCTTCCAGGTCCAGTCGGCGTCGTTGTCCTTGTCGACATTGAACCCGAACTGCGGTCCTGCAAAGAAGTAGAGGCTCGCTAAGCTGCTCAGTCCGATGGTGTAACGCAGGTTGATGGGCAGGATAATCTGCTTCTGGGTGAGTTTCTCCTCACCGGCATCGGCTACTTCGACGGTGGCCGAGCGCTGGTCATACAGTGCCGAGGCATCTACTCCGAGACCTACAATGGGGAGAGTGAACTTGACCGTGGGGCCGATATAGAAGCCGGCACGGTTCGAAGAGTTCAGAACATCGCGGTTGAATGACATCTGCGTGACATTCAGTCCGCCCTTGAAGCCAAACTGCAGCTGTGCGTTGGCATTGACCGAGAACATCAACGACAGGGCAATGATGGCCGCTGAAAACAACTTTTTCATAAGAATAATGGTTTAAAATGATTAATGTCTCTGTCGGCGAACCGTCACTCTGGGCGCCGAAGAGGTTGAAGAACTGCTGCCGGAAGAACGGCGCGCGCGGCGTACACTTGTACTGCTGCGGCGGTTGGTGCGCTTGCGGGCCTTGAGTTCCTTTTTATCTAACTTGGCTATACTGTCCAGGGAATCCTTCCGAACGGGGTCGCCCCACATGTTTTTCTCAAACTCCCGTATCTCTGCTTCTATCCTTTTCTGCTCCCGGGTCATGGCAGAATCGGTGGTGCAGTACTGTGCCAGGGTCTTGCCGAGCATGTTGTTGGTCTTGTATATCTTGCCCTTGTAGAGGTTGCGGGTAAAGTAATCGTCCACACTCATTATGGCTGCGTTGTTCAGATTGCTCGTCATAAGGGTCTGCTTGGTAAGGAACGGCGCAATGTCCTCGTACTTCACCCAGAACAGGGGGTACTTGGTGGCGCCCTCGCCAAAGTCGTCTTCGCGCTCCATAATGGGGCACAAGGCCAGCACCTTGGTGTGGAAGGTGGCCGTAGACTGGTCGTAGTAGGCGCTCTCCTTAATATAATAAGACTTCACCTCGCGCGAGGGAATGTCGCTGTCGTCCAGATGTACGCCTCTGTCCGTGCGCTCGTAGAAGATGTGATGGTCGTCGAGAAAGGCCAGCGGCTTCACCCTCGCCTCGTCGTTAAACACCTCGTTGCCGTCCAGCCGGTACTCGTAGGCGCGGATGTTGCCCGTCATCATGAGCTTGAAGATGTAGGTAAAGAGGTTCATCTGGCTGCCTACAGGCTCCACGGGATAGTAGAGTCCGGCGTTTGCATCGTCGTTCAGGTCGAGCAGGCGGTAGATATCGCGGCGCCAGACCACGTCGTCCGACATGCCTGCCTCGGTGGGAAAGGTGAGCTGGGCGCGCGGAGTAATGTTGTTGGCGTTGCTCCTTGCCGCAGCCTCCTGCTGTGCCCTGCGCCGCTCGGGCTGGGCAGCAACGGCCTGCACCATGCAGGCTACCAGCAGTATGAATAATATGCGTTTCATTATCTTGTTATGTTTGATGTCTGTATTTCAATCCCTTTACCTGACGATAACCTCCATGGAGCCGGGCAGGGTGCGCGTAATGCCGTCGGGACCCACGGCCCTCACGCGGTTAATGTAGAAGCGGCGGTTGCGCGAGAGCTTGCGGAACTGCTCGCGTTGGCGCTCGGAGAACGACGCTCCTGATGATGCCATGGGCACTGCCATGCCCATGTTATCGAAGAAAACGGTCTCGAATCCCAGCACGCGGAAGGGTATGTCGAGCAGTCCGTCGTCGATGGCAGCCTGTATGCCGGTGGCTCCCATGAGCGATGCCTTGGCCAGCGGGCCGCTCTTGAAGCGTGTAGTACCCACGTTGATGTAGGCCGTTGGGTCGGGCAGTTTGCGCACATGGAACACGAAGGGCGGCATGCGGCGCACCTGACCCTTGTCGTTGGCGGTGATGTTGATGGTTACGTCGCGCCCCACTGCCGACGGAACGGCCACGTAATGGCCGTTACCACGGGCCGTGAGCGAGCCGCCCTGCATGGATACCGACACCGCATTGGCCGGCACTCCGGGCACACTCACGCTGATAGGGTTGCTGAATCCGGCGTAGAGAACATTCATCAAATCGGCTGCTACGGTGGCTCCGCTGGGTGCCGGAATGACGCTGTACGACTGCTGGAAGTTACGTCGCAGCACGTCGCCGTTGGCATTACGCATCATGATATAGCCGCTGAACCGGTGCTCACCCACCCCTCCGGCCGTGAAGGTGTACTGCCCGCGGGCCGAAGGTACACGCGAACCATTGACGTAAATCTCCGGTTGCTGCGTGGTGTCTACGGCTGCCATGACGATATTTGCATTGAAGCGCTCGCCCGGATAGAGCACTGTCTTCTCCGGAATGACGAAAGCATCGAGCTTGTTCACGCGGATGTCCTTCACGTCAACCTGCGAGACGAGGGTGTGCAGCACCTCACCTTCGGCGTAGCGCACGTCGTTCTGCAGTTTCGACAGTAGCGTTACGGCTGCTGCCACGGGCATGTTTTCGAACATGTATTCCTGCCAGTTCTTGCCCATTGCATGCGCTTTGGCCGGCAGATTGGTTGTTAGATTGCTTTCGATTATCTGCCGCTGGTGCGGATCGGATATCATCCGCAGGATGCGCTCACGGTAATCATTCACCGCCTTGTACAGCTGTTTGCCCTTTCCTGAGCCCGGTGCAAGCATCACAATGCCGGCAGCTTCCAGGTTGTCGGTATTCCGGATGTCGCGTACATTGCCGTCGCTGCCGTCGGCCTCGCGTACAATGGCCTCCTTGAGTTGCTGCGCCAGGTCGTAAAGCGAGTCGCTCATCTGCTTCACCTCGGTAGCTTTCTCGAACCAGGCGCGCACCTTCTCGGGGTTTGCCTTCATCTGGTCGGCGAAGTTACCGAACAGGGCTTCGTTCTCCTTCGAGGCGTTCGAGGTGGTTCGGTTCAGGCTTTCTTCCACTATCGAGAAGCCGTTGAGCACCTCGGTCGAGATGTTCAGCGCGAGCATTGCCATCAAGACGACGTACATGAGGTTAATCATCTTCTGGCGTGGAGATATCGGTCGTTTCTTTATTGCCATGTCTGTGGGTTCAGGTTCATAGCCGGCGGCAGGCTGCGGGGGCAGCAGCCGGGGGCTAACCTTGTAGGTTGTTGTGGCCCGCCGCGTTCATGTTAACCGTCATGGCCTCTATCATGCGGGCGTAAATCTTGTTCAGCTGTTCTATCTGCTGGGCCATCTTCTTGCTCTGGTCGTTTATTTCGTCAATGGTGCCTATCTGCCTGCTGGCGCTCTTGAGCTGCATCTCGTACACCTTGGTGATGCCGGTGAGGGTGCGGTTCAGGTTCTCCATCTCCTCACTGTCACGCGTCAGGCGGGCGCTCTGCTCGTTAACTTTGCCCAAGGTATCCACCAGTTTCCTGAGTTCTTCCACATAGTTGGCCTGCGCCTCGTTAAGAGTCTGGGCCTCCTCGCTGGTCATCTGCGGAACGTAGTCTGTACGGGCGGCGGGAAAAACGTGTCCTTCAAGCTCCTTGGATGCCGTGTTCAAGGCCGTTGAAGCATAGCTTTTAGGGGCTTGAACGGCAGGTTCAGCCTGGCCGCTCTGCAGATACTCTTCCGTCAGGTGTGTGGGGAGTTCGCGCCCGTCGGCCGTTTTATCGAACGGACGGTCGAATGCCGAGATGAAGAAAACGCACACTTCAGTGCCCATGCCGATAAAGAGCATGATGTTTGCTCCGGGCAAGTGGGTGAGCTTGAAGAGAGTACCCAGGATGACGATGGAGGCTCCCCAGCTGTAAGCATAGTTCAGAAAGGTTTGTCCGGGCACGCTATCCATCCACTTCTGCAGACGATAGACGATATTGTATTTACTGTATTCAGCCATTATCTTTTGCTTTTTTTCTGTTTACCACTTGTTGTATTGGCCAGACTTCGTACGCACCTGAAGCCGATGTAGGAACGAGGTTGGTTCTGATATTCCCACGTTCGCCACGCACTTCGTATGTACGACTCGGGGTCTTTCCACGATCCGCCGCGCACGCTCTTCTTCTTCAGCCTGTACGGGTCTTCCTTGGCGGCGTTGTAAGTGAGCTCGGGGTTGAGGTCGTTCATGGCGTCCACGCCCGATTCGGTGTAGATGGTGCTGGTCCACTCGGCCACGTTGCCGGCCATGTCGTACAGCCCGTTGCTGTTTGAGGCATAGATGCCGGCCTTGCTGGTAATGAGGTTACCGTCCTTGGTGTAGTTTCCGCGGTCGGGTTTAAAGTTGGCATAGAAGCAGCCGTCGCCGCTTTTTACGTCCTTGTTTTCCCAGGGAAACTCCGTTCCGTCTTTGCCCCGGGCGGCATACTCCCATTCAGCTTCGGTGGGTAAGCGGTAACGTTGCACGTGGCGAGCTTCGGGTCCGAGGCCTTTGAGCAGGTATTCAGTGCGCCAGGCACAAAAGGCATTGGCCTGTTCCCACGTTACTCCCACCACCGGATAGTCGTTGTAGGCGGGATTGCTGAAGTAGTTGCGCAGGTAGGTCTCGTTGTCCGAGTTCTTGAAGTCGTTGACCCAGCACGTTGTGTCGGGATATACGTTCACGATGTAGGTGTTCAGGAAGTCCCACGGTCCGGTGCGTTCGCGGTTGATGGTCTCGCGAACAATGTTGCCGGAGTCGTCAACGTACGCCGTGTCCTTGGATATCATCACCGCTTCGTCGGGGTTTACAGTCACGTCGGTGTTGAACGAACGCTCCTGTGGATTCATGCGGTTGCGGCGCAGGGCGGCAGCTGTATAGTCGTAAATCTCGTACCGGTAGTTCAGCTGGCGGTAGTCTATCAGCTTCTCGCCCGTTACGGGATTGGTCACGTACAGGCTCTCGTAAGCCCGCTGCTCGTCCTCGTTGGGCTTGCGGGGCAGCGGTTTCCGCCAGTTCAGGTGCGGCGTCACGGGGTCGCCGTACTTGTCTTCGGTTATCATGTAGGTCTCGTCGCCGGCGTATGCAGGGTCTGCCAGGCGGGTGCGCAGGATGCTGTCGGTCACCCACTTCACGAACTGCTTGTACTCCGAATTGGTCACTTCGGTCTCATCCATCCAAAATCCATCGACGGAGATGTCCTTCACCGGCGTGGCCTTACCCCACAGGCTGTCTTCCTTGAGCAGGCCCATGCGCAGGTAGCCGCGGTCTATCTTCGTCATTCCGTAGGGCGTTGGCTCCGAGAAGGCCTTGCCTCCGCCAACGCCGATAACCTCTCCGCCCCTGCCTGAAGATGACATTGACTTACTGCCGAAGCAGGCTGTAAGGGTCAGCGAAACGGCAACGGCCAGCATGGCCGCAACACTTTTCTTCATATTCTTGTATCTCATTTAGTCTTTATCTCTTTCTTTCGGGTGCGCCATTACAGTATTCTGACGCTCTGGTGGCGGTTCCGTCCCTTCTTTACAAGGTTCACATCCAGCTGGTAACCCACAAACAGTTCGTGGCTGCCGTTGCCCGGTCCAATGGCCGATGTGTAGAGTTCGTAGCTGTAACCCACCACTACACCGTGGAAACTGCCGCCAACCAGAAACGTAACCGAGTTGGTGGGGCTGTACGAAACGCCGCCGTAGAGGGTCCTCTTCTCGTTCGTATAGACCAGCCTTCCTGTGATGTCGGCCCGGTAAGCGGTTCCGTCAGTGCGCACGAGTACCGACGGCTTTATTGTTAAAAACGGATTTCTGAGTTTAATATTGTATCCTCCCGTTAAATAATACGTGCGGTCTATCTGCAGTTCATTGCGGTCGCCGAGCTCTATGAGCGGCCCGTTAAGATGCTGCCCCGACACACCCACGTACCAGGGACCGTGCATGTAGTAGAGCGCCAGACCCAAATCGAGCCCCGAACCCGACACCTCCGACCCTATCAGCGCAGGGTCGCTGGCGTCCTCGGGGTCCAGTTTGGTGCCGTCGAAGTTCTCGCTCAGCAGCCCTGCCTGTACGCCTATGCTCACCGTTCCGCCCAGCAACGCGTGCTTGTAGGCATACTGTACGGCCAGCCGCTTGTGGTTAAAGAGGCCTATCTTGTCGTTCATCAGCTGCACGCCTACGCCGTGGTAAGCCTTCAGGAAGTACAGAGGCATGTCCGCACTCACGTACATCGTGCGCGGATTATGCTCAAAGCCGGCCATGTCGAGGGCATAGGCACCGGTGATGTTTATTTTGGACTGCTTGCCTACAGCCGCCGCATTGAACGACGGCTCCAGGTCGAAATAGTGACTGAAGCTGACGTCGTACTGCGCCCGCACGGCCTGCAAGCCGCAGAGGAACACGCCTATGAGGGTGAAAATCTTTTTAAACACGCTCTTATAACGCTCGCACCGCGGCTTTTATTGTATCATTCCGCGCTTATCATTCCCACCTGACGGTCCCGCTTGTCCGTCTTTTACAGCTGCCGTTGGCTGGTTTTGGGGTTGATAGGAGGCGACCTTTGTAGATTACGGTGAATGATTTTTATACCTTCATCTCAATGGTTCTTCCAGCTGAAGTCTTGACGAGGAGCCTATGAAACGGGACTTTTTACGTTGATTGAAGATATGAATGGTTTGTTTGATTGCAACAAACGTTACGGCGGGAAGTTCTTCTCAATTTCATTGACAAATACCTTTTTATGCTTGCGATATTTGGAACCGGGTGTCCTCTCGGCCGAAAATACACGAAAATAGAGCTGTTTATAAAATACTGTATATCAGCAGTTTACATTTTAGAGCTATTTTTCGGCTCCTAAAAAGCATATCTATTTAGCCTAAAAACGTGTCTTTTCTGCTGCCAAAAGGTGCTCTTTTTGGCTCTTGGAGCTATCCTTCAAGGAGTTAAAAGGTATGCTTTTAAGGAAACGGAGCATGTTTTCGGCATTTCTGCCCCTCATTTTCCCGTCTCCCGTTTGCTGGTTACTCCACTGTGAGTGAAGTCTTTTTTGGCATGTTTTCTTGACATTTAGCCCGCACGGAGCAGCGAAATTGCTGCGCAAGAGACTACAGAATACTGCCTGTCCTTTTATAATCAAAGATGCTTCCACAGTTTCGCCCCTTGGAAAGGGGAGGTTAGGAGGGGATGAATTAACAAGTAGCGAGCCTGCTAATTCACAATTACTTCCCGTTGGTCAGTGACCTTCGGTTCACAATTTACAATTATAGAGGGGATGATATCTTAAGCTACATGGCTAATTCCCGCTGCCTGTCATCCCCTCCTCCGCCTCCCCTTTCCAAGGGGAGGGTACCAGTTTGTCTTGCTGTTTATAGTTTCTTGCTTGCAGCTAACAACCGTCAGCCTCGCAGCAAGCAAAAAACTACTCTGTTACTCTGTCTCAACCCCACCGCAGCAAGCAAGAAACTACGCTGTTACTCTGTCTCAACCCCACCGCAGCAAGCAAAAAAAAAAAAAAAAAAAAAAAAAATAAAAAAAAAAAAAAAAAAAAAAAAAAAAAAAA
>LAHS01000046.1_pt1 | contig 76370 bp, 60 predicted proteins | sample 329651 | NCBI WGS metagenome assembly LAHS01 (sample SAMN03275699, study PRJNA271635) | activated sludge metagenome | isolation source: sample C-1 Sludge from hydrolytic chamber (first chamber) of Anaerobic...
TCCGGTGAATGTAGTGATGACAAAGGTGCATTAGATACGCGTGTAAGGTTTTGCAAGGTTGTGGCACAACTTTGCAAAACCAGTTGATCTACAGGCGTTTTAAAAATATCGCTTGGATGTTTTCCTAAGCAAGATGCTCCGTTTGATAATATACATATTTGATAATCAGGTGATTTTGTAAAATCCAGCCAGCGTTTTTTGGGATACAACAATAAAAGATTGTTTAATAAAATATGGTTTAACTAAATGAGAGAATTTATTATGAAAAAAATAGTTTTATTACTTTTTATAATTCTATTCAGCCCTAAAATCTATGCTCAAACAACTGCAGATTCTGCATCTGTTTATGAAGGGACATGGAGATATGAGAATCCGACTACGCATGAGGTATTTACCATTCAATTAAAAAGAGTGATTGGAAGTAATGGCCCCAGCAGGATAATTATTTATGGCAGTTATTGTTACACTAAAAATTCCAATGTGATTTTGGATGCATTGGATAAAATGAAAGGGAAGTGTTATAATCAGTTAGAATGGGAGCAATTGGGATGGAGAGCAAGAATGTCTTTTCCAATTCATATGTATGGAGGGCATGCGAGATGGATTGGCTTGGATTTTGACGATCTAACTTATAAAAAGTTTGAGAGTGGCGGATATGTTCAACTGCTCTCCACAAAGGCCGGAGATGAGAAACTTTTATGGTATCCGCAGAATGGAGAGGGCGTAAGGACTTATGTTGTAGGTGAGCCGGAAGAGCCAGATGGATTTTCTGTTCCGGTGAATGTGGTAATGACTAAGGTGCATTAGATACGCGTGTAGGGTTTTGCAAAGTTGTGGCGCTGGCATGCTCTTTTGTGCCTTTTTCAAAGTTGTGGAACAATATTGCAAAACATATTGATTTACAGATGGTTGCAAAATGTCGCTCAGAGAGGCCTGGATTTGGGTTTTTGGTAATTAACTGATAGTGTGTGTATTAACCTACCAAAGAAATCACAAATTGAAAAACCATGCCGTGTAACATTTTGTAAATCAACACATTGCTAAAACCCAAATTTAAGTGCCTCCAACGCGGTTTTTAAAATGGCCTCCAGATGTGTCTGTAGAGAAGGTTGTTCCAGAAAAAAGAAAGTTTACCTAAATTTGATTCACGATAGTTCCCAGAAACGTTGGACATGACCCTCAAAAGTAAACTGTCAGGATAAAAAACATGCTTCCGTTATGAAAAAAATAATAGCCTTACTGAGTATAATATTATTGTGCGGATTAAATGTAAAGGCACAGAATAGTATATCTTTTACAGATTCATTAAAGATATATGAGGGAACATGGAAATATGAAAATACTCAAACAAAAGAAATCTTCATTATTAAGCTAACTCAATTTACGGATCACAGTAAAAGTAATGTCCGTTACGGCTATTTGGGAACATATTCATATTATAAGAACTCGTCAGAGGTGGTTAATTCACATGGGATAAAAATGCCGTTGAATTATTTAACAGCATATTACAGTATCCCTTGGGAAATGATTTCTAAAATACCAATTCAATTATTTTGTCCTGATTATGCTGAAAAATTGGATTTAGGTTTTGATGATTTGACATACAAAAAGTTTGAAGATGGCGGATATGTTAAACTGCTCTCCACTAAGGCGGGAGATGAGAAACTTTTGTGGTATCCACAGAATGGAGAAGGGGATAGAACTCAAATTATTGGAGAGCCGGAAGAGCCGGATGGATTTTCTGTTCCGGTTAACGTGGTGATGGCCAAAGTGCATTAGATACGCGTGTAAGGTTTTGCAAGGTTGTGGCACAACTTTGCACAATCTGGCAAAAGCTAGCTCGCTTGAGAAACAAGCGAATAAAAAACAAGACAAGCAATTTTGCTTGTCTTGTTTACGCTTTTTCAGTGAAAATAGAACTTTTGTAACTTATATACTTTAAGTTTTGAAATTGTTGTGGTAAAAAAAACACTGCAAAAATTAGATATATAAGAGATAATAAACTATAAAAAGAATAACAATAAGTATTGGTAATCCAATTTTTAAATATTTATTATTTTTATTACTACAGTTACCATTAATGTTATCCATTATTGAATAAACAGCGGGAAACGGAGCTCAAACATGAAACATTTGATTTATAAACGTTTGAGGGAGTGTTTTACAAGTTCCTCCAGGGTGTATTGCGGGTTGTCTTTGACAATTTCATTGATGACTTTTTCCGCAGCAGCTTTGTTAAAGCCCAGCATAACAAGGGCGGAAAGAGCCTCCTGGGCTGCCTGTGTTTTTGGTGCGCCGCCGGCTATCAAAGATTCCATTGAAGTATCTCCGCCTTTGACAATCTTATCCTTCAAATCTATTATGACTCTTTGAGCTGTCTTAAGCCCTATTCCCTTGATGCTCTTTATTTTATTAACATCTCCGCTTATGATTGCATTCTTCAGTTCATCTGAACTTAAAGATGACAACATCATCCTGGCGGTGTTAGGACCTATGCCATTGACGTTTATGAGCTTCATAAACATATCGCGCTCTGCTTTTGTGTAGAAGCCGTACCACATTGCAATATCCTCTTTAACATGGTAGTAGATAAAGAGTTTTACCTCCTTCAAACTTTGAATATCTGTAAAAGTCTGCAGAGAAATTTCCAGCTTGTACCCGATTCCGCCTGTCTCTACAATTGCCTGTGTGGGAGTTACTTCCGTAAGCTGCCCTTTTATATAATCATACATAGGAGAAATGTTTTTCTTGTTAACAAAGCAAAATTAAGTTTTTTTAGATGCAAAGTGAAAGTTTGTTTATAATTTTGCATACAATGCCAATAAGGCAGTAAATAAGAGTCTTTTGTAAATGGCATTTAGATTGATGTTATAAAGTTTGTATGGAAACAAAGAGCATAATAGAAGATATAAGGAAAAAATTCCCGGCGCTGGCCCAGCAGATGAACGGACAGCCGCTGATTTATTTGGATAATGCCGCTACTTCTCAGAAACCGGTGGAGGTTCTGGAATTGCTGGACAAAATGAATGCAAAAGTAAATGCAAATGTGCATCGTGCTATGTATCAGCTATCTGATGAGGCAACGGGACTTTATGAAGGGGCGCGTGAGAGGGTAAGGCAATTTATTAATGCTCCCGACAGAGAAAATATTATTTATACATCCGGCACTACGGCTTCTATCAATCTTGTTGCTACAAGTTTTTGCCAGAAATATTTGATGAAGGGAGATGTGATTGTAATTACTGCAGATTCTCATCATTCCAATATTGTTCCATGGCAGCTGGCGGCTGAAAGAATAGGGGCGGAAATCAGAATTCTTCCCATTGACGGACGCGGGGCGTTAAGGATTGACCAGCTGGATAAAATGCTGGATGATAAAGTTAGGATTGTTGCAGCAACCCACATTTCCAATGTGCTTGGTATTGTCAATCCCGTAGAGAAAATCATACAAATAGCTCATAGTCACAATATTCCAGTATTAATAGATGGAGCGCAGGGAATAGTTCATGCTCATGTTGACGTGCAGAAAATGGATTGTGATTTTTATGCTTTCTCTGCTCATAAAATTTACGGTGCAACCGGAGTTGGAATTTTATACGGCAAGAGTTATTATTTGAATGAAATGCCACCGTATATGGGGGGAGGTGATATGGTTGGAACGGTCACATATCAAAAAACTTCTTATGCCCCGTTGCCTTTGAAGTTTGAGGCTGGCACGCCAAATTTTATTGGCGCATCTACATTAAAACCGGCATTGGATTTTGCCGCCTCTGTTAGAGAGGGTGAAGTAGGAGAGGCTGTTAAAGCATCTGAACAAGAGATAATTAAATATATGCTTAATGCGCTTCCAAATGAAGTAGGGGATGTGGAAGTTTATGGATTGCCGGAGGGAAAAGTTTCTTCTCAAGCATCAGATGATACGGGAGATAAAATTCCCTTGTTCTCTTTTAATATCAAGGGATGTAATGCCGGAGATGTGGCGCAATTGCTTGATAAGATGGGCGTTGCGGTAAGGACAGGTCTGATGTGTGCTGAGCCGCTGTTGAATTCACTTGGGGTTACAAGTGTTATAAGGGCCTCATTTGCACCGTATAATACGCTTGAAGAGGCAGAGAAATTTATTGAATGTGTAAAGAGGGCAAAGAAAATGTTAATGTAATTGTCCGTCGCGATAAATATTATATGATAATAAAATGGCGGCAGGTGTTGCAGATTGAAAATTTATAAGACAATGACAATTAATGAAATACAGAATCAAATAATTGAAGAGTTCTCAATCTTTACTGACTGGATGGACAAGTACCAGTACATTATTGACTTGGGAAAAAATCTTCCAATTATTGATGAGGCGGATAAAAAAGATGAGAATCTGATTAAGGGATGTCAGAGCAGAGTGTGGCTGATTTGCAGTGAAAAGGATGGAAAATTGTTTTTTAGAGCAGACAGCGACGCTATAATCACAAAAGGCATAATATCCTTATTGGTAAGGGTTTATGATGGACAATCTCCTAAAGATATTTTAGATTCTGATTTGCATTTTATAGATGCGATAGGGCTTAAGGCAAATCTTTCTCCTACCAGGGCGAACGGTTTGGTTTCCATGATTAAGCAGATTAAAATTTATGCGCTTGCCTTTGCGGAGAAGGATGCAAAGTAAAGTTGCAAAGTAAAGTTGCAAAGTAAAGATGTAAAAAAGTTGAGTTGCAACTATTGAAAGAATTTAATGTGGCTGATTTATTAACGATTTTATAGATTTTTTATGGCAATAGAAAGTGATGTAGTTAGGGCGATAAGACAGGTGTATGATCCGGAAATTTCCGTGAACATTTATGACCTTGGACTTATCTATGAGCTTAAGGTTGAGGAGGGTGGAAAGGTGTATATTAAGATGACAATGACTTCTCCAACCTGTCCTTTGGCAGATGATTTGGTTATGGATGTGAATGAAGCTGTCAAAGATGTGCCGGGAGTTACGGATGTTAAAATTGAGCTTGTTTTTGAGCCGGCCTGGGATGAGAGCAGGATGAGCGAGGCGGCAAAACTGGAACTGGGACTTCTGTAAAAATTCATTAAAGTTGTAAAGAGTATTTCTATGCAAAAATTGTATAGGGTCTATTTGTTGCTTGGGAGCAACATCGGGGATAAAAAAGGCATTATTGAGAAAGCTGATAAACTTTTGATTGATAAACTATTACCTGATTATTTGGATGTAACGGATTTAAGTGAAGCGGTGCGGACATCATCCATATCTGAAACTGAGCCGTGGGGGATTTTTGAGAAGCAGACGGATGAAACCGGAAATATAATCCCGACAGAGAAATTTATGAATCAGGCCTTTATGTGCTTGACCTATAAGGAACCGCAGGAGGTTTTGGATATTTGCCTGGAGACGGAAAGAGAATTGGGCAGGACAAGAAAGGAGAATAAACAGCCAAAAGATTTGAACAAAAGAAAATATCTGTCGCGAACTATAGACATAGATATTTTAAAAATTTTTGCAGAAAGCAGTCATGGAAACAATAATACGGTATGTGCTGAGTTGCAGATAAATACAGAGAACTTGACAGTGCCTCACGCAAGATTAAAAGAGCGGCCGTTTGCCCAGAAATTGCTTAAGGAAATTTTATAAGTAAATTTGCAACCCCTGAAAAACAAAGGCCGGTGCCTAATAATGCGCCGCTTATGAGTGTTTAAGGGGATTTAATATTTTTTGATTATGACACAGGAAGAACTTTTTAAGAATCTGATTGCCCATACAAAAGAGTATGGTTTTATTTTTCCGTCCAGTGAGATTTATGACGGACTTAGCGCGGTTTATGATTATGGTCAAATGGGCAGCGAGCTTAAGAATAACATAAAGAAATATTGGTGGGATGCTATGGTTAAGCTGCATGAGAATATTGTGGGGATTGATTCCTGTATTTTTATGCATCCTAAAATTTGGAAAGCTTCCGGACACGTTGATGCATTTAATGACCCGCTGATTGATAACAAGGATTCTAAAAAGCGTTACCGTGCAGATGTGCTTTTGGAAGATTATATTGCAAAACTGGAGGCTAAGGCAAATAAAGAGGTTGAGAAGGGAAAGAAAAGATTTGGGGATTCTTTTAATGAACAGCAATTCCGTGAGACCAATCCTAACGTGTTGCGTGAAACTACTAAAATTAAGCAAGTTAGAGAGAGAATGACCAAGGCGCTTAATGATAATGATTTGGCAGCGTTGAGGCAATTAATCATAGATTGTGAAATAGCAGACCCTATTTCCGGAACTAAAAATTGGACAGATGTAAGACAGTTTAATCTTATGTTTTCCACTCAGGTTGGAAGCGTTTCTGATGATGCTGGAACAATTTATTTGAGACCGGAAACGGCCCAGGGCATTTTTGTAAACTTCCTTAATGTGCAGAAGAGCGGCAGAATGAAAATTCCTTTTGGAATAGCTCAGATTGGCAAGGCTTTTAGAAATGAGATTGTTGCAAGACAATTTATATTTAGAATGAGAGAGTTTGAGCAGATGGAGATGCAGTTCTTTGTAAAGCCGGGTGAGGAGATGAAATGGTTTGAGTACTGGAAGCAGCACCGCTTGGCTTGGCATACTGCAATCGGCTTGGGCAAAGAGAATTACAGATTTCATGATCATGAAAAACTTGCGCATTATGCAAATGCGGCAACTGATATTGAGTTCAATTTCCCATTTGGATTTAAGGAGCTGGAGGGTATTCACTCAAGAACAGATTATGATTTGAAAAGACATCAGGAGTTCAGCGGAAAGAAGATACAATATTTTGATCCTGAGGATAATGCAAGTTATACCCCTTATGATATTGAAACTTCTGTAGGCCTGGACAGAACGGTACTTGCTATTCTTTCATCTGCGTATAATGTTGAAAAACTGGAGAATGGAGAAGAGAGGGTTGTTATGAAATTTCATCCGGCTCTTGCACCCGTTAAGGTTGCGGTTTTGCCTCTTGTTAAGAAAGATGAATTAAGTGCTGTTGCTCAGAAAATTATGGATGAGCTAAAATTTGATTTCAATTGTCAGTATGAGGAGAAAGATACTATTGGCAAGAGGTATAGAAGACAGGATGCTATTGGTACACCGTTCTGCGTAACTGTTGATTTTGACACACTTAATGATAACGCCGTTACTTTAAGAGAGAGAGATTCTATGAAGCAGGAGAGAGTGCCAATTGAGAAGATACATGAAATTGTTGCTCAGAAAGTGAGCATGAAGAGACTGCTTGAGCAGTTGAAATAGAGCCTTTAATATCTGTCGGGAATAAAAAATAGAGGGGTTATTTTGCAAAAACAGAAATAAGTTTTACATTTGCAGCCCCTTTCAAAGGGATTCGGGGTGTGGCGCAGTTGGCTTAGCGCACCTGCTTTGGGAGCAGGGGGTCCTCCGTTCGAGTCGGAGTACCCCGACGAGTTTTTCATAGTAAAGTTTGGAGCAATCATTTGCGTAAGCGGGTGATTGCTTTTTTTTGTATTGGCAAAGTAAATTCTTTGTGCAGTATTTCTCCGGTTTTTCCATTTGAATAGCATCTAAAACATTACTAAACCACATTGTTATGAATTTATTTTGTAGGGCTATTTTACTTAAACTTTTTTTATTTTCTTGTTTCACAATCTTTTCTACAGTTGTATTTTCTCAGGAGCGTACGGTTACACTAGGTGTTAAAGGTGGCATGTCTTTGAATAGTAACGGCAGCAACAGTAGCATTATTGGCGGCAGAATAGGAGTTGCTGCTGAAATTCCGTGCAGTAAAAGGGTATCTATTCAACCTGCTTTGTTTTTTGCTGCAAAGGGTGGTAATTCACATACACACTGGAAGATCACAACTACTCCTTACGGTTCAACGCAGGAACAAACAACTGACATAAATAGAAAATGGTCATCAAAGGCAAATTACATTGAGATGCCGGTAGAAGTGTTATTTCACATTCCCTTTCATACAAAAGGCAGGGGATTGCAACTTTCTGTAGGGCCGTATTTTGCAGCTGCAGTAGGTGGCAAAACAACTTATACAAAAGAAGTGAATTTTGTACAGACAAAACATGAAAAGTATGACACTTTTAGCAAAGACGGAATGGATTTAAAAAAATATGATATAGGAGCGGTGTGTGAAATCCACTTTGAATTAGGACGTTTTTTGATTGGGAACTATATTGAATTTAGCCTTATACCTCTCAAAGGGAATGATATATATGACTATGCCATTGGTAAAAAGAATATATCTCTTGGCATTGATTTTGGTTATAAGTTCTAAAAATGTTCACTTTTTAGTCTAAAACGGAATAAAAATGAAAAGGATAATTTGCGTTTTGTTTGCGGTTCTGATTGCCGCAGGAGCATCCGCCCAGGTGTATTATAGTCCGGGATATCGTCCTCATAGAGTGATAATTAACCAAGACCAGCAGCAACCATCTAGGCAACAATATTATCGTAATGATTATGACTATGATAACGTTTTCCGTCATCATGGATACAGAGGTTTTGTAGATAACGGATATACTGTTGGAGTAGGGGATTATAGTTTGGACAGATATGATGTCTCTACAACTCACGGCTGCCAGATTAATCCATTTATTTTTGTTGGAGGCGGTGTTGGGGTTGTTTATTTTGACGGAGACAATAATGATCATGATAATTATAGCAGCAGCTACTATAATGATTATGACAACAATCTGTATAGCTTTAAGATGTTTGCGGATGTAAGGTTCCATTTTTTGCCAACAACAATCAGCCCCTATCTTGATTTTAAGAGCGGGTTTATGGCGGGAGATATTCACGGTCCCACTTTTAATGCATCTTTGGGAATTTCTTTGAGGAACCTGGATTTGAGTGTTGGCTTTAATTGGCTGAGATACAATTATTCAGATGCAGACAGCGATGACTATAATCCATATTGGAAAGACGGAATTACAGACAGATATAAGGATGTAAACATGAACGGAATTTCATTCCGCATAGGAGTGAATTTCTGATAATATATATTTTGCAGTTTTTAATGTGACAGCTCGGAAATTCTGATTTTATTCTCTTTAGAAATCCTAAAGGAGTCTCTGGATTTTTGAGCTGTCATTTTTTTTATTCTTCCCGACAGTTCATTGTTTTTTAGGAAGTTAATTGTCTTCTCCGGATATTTTGCGGCAGCTGTTGCAAGGCACCATGCAACTCCCATTTCTACATAAAAAGGAGTTTTAAAACCCTCCGGAGATTTTGTTTTTGAGTTGTCGGATATTGATTTTTCTTTTGAATAAAACTGTCCTTTTTTGCCGCCAACAGTTCTGCATGCTGATAAAACATTATCAACATATTGGTCATCTAAAAAATTGACCATCAGCATTATTACGGCAAATCTGCAATAAAATTCTTTTGTGGATTTCAGATAGGGTTGCAGAAAATTCCATACAGATTCTTTGTCAGTCGCATTTAGTTTTTGAACCCATTTTGTAGTGCTGCAGGCAACATCATTAACCGCCCAGTTATCAATCATTGGGATAAATTTCTTATACCACTTAAATCTCTCATTTAAAGGCATTTTAGCAGAACCAATTAAAATGCCTGTGAGTAATTTTTCTTCCAGAAAAGTTGCCTCTGCGGTTTCTGCTTCCAGGATTCTCTGCCAATCCTCTTTGACTAGCTGTTTTGCAAGCGTTCTGATAGCCGGAATTCTTATTCCAAGTACACTCCCTTTTTGATTTGCAGCAGCTTCTTTGCTTCCAAAAACTATGCGGGCGTTAAACTCTTTGTATTCACCATCGTGAGGCAAAATAAGAGCTTTTAATTGCTTTAATATTTCTGAGCGGGTTTTATTCATGCGTCATTCTGGTTATTGTGAGGGTTCTCTGAGCGCCAACGTCTGCGCAAAGTTAAGAAAGGGAGAGGTGTGTGCAAGCGGTGAAAATGGTAAATCTTTCTGTAATTTATGTAACTTGCAATAGGGTGCAAGGCCTTATTTTTGCAACATGAAATTATGTTTAAACAGAGATAATAAATTTAAAAATTAATAATTATGAGCAATTTTGATATGTATGTTCCTACCAGACTGGTGTTTGGACAAGGACAGCTGAATAATCTTCACACACTTCCGCTTCCCGGAAAGAAAGCGTTGATAGTTATTTCTAATGGTAAATCTACAAGAGCAAACGGTTATTTGGACAGAACTCAGGAACAGCTAAAAATGGCTGGTGTTGAGTATGTTATATTTGATAAAGTTGAGCCTAATCCTTTGAAGGCAACCGTTGAGGCAGGCGGAAAAATGGCGCGTGAAAACAAATGTGATTTTATTCTGCCGCTTGGCGGAGGAAGTTGCATGGATGCTGCAAAAGGCATTGCTACAATGGCTACAAATGACGGTGATTTGTGGGATTATATTGCGCTTGGAACGGGCAAGGGAAAACCAATTATTAATCCGCTCCCGATAGTTGCTATTTCTACAACAGCCGGAACAGGCTCAGAGACAGACAATGGAGCAGTTATTACTAATCCGGATACAAAAGAGAAGACCGCTCTTTTTGGCGTGAATTTGTTTCCGGTTCTTGCTATTGTTGACCCTGAACTTATGTCATCTGTTCCTCCAAAATTCACAGCATATCAAGGGTTTGACGCAATCTTCCACAGTCTTGAGGGATATGTTTCCAAGTTTGCAAACTTGATGAGTGATATGTATGCTCATACAGCAATTTACAATGTGTCTCATTATCTGCCGCGTGCCGTAAAGAACGGGAAGGATATGGAGGCAAGGGAAAAAGTTGCCTTTGCAAATTCTCTTTCCGGAACTGTTATGTGTGTTGGAACTTGTACCGCGGAGCACTCTTTGGAGCATGCGTTATCTGCTTATCATCAGGAACTTCCACATGGGGCAGGCTTGATTATGATAAGCAAGGCTTATTATTCTTGTCTGATTAGAAAACACTCTTGTGATGATAGATTTGTTCAGATGGCTAAGATTATGGGAATGGAGAATGCCTCTAAGCCTGAGGATTTTATAACGATGCTTGTAAAACTTCAGGAGGATTGCGGCGTTGCAGATTTAAAGATGTCTGATTACGGAATTAAGGAGTCTGAATTTGAAGGGATGGTTAAGAATGCAAAAAGCTGCATGAGCATGCTATTTGCCTGTGAGAGAATAGATTTGACAGATGAGGATTGTGTAAGAATCTATCGGGAGTCTTACAAATAATGAAATTTTTAAAAATATTTTTAATTGCCGTTGCAGTTATTGCAACGTGTGGTCAGATTAAATCGCAAACAAAAATGGTATTAAATAATAGGCAGCAGGGACTTGTTGCAATTGCCGCGCTGGAAGCAAAGGGGGATGTGGCAAATTTAAAGGTTGCCATTAATGATGGTCTGGATAATGGCCTTACTGTTAATGAAATAAAGGAGGCTCTTTCTCAGTTGTATGCTTATACGGGATTCCCCCGTTCATTGAATTCTCTTGGTGTTTTACAAGAGGTTGTTAAGGAGAGAAATGATAAAGGTGTTAAGAGCGTTGAGGGCAAGGATGCGGATCCGCTGCCGGAAAATTATAATGCTTTAAAACAGGGAACTGAAGTACAAACAAAACTTTCCGGACGTCCTTTCAATTATGCTTTTTCTCCCGCAGCAGATTATTATTTAAAAGCGCATCTTTTTGGGGATATTTTTGCGCGCAATATTTTGAGTTTTGCAGATAGGGAACTTGTTACGGTGAGTGCGATTTCCTCTTTGGAGGGGTGTGAACCGCAGCTTCTTGCTCATGTGCAAGGTGCTAGAAATATGGGGGTTAAAGATGATGAACTTCATTCAATTCCATGGGTGCTGGAGAAAAAAGTAGGACTGGCTGAGGCCCATAGGGCAAGAGTTGCAATTGCAAAAGTTTTTAATGAGCCGCGCGTAAAAGAGGCTGCAATGGATAAGCCGTTTTATCCCGTAGGAGACTTTAATTCTGCTTATGCAAAGTACTTTATCGGTAATAGTTATTTATATGTTCTTGCAACAGGAGAGGGGAAGCTGCCAATTGTAAATGTTACTTTTGAACCCGGATGCCGCAATAACTGGCATACTCATTACAAAGGCGGTCAGATTTTGATTTGTGTTGCCGGCAGAGGCTGGTATCAGGAGTGGGGGAAGGCGCCAAAAGAGTTGCATGCGGGTGATGTGGTGGATATTCCTGCCGGCGTAAAGCATTGGCATGGAGCGGCTAAGGATTGCTGGTTCCAGCATATAGCAATTGGGGTTCCTGCAGAGGGAGCTTCCACTGAGTGGCTGGAGCCCGTGACGGATGAAGTGTATAATAAACTCCCGTAAGAAATTTTAACATAACTTTGCACATAAGAATTCATTAATAAGAATTAGACATGTTCAGAAAAGTTAGAATTATTTTGGCGGCAATTTTCTTTATTGCCATAACACTTTTATTTTTAGGAATTTGCGGCGGATATGCAAAATGGCTCTCATGGGCGCCAAAGATGCAATTCCTGCCTGCAGTGCTTTCTCTAAATATAATTGTTGTGGCGGCGCTGATAATTCTGACTTTAATAATTGGCAGAATTTATTGTTCCGTTATTTGCCCTCTTGGCGTTATGCAAGATGTAATATCTTGGATTTCAAGCAAACGCAAAGGGAAGAAAAACAGATTTACTTACTCTCCTGCAATTTCATGGTTGAGATATGTAGTGCTTGGACTTTTTATACTCGCGATAGTTTTTGGAATTCATTCTTTTGTTGCGCTGCTTGCGCCGTATAGTTCTTATGGCAGAATTGCATCAAATTTATTTGCTCCAGCGGTGCAATTGGGGCACTATCATATTTTAAGTTACTATGTTTTTGGAGTGGCGGTTGTTACTCTTGTTGTAATTTTTATTCTTGCATGGAGAAACGGCAGAACTTATTGTAATACAATATGTCCCGTTGGAACAGTGCTAGGATTTTTCTCTAGGTTTGCAATGTTCCGTCCAATGATTGATAAATCCAAATGCGTTGGCTGCAAGCTTTGCGGCCGCAGATGCAAAGCCTCTTGCATAAATTATGATAATCATAAAATAGATTATAGCAGATGCGTCTCTTGCGGAGATTGTATTGGTAATTGCAATCAGGGTGCTATCCATTATCATTTTATGTGGAAAGGCAAGCAGCAACAAACTGTCGGGACACAAAATAGTACGGCAAATTTTACACGTCGCAACTTCCTGACATCAAGCGCTTTGCTTGTGGCATCCGCGGCGGTTGCAAAAAATAACGTCTGCAATGCAGTTATTACAACGGAGAAGGTTAAAAGGGAAATGCCAATTCTTCCTCCGGGGGCAATGAGTGCAGAGAATATGGCGGACCATTGTACCGGTTGCCAACTGTGCGTTGCTAATTGCCCAGGGCATGTGTTGCATCCTTCAATGGGTTTGATGACTTTTATGCAGCCAACCGTCTCTTATGAAAAAGGCTTTTGTCAGCCCGATTGTGACAAGTGTTCTAATCTTTGTCCTGCAGGCGCAATTCAGCCAATCAAGGCGGAAACAAAATTCAAAGTTCATATTGGCCATGCCGTTTGGCAAGGTTTTAACTGCTTGGTTTTGAATAAGAACCAAGCGTGCGGAATTTGCTGGCAAAATTGTCCTTATGGTGCAATTACCATGATGCCGCTGGATGAAACTAATCCCGACAGTTTGCAATATCCATCTGTAGATGACAGCATCTGCGTGGGTTGCGGTGCCTGTGAAAAAGCCTGCCCTGCCGCCCCGGCCAAAGCAATCTATGTAGAAGGTTACGACAAACAGGTTTTTGATAAATAAATCACTTTTCCTGGCTTCTGCTGCCATTTGGCAAAGTTAGAAGTAATCTTTGTACCAGATTTAAAAGGTCAAAGAAATGGAAAACGAGTCATCATCTGTCGGGAAAATAATAGAGTCAATCACAACTGCGGCAATTATAATTATTTTAATAATCACCTGTCCCTCAGAGGGAAAAATGAAGAATACGGTACTTGATGATGCCGCTCAGTTTGACTTGGCGTATAATTCTAATTTAAATAGCGGAGCCTATCAAGTTGCAAGATTTTTTAGCTCAATGCTGCCGGGTCTCGTAAATAATTCCATAGCTGCAAGATATGATATAAGCGTTACCCAATACGTTGTTTTTTCTATTTGTAAAATGACTGATGTTCAAACACATGAATCACACATAGTTGCGTTTGGCGTGTTGAGCAATGTGTTTATCTGCGAGGGAAATCTGACAGAATTGATAGAAAACGGAAACCGGGTCTTAACAGAAGAATAAATTCATAACTTTGAGAGAGAATTATAACCTCAAGAAAATAAACAAACTGCACTATGAAAAGAAAACCGGAAGAAACTATGAAAATGTTAGAAAGAAATAAGACAATGTCAGAAGAGAATAAAAAATCACCCGCCAAGAAAGTAAGGCCTTTGGTTAAAATTACCTCCCCAAAAGGGTATGGGTTTAAGTGGACTACAGAATATGCAGTTCATGTGACATTTGGAACAAAACAAGATATTATGGATGCTATTTTTGAGGATGCTAAGGGTTTAAAGTTTAAAGATATTCCTAAGCTTCTTAAAGAAATGATGCCTTGTACAATATTGGAGGAAACAAAAGAAATTCCTTTTGCAGAGGCTCAAAAATTATATTTCCAGGGTGGCAAAGATTCTGCCGGCAGGGATATATTAACGTTTTAATTATGAGGGTAAAAATTTATAGAGGTTCGCATGAGATTGGCGGCAGTTGCATAGAAGTTACAACCTCTACAAATAGAATCATTCTGGATGTTGGAATGCCTCTTAATTATGATGAATTAAATGATACTGAACAGAAAAACATTGACGATGAGGCAGAACGGTGGTGTGCAAAGGCAGATGCAATTTTTATAAGCCATTATCACGCAGACCATACAGGACTGTTGAAACATATTGATAAAAATATTCCAGTGTATCTATCTGAAGGAACATTAGCTGCTGTGTCCGTTCCCGGAAAACATTTGAGCGAAAGACTGCTATTGAATAATAATTTTATCACTTTTAAATCGTATGACAAAAGTTATCCCGACAGATCTGTTACAATTGGTTCTATTAAGGTAACTCCTTATACAGTAGATCATTCGGCATTTGATGCATGTGCCTTATTAATTGAGGCGGATGGTAAACAACTGTTATATAGCGGGGATATTAGAATCAGTGGCAGAAAAAGAGGGCTTTACAAATGTCTTCCCAAAAATGTTGATTGTCTGTTGCTTGAGGGAACAAATATTAGAAAAGAAGAAGATCATTCTGTTAAAACATGTGATGTTGGGGATTTACATTTTGCTAAAAGTGTAAGGAGGTATTATTTTGAGAATGAGGTAGAAAGTGAGTTGTGTAATTTATTTTCCGGCAGTAATAAGCTGCATTATATTTGGGCCTCTGCATTGGACATTGACAGGATTGTTACCATTTACCAAGCATGTGTTAAGACTCAAAAAACATTATATATTGATTTATATACGGCAGCAGTCCTAAGAGATATTAATGAAGTAAGAAATACTATTCCCTCCGCAGAAACGCATAAAAAAATAAATGTCTATATACCTAAGAGTTATAGGCACCCGAATAATCATAAAGCGGAAGAGTTGAGACAGAATGATGCAAAGTATTTTAGCGACAAAGGTAAAGTGGTAAAGAAGGATGTAATAACGCGGAATTCTGGTTCATCTGTGGTGCTTGTACGTCCTAGGTTGTTGAGAGATATTTTAAAGCCGCTTAAGGTGAGAGATGTGGATTTTATCTGGTCTGTTTGGCTTGGCTATCGTGATAAAAGTAAAGAACTTGTCAAATGGTTAAACGATAATCAGGTTCCATTGTATTTTGCTCATACTAGCGGACATGCCGATATTGAATCTTTGCAAAAGATTGTGAAAAGCGTTAGCCCAAATGCGATTATCCCTGTACATACAGAAGCGCCGGAGAAATTTGAAGAAGTGTTTAAGGGGTATAAGATTTTACAAGAGGCGGATAGTTACGATGTCTGAGATTTGTAGGTAGTTTTATTGTCTAAACTTAAATTTAATATTAATATGAAAACAATTGAAGAATTAATTAATGAGTTATTTGACCATTTATGTGGAAAACAGCTTGTATCCTGTATCAAGTATCCGTTTTATTCTGACAACGAAACCAAAAGGATTAGCGAACAAGAGGCAAAACAAGTTTTTATTCATTTGTTAGAGAAATATAAAATTAGTTACTCTGTTGAAACACCAACAATTAACAAATATAAATTCGGAGATTCGCCAGTACGAGATAAAAATGGGATATCTGCAAGGATTGATGTCTCAACTTATTCCAATGATACAGTAGATCACCATATTGAGTTTAAAGCATTAAATCCAGATATTAAATGTTATGCAAAAGATTTTTTGAAACTTTATAACGAGGGTAAACAAGGTGGTATAAATTATTTTATTCAAATTATCTCAAAGGGGGATAAGGGTACAATAAATTCATTGAGTGAGAAATACTTTAAATGTAGGAAGTATAGAAATAACCGCGACAAAACTGTGAAAGTGTATATAATCAATCTTGACAAAAAAAGTATTTACAGTTTTGATTTGAAAACAATTCAAAGCAGAGAAGCCCTTGAAAACCAAATGAAATCATTGCTTGAATCTTAATACAGCCTCCTTTAATGACCACATACCACATAGAACGTCCGTACTCTGTTGACTACGGGATGGTGGAGACTCTTTGGAGGATCCTTAATAATGATTCCCCTAAAGGCTGGCGTAAGCTATTGGGTATTTGCGCTAAAGAGCTTGATTTGCAGGATGTTCGCGAGTTTAATTTGTATTACGAAAATTTTAACAAGAAGTATTACATATCTAATGCGCTTGTAATTGCTACTCATGAAAGTACCAAAAAGCAAGATGCAATTTTCTTTAGCAATTATGACTCGGAGGAAGATTGGGAAAAAATCAAGAGTAATTGTGATAGGTGTTTTAGAAATCAAAAAATTAAAAAGGGTACTATCTCTAAAATATACAATGTTGTCTTTGTCCCACAATCAGGAGTTTCCACTATTAAGCAAGATGACGGCGTTAAGATTAATATCATTTATATCGGTTGGAATAAAATAGTTGAATCCTTTAAAGAACTTATTGAGAAGTTTAACGCAGCAAATAAATCAGATGCATATGATTCAATCATTTTTAGCGAGAGAACTTTTATTGAAACTTACTCACCTTTAGATATCCCGATAGTTATTAATGCAACAAAGTGCGGCTTTGCTTTAATTGGAGAAACGGCGGTGCAATTTCTGGCTAGGATGTATAAAGTGAAAGAGAATAGAGAGCGTTCTAGGGATGATATAGATTTCATGTCAGCTGCTGATAATAAGGGGATTGAAGAATTCAAAAAATATCTGTCGGGAGAAAAATTTGTACCATTCATAGAAGAGAATAATGGATTTCAACTGGGCTATTCTAATAAAAAAGCGGGGGTTGAGGTGAATGCGTTATTGACGTATGATTCTGAGTTTGAGGGGCAGACAGAGAAAGTGGATTTGATGACAGAAACATTTGGGGAAGTTTCTGTGCTATTTTGGAAACCGGTGTACCTGTTTAAGGCCAAGGTGCAGAGGATGTCAACTTCAGATTCTAGGCGCAAGGATGATGGTGCAGATTTGAAGACCTTGTATGATATAATTGAGAAGCGCGGAGAAAAGGTGGAGCTGGAGAAGGAGCTTTCCGGGATGGATTTGCCTGCGGCGATGATAAAGTTAATTAATGGGGCGATAAAATAGGGGGGCGGATGGTGCTCGCCGCTGAGGCGGCTGCGCATTCTCGCATTAGCCTGTCCGGCTGGGGATGCTTCAGAACACACAAGTTGTGGCGGCTCTGCCGCCTACACTTCATCAAAACAAAAACAGAATACCAAGCAAGCTTGAGTATTCTGTTTTTTGGTTTTGATAAGTGCTGCTGTGCAGCAACTTGTGTGTTTTAGCGGTGAGGGCGAGATTCGAACTCGCGGAACGGGAAACCCCGTTCGTCAGTTTAGCAAACTGGTGGATTCAGCCACTCTCCCACCTCACCGGAAGCTTAAGCTGATTTCCTTTCTTTTAAAAGGAGTGCAAATATAATTGATTTCTGCGGTTAACCAAAATTTAAGACCCTGCCGGAGCAGTATTTGCTTAATAGAGCTTTGGTTACTTTGAAATGTTTTCTCTCATATCTGTATCTGCCTGGATGTTTTTCAGGCGATAGTAATCCATAACTCCAATATGTCCTTTTTGGAATGCTTCTGCAATGGCCATTGGGATTTGTGCCTCAGCTTCAATGACTTTGGCGCGCGCCTCTTGAGCCTTCGCTTTCATTTCCTGTTCTAGGGCAACTGCCATTGCACGTTTCTCTTCTGCTCTGGCTTGAGCAATGTTCTTATCTGCATTTGCCTGGTCTATCTGAAGGATAGCGCCAATGTTCCTTCCAATATCTATATCAGCAATATCAATTGACAAAATTTCAAAAGCGGTTCCCGCGTCAAGACCCTTGCCTAGAACAACTTTGGAAATACTGTCGGGATGCTCAAGAACTTTTTTATGGCTGTCTGCCGCACCTACTGATGAGATGATTCCCTCTCCAACTCTGGCAAGCACGGTTTCTTCTCCTGCACCTCCAACTAATTGTTTAATGTTGGCACGTACCGTTACTCTAGCCTTGGTAATCAGCTGGATACCATCTTTTGCAACGGCTGTAACCGGAGGGGTGTTTATAACCTTTGGATTTACAGACATTTGTACGGCTTCAAAAACGTCTCGGCCGGCAAGGTCAATTGCAGCAGCCATGTTGAAGTCCAATGAAATGTTTGCTTTATCTGCTGATATTAAAGCATTTACAACGTTAGGAACATTTCCTTTTGCAAGATAGTGAGCCTCCAGCTGATTGGCATCTAAATGCAATCCGGCTTTTGTTCCCGTAATCATTGCCATCACAATTGTTCCTGGGGGAACTTTTCTCCAGCGCATCAGAACTAGCTGAAGCAGAGATATTTTCACACCGGAAATTAAGGCCTGAAACCAAAGTGTGATAGGGAAAAACCATAACAGGATAAGGAGTGCAATTATCGCAACCATTATCCAAATAAACATTGTAGCAGGACCCATCATAACTGTATCAATTTATGTTGTTAATTTTTTCTCTCTTCTCCGGACTCGCGGACAAAAACTTTTGTTCCTTCTATATCTGTAACTTCCAGCTCTTTGCAAGCGTCAACCAATTGACCTCTGGTAAAGACCTCAACATTATTTTCTCCAATTCTTGCTTGTCCTCCTGGCGCAAGGCGCGTTAAAGACATCCCCTTCATGCCAACTTTTATCCCCTTCTTTCTTGGATCCTCATCAACCTTTGCGCTTATGTTGGTCTGTAAACTTGCTCTTTTCCACGTTTTTGTGCGCAGCAGCAAAAACAGCAGCAAAAGAATAACCGCTACGTTGATTACAATAATCCACGTTCCGGCTACATGTCCAAATTTATACCAGGCAAGGCAGCAGGATGCAACCATGGCGGCAATACCAAGAATGCCCGTTACTCCAAACCCGGGAATAATTATCAGTTCTGTTACAAGCAGGATTACTCCTATGATAATCAGTGCAATAATAAGTGCCCACATAATATCTATTGTAATTTATTTTAATGCAATATAGAAAAACTATTTGACTTTTTCCACGGAAATATTTTTGTCAGATACATTTTTAAGTTTGGCCGCCAGCACGTTTGCTTCCGCTTGTTTTGCAAACGGTCCAACAATGTAATTATCCCCCATTTTAGCAATGTCCTTTTGAGTATTTGCCTTTAAAACTTTAAGCAAATCTTCAGGCAGAGAACTCTCGTATCCGGAGATGATAACGTTGTAGGCAACCATGGATAATTTGCTTTCAATCTTTTTTGCCTCAGGCAGAGAAATGGATTGCCCGTTGTTAAGAGCAATTATTGAGGCAGAATGGAATCCCAATTTTTTTATTCTCGACAGAGCCTGTGATGCAGCTGTGTATGAGGATAATATGCCGGCATTGTAAACATATTTTCCTGCAGTTTTTGTTTCAAAAACAGGGCTTATGCCTTTAAAAGTTTTTACGGTGGCCGGTTTAGCAAGTTGTAAAAATCTTACTTGATAAATCAAACCCTCAGGAATATCTTCCCGTTGCGCTAGACATGTTGTCCCAATTTTGAATGCCAAATCTTTTTCCGCTACCGCTTTCTCTACTTTCATTTCCGGTGCGGCGCCCAATGTGTTTTGCTCAAAAAGATTATCATTGGAGGTCTCTTGTATTACCTTGTTTGACACAACATTAGCGGACGTATCCATCTGTTTTGCAGATGGAACAGTCATGCCATTTGCAAGAAAGTCATCTTCAATTTTCTTTAGAGCGGATGCTGTTTTATTTGCCTTCTCTTGCAAATCCAAAGTGTTGTGCTCCTCCTCAGTTATTTTTTGAGTGAGGGTGGCAAGAGAGTCTTTTCTGCGATCCATAAGCAAGGTATCGGAAATGTTTTCCGCGATTCTATTTTGAAGAGCGGCATACAATTCCCTGTTCTTCTTTTGCCGCGCATTTGATTGGCTTATAGATTTTTGCAGGTTTCTTAACTGAAGATTAAGGCGGGAGTAATTTGCGGTGGCAACCTGGGTAAGGGAATCTGATTTTGCCGCAGAGGCGTTGTTTTCCGCATTTTTCAATTGATGGTTTACGGCGGCAGAACTAACTTCATCTCTCTCTTCCTGTGATTTTCCGCTTCTTAGTTTTGATATGTTTAAAGCCTCTTCCGGAGTTGCCTGATGTTTTAATGGTAGAGCTTCAAAAGCTAGAACATACACTGTAATCTGTTTTGGATCATAACTGCTTTTTGCCGGGTTATCTAAATTTCTGGTTGAAGCAAAGACAGAGTATTTTCCGTCGGGAGTATTATAAAAGAACAAATCATCAGAGGGTGAAGAGTATGGGAAACCCATGTTTTGAGCCATGCCCCAATCTCCGGATTGTTCATCCCAATCACTTACGTATAGGTCATAACCACCCGCGCCATAATGACCGTTAGATGAAAAGTATAATTTTTTACCGTCCGGGGTCACATAAGGAAACACTTCATTGCCGGATGAAGTTACGTTGTCATTTAAAATTTTTGGCGCGCTCCAGATATTATTTGCTCCCTTTTTTGTCATGTAAATATTCCAGCTTCCGTGTGAGTCTTCTGCGCTGTAATAAAGGATATCCGTGTTTGAAGGGAAGTAAATAGTATCTTTATTTGAGCCAAGTCCGGCTGGGGTCTCAACAAAAGCTCCCTCCCTGTAGAGTCCCGGATAGTGCAGGAAGAAATCTTTCTTGCTAAAATTATTTCTTGTAATTACCTTGGGTTCAGCAACATAATTTAAGAGTGACTCGCCGTTGTCACATGCTACTATTTTAGATTCCAGCCTTGTACGTATGGGTAGGGCGGATTCCATTTTTAGGAGATTTTTGTAGATACTCTTGGCTCTGCCAAATTGATAGATTCTGACCAAGGAGTCCGCCGAGTGTTCTAATGTGTCTGAGGAATGCACCATTTGTACTGTCTGTTTTTGCTGTGCCGGCTGCTTGTTTTGTGAAAAAACAGAGCCTGTCGGGAAAAGCATAGACAGTAACAGAACCGGTGATATAACTGAAAGGAATCTTAAAAGTTTCATTTGAATGTGCCAAAACGCTGTAACAAAGGTAGGAAATACTTTATATTTTGAGAAAAAATTGTACATTTGCACCCTACTTTTAAAAACTACATCACATGCAAAGTAAAGGTGCCATTAGATTTGTGGCGATTTTAATAGCGCTGGCGTGCTTATATCAGTTATCATTTACATGGGCAACCAGACATCAGGAGAACAAGGCAAAACAGTATGCAGACGCTGCCGTAGCGGCAATGCAAAAGAGCCCGCAATATGCGGCCGTCTCTGATTTGGATAAGGCATATTTCCTTGATTCACTGCGTAAAGAGAGAAACAGGTATTATATAGACTCCATCACTTCTCAGAAAGTGTTCATGGGCTTTACCTACAAAGACGTTAAGGAGAAAGAAATCAACCTGGGACTGGATTTGAAGGGCGGTATGAACGTCATGCTTCAGGTTCAGCTTAAGGATTTGATTGTGGCGTTGTCTGACAACAATCAATCTCCTGATTTCCAAAAGGCTATAGCTCTTGCTCAGAAGAATGAGCTTACCAGCCACGGGGATTTTATCACATTGTTTGATGAGGCTTGGAATCAAGTTGCTCCGGGCAAGAAGCTGTCTACAATCTTTGGAACTTATGAGATGAAGGATAAGATTAAGCCGGAAACAACAAATTCAGAGGTTATCTCTGTTATCCGCGCTGAATCTGAAAGTGCTATTGCAAACTCTTTCAATGTCTTAAGAAGCCGTATTGACCGTTTTGGAGTAACTTCTCCTAACATTCAGAGAATAGGCAACACGGGCAGAATTCTTGTTGAGCTTCCAGGTGTTAAAGAGCCTGAGCGTGTAAGAAAACTGCTGCAGGGTACTGCATCTTTGGAGTTCTGGCCAACGTTTGAAAACAAAGAAGTTTATAGTTATTTGGAGCAGATTAACACTACTCTTAAAGATATTCTTGCAAATGTCAAAGTTGCAGATACTTCCAAGGTATCTGCTGCTACAGATAGTACTAAGGCAGTTGCTGCTGCAGATACAACTAACAAAGCAGTAAGCAGTTACAAAGAGCAATTGCTTGCAGCAGATTCAACTTCAAATAAAGAGAGCGTAAACTTTGCAAAGGAAAATCCTTTGTTCTCTATCCTTCAGCCAAGTGCATATCAAGGACAGCTTGCGCCGGGTCCTGTAATTGGAAGATCTCATTATAAGGATACTGCAAAGGTTAATGCATATTTGAGATTACCTCAGATTAAAGCAATCCTTCCTGCTGAATTAGTTCCTATGTGGACGGTTAAGGCAGATCCTCAGGATAAGAGCGGAACAATCTTTGACTTAATTGCAATTAAAAATTCTACTCGCGACGGTAAGGCGCCTCTTGACGGAAGCGTTATAACTGACGCAAACACAGCATATCAGACAAGCGGTGGTTCACCGGATGTTGAGATGTCAATGAATCCGGAGGGCGCAAGAACTTGGGCAAGACTTACCGCTGACAACTTGCAGAGAAGCGTTGCCATTGTACTTGACGGTATGGTTTATTCATATCCTACTGTTCAAACGGAAATCACAGGCGGCCGCTCTCAGATTACTGGAAACTTTACGGTAGAAGAGGCTCAAGACTTGGCTAACGTATTGAAGTCAGGTAAATTGCCGGCTCCTGCAACAATTGTTCAGGAACAAGTTGTAGGTCCTTCTTTGGGAGCAGAATCAATCAACGCCGGTTTAATTTCATTTATAATTGCGTTCTTGCTGGTATTGATTTACATGGTATTGTTCTATAACGGAGCAGGTCTTGCAGCAGATGCCGCATTACTTACAAACGTTTTATTCCTGATGGGAGCCTTGGTTTCATTTGGAGCTGTATTGACATTGCCTGGAATTGCCGGTTTGGTATTGACAATGGGTATGGCGGTTGATGCCAACGTTATTATATATGAACGAATTAAGGAGGAGTTGCGAGCCGGCAAACAGCTAAGGCTTGCTATTCAAGATGGTTATAGCAACGCGTATTCAGCAATCTTAGATGGTCAGATTACCACAATAATTGTAGGTGTTGTTTTGTTCATCTTTGGTACCGGTCCAGTTCAAGGATTTGCTACCACATTGGTAATAGGTATTATTACATCCTTGTTGACTTCTATATTTATCACAAGATTGATTTTTGAATCACGTCTTGCACACAACAAGAATATCACTTTTGATAACTCACTTACAAGAAACTTCTTAAAGAATACGCATGTTAACTTTGTTCATCTGCGTAAATATGCATACGTTATTTCCGGAATCATAGTAGCAGTTGCGCTTGCATTTATTCTTACCAAGGGCTTTACTTATGGTGTTGATTTCACAGGCGGTCGTACTTATGTTTTGAGATTTGATAAGGAGGTTACAGCAGAGCAAGTACGTGCGGCGGCAATGAAGGAATTCCATGAGAGCGTTGAGGTTAAGCAATTTGGAGCAGGCAGCCAGATGAAACTTACTACCAGCTATAAGATAAATGATAACTCTACTACAGTTGATAAAGAGGTTGAGGCTAAATTATACAACGCTTTGAAGGGCATGTATAAGACTCAGATGTCACTGCAGGAATTTACCACTACGGTAGATAACCCTAACGGAATTGTAAGTTCTGACAAGGTTGGTCCTACCATTGCAAATGATATGAAGAGAAAGGGAATATTAGCCGTTATCATATCATTGCTTGCAATCTTCTTGTATATAGCAGTCCGCTTTAAGAATTGGTCATGGGGCGCCGGCGGAGTTATTGCATTGGCACATGACTCTATCATTGTAATTGGTTTCTATTCAATATTCAGCGGAATTCTTCCGTTCTCATTGGATGTTGACCAGACGTTTATTGCGGCCGTTTTGACAATTATAGGATACTCAATTAACGATACTGTGGTTATCTTTGACAGAATCAGGGAGTATAGAAGATTATATCCAAAGAGACTTTTGAGAGATAACGTAAATGGTGCGGTTAACAGTACTTTGTCAAGAACCGTTAATACATCAGGTACAACATTGGTTGTATTGATTGCGATTGCAATCTTTGGAGGAGAGGTTATCCGCGGATTCTCTTGCGCTCTAGCACTCGGTGTCATAGTTGGTACTTATTCTTCTATCTTTATTGCAACTCCTATCATGTATGATTTTAATATGAAGAAGGAGAGAGAGAAAGAGGAGAAGGAAGGGGAGAAGAACCAGGGCGGCAAGAAGGGCAAGAAACAAGTTGCAGCTGCTCCCGCAGCACAACCGGTTCCAGAGGTTAAGGCGTAATTGTTAAATAGTAACGATATAAAAAGAGCGGTCAGTTTTTGGCCGCTTTTTTTGTTAAATTTGTGAGTCTTAATATTGAAAATTCATGAGCAGAAATAATAACAGAAGCGGTTCAAACCGCTCAAATAGAAACAATTCCGGACGTTCCGGCAGAAACGGAAGCAGCAGCCGCAAATACCGCGGCGGAAGAGATGACCGTAAATATGTACGTTCTGCGGAGAAAGAATACGGCTCCAAGTATGGAACTGAGGATGAAATAATGAGCCAATATGGCCACAAAAAGAACAGGAGCAATAGCAGAAAAGTAATAGAGGAGGTTACTGGAAAATTAAGCATGGCTGCGGGAGGCTTTGGCTTTGTTACAGTTCCGGAGAGAGAGAATGATATTTTTATTCCTGCAGGAAAGCTAAATGGAGCTCTTAATAATGACATGGTTAAAGTTGCAATAACCCGCAAGGCAAAAAATGACCATCGTGAGGAAGGAGAAATATTCCAAATAGCAGAGAGAAGTAAAAGACCTTACATTGGAATTCTGCAAATAACCGGACAAAAGGCATGGGTGATAATGCAGAATAAAAATATGCCTTATGATGTTGAGGTCCCGATAGAGCAAGTAAAACCTGAATATCAAGGGCTTAAGGTTGCAGTGCTGGTTAAGGAATTTTCCCGCGGACAGGAAACGCCAAAAGGAGATTTGATAGATGTTTTAGGAGCTTCCGGAGAAAATAATACGGAAATGCATGCAATCTTAACGGAGTTTGGATTGCCGTATAAATTCTCTGATGAGGTTGAAAATGCCGCTGCAAAAATACCTGTAACTATTGGTGAAGCAGAGCTTTCCGGCAGAAGAGATTTTAGGGGGACTTGCACTTTTACAATTGACCCCGCAGATGCAAAAGATTTTGATGATGCCTGTTCTCTTAAAAAACTGGATAACGGACATTGGGAGGTTGGCGTTCATATAGCAGATGTATCTTATTATGTAAGACCGGGTTCCATTATTGATAAAGAGGCCGTTGACAGAGGAACGTCTGTTTATTTGGTTGACAGAACGGTCCCAATGTTGCCGGAAGTGTTGTCAAATAATCTTTGCTCATTAAGACCGGGAGAGCCTAAGCTTACCTTCTCTGCCGTCTTTGAATTGGATGATGACGCAAACGTTATTAACAGCTGGTTTGGAAGAACAATAATTAGCTCTGATTTTAGATTTGCTTATGAAGAAGTACAGCAGCTGATAGAGAGCAATGGAGATACAACCAATTACAAACCAACACTTTCTAGCGGAGGAGCAACTGTCGCGAATAAAGAGAATACTTCAGTTAATACGAATATTGCAACTGCTGACGGCACAGCCGGAGAGACTCATAAGGTGACAGGACTTAGCACAGCTGTTCCGGGAAAAGTTGTGATTGACGCAGTGCTTGAACTTCATAAACTTGCAACACTTTTAAGAAAGAGAAGATTTGAAAAAGGCTCTATCAGTTTTGAGAGACCGGAGATGAAAGTACTTGTAGATGAGAAGGGTAAGCCAATAGATATAGTTGAGAAAATTTCACGTGAGGCCAACTGGCTGATTGAGGAGCTGATGCTTCTGGCAAATAAAGAAGTTGCAACTTATGTCACCACGGGGCTTAAGATAAAAGCGCCAACGTTTGTATATCGTATTCATGATCAGCCTGATATGGACAAGATTACAGAGCTGAGGACTTTCATCAAACATTTTGGATACACGATGGATGCTTCTGATACTCCTCAGCAACTGGCAAAAGCATTGAACAAACTGCTTGATTCTCTGAAGGGTAAGCCTGAATGTGCTACAATTGAAATTCTTGCGCTGAGGTCAATGGCGCGTGCAGAATACTCAACCGACAATATTGGTCACTATGGTTTGGGCTTTGAATACTATACGCATTTCACCTCTCCTATCAGACGTTATCCAGATATGATGGTTCATCGTCTGCTTGCAAATTATCTTGCCGGCGGAAAGAGCGCGGACAAAAAATATTATGAAGATATGTGTCTGCATGCATCTGAAAGAGAGCAGCTTGCAACAGAGGCTGAAAGGGCGAGCGTTAAGTATAAGATGACTGAATTTATGGAGGATAAAATTGGTCAGATTTATGATGGCGTTATTAGCGGAGTTACAGATTGGGGACTGTATGTTCAAATAGAACCAACCAAGGTAGAAGGTATGGTTGCTCTGCGTGATATCAAAGAGGATTACTTTGAATTTGATGAGAAAAACTACTGTGTGATAGGCAAATCCACCCATCAGAAATTTACACTTGGAGACAAAGTGAAGATAAAAGTAGAGAAGACTAATCTTGAGCAAAAGATAATAGACTTCTCGCTTGTATGGGATGAGAGTTATAATAAAGCGGAGTTTGCAAGCAACGCAGATATTCAGAGAGATAACACAGGTTCCAGCGATAGAAATTTTAGGAATAATAAGAGCAAAAGAAATGATAATCAAAGAGGGAGAAAAATTTCCGGAGGCAATAAATCTAACGGTAAAAAGTTACAAAATAGGAGAGAATCTTCTGGCAATAAGAAGCGCTCTAAAAGGTAGCATTACAGATAATTATAATTATCCCGAACTTGCTGACAAAGAGTTTGTTCTAGATACGGATGCTCTTATGGCCGGCAAAGATTTGCAGCTGCCTAAGAATCATTATGCTCTTACGTTAAGTTCTGAGTGGCTTCTGCTGCCTGATGCTGAAGAATTGCAGAAATTAAATTCCAAAGAAATTACAGCTGCTGGACATAGCGTTTTTGTAACAGAATACAAACGCAAAACCTCTGAAGAATTTTTCTTCACGGCAGTATTGTCTGGGGTAGATTCTGATTCAAAATCTGTTAATTCTGCAGGTAATATTTTGATTATGAAGTATTCCGCGGGTACCGGCAAAGTAGAAACCAATTGGGATTCCGTTCCGGAAGAATTCCGATTTTTCTTCCCCCGTTCCCTGGAAATCGCCCTTGGGTATCTCACTACATCACGGTCACAGCTTACACACTAACAATAAGTGGCTTGTGTCCTGTATAATTAAAGAAATCTTCCAGGATATACTTGAGTTTGATTTTGAGATAGCCGTTGACAGTGCCGTCACTGCAGCCGTACCATTCACTATCGGTGACCTCCTTGTCTAAGACAATTTTTACTTTTTTTTCTGCCCCCATGTCTAGCAGCGCGCTTAAAATTGTTGTGGCGCCTACTACGGTTCCCATCATGCTCAAGAGCTTCTCTGCCGGTGCAAAAGAGACTCGTGAAATGCCAAGCGCATGGCTGAAATCTTTTGTGACAAACGGTTTGTCTCCTCTTGTTGCAAATAGGTAAAATTCAGTCTGTTGTCTGTTGCAGAGAAAAAGCGTCTTAACTATTTTAATGCCTATTTTTTCATCAATCAAAAGGCACAAATCCATTGAAATTGCCGGGTCTGTGTCTACTCGTTCATAAGGGATGTTTAATTTGGCAAAAGTCCCATAAACTTTCTTTTGTAACTCCGTAGAGCATTTTTCCGGCGGAGTACTTTTTAATTCGCTAACGTAAAACATGCCCCAAAGTTACGATATATTATTGTCTGTCCCATGTTGATAACTAATGATGTTGTTCAACCTTTTTTAGTAGTGAAAAAATCAGTAATTTGCGGACCCGATTCAGAGAGAAATTTTATTGGAGACATAAGATAATCTGTCGGGATAAAAAAGAGCAAAAAAGATAAGGAGAGATATTATGAATAAGAAAGTTTTATTGATGATTTTGGATGGCTGGGGCATTGGGGCACATGACAAAACCAATGCAATATATATGGCGGGACAGCCTAATATTGATGCACTTAGAGCAAAGTATCCGCATTCTGAACTGCAGGCTTGCGGAGAGGATGTGGGTCTTCCAAAAGGGCAAATGGGAAATTCAGAAGTAGGGCATTTGAATATTGGCGGCGGCAGAGTTGTTTATCAAGATTTGGTAAAAATCAACAAGGTTTGCGAGTCCCATACGCTGCTGGAAAATAAAGAGGTAAAGGCGGTTTATGAGTATGCTCAAAAAGGGCATGCGCTTCATCTGATGGGGTTGGTTTCTGCCGGAGGGGTTCACAGTTCTTTGGATCATCTGTTTGCATTTTTGGATACGGCAAAAGAGTGTGGTTTGCAAAAAGTTTATGTTCATTGTTTTATGGACGGGCGTGATACGGACCCTCACAGCGGAATAGAATTTATTAATCAGCTTGAGGAGCATATGAAAAAATCTTGCGGTCAGATTGCAAGCGTGGTTGGAAGATTTTACGCTATGGACCGTGACAAGAGATGGAACAGAGTCAAAGAGGGTTATGACTTGATTGTCAATGGGAAAGGAGCAAAGTTTGCTACTGCGGCAGACGGAATGAATGCCTCATATAAAGCGGATGTTACAGATGAATTTGTAAAGCCTATTTCTGTTTGTGGCGGGGAGAGTAATGCTAATCAGTTTCCCGACAGTACTCCACAAATTGCGACAATACAAAAAGATGATGCAGTTATTTTCTTCAACTTTAGAAATGACCGTGCGCGTGAGCTGACATATGTTTTAACTCAGAAGGATATGCCGGAAGAGGGGATGCATACCATTCCTCTATATTATTGCTGCTTAACTCCTTATGATGACGGATTTAAGGGAGTGCATATTTTGTTTGACAAAGAAAATGTGCAGAATACTCTTGGTGAGGTTGTTGCAAATGCGGGGAAAAATCAGCTGAGAATTGCAGAGACTGAAAAGTATGCGCACGTTACATTTTTCTTTAGCGGCGGAAGAGAGGAACCGTTTAAGAATGAGGATAGAATACTGGTTCCTTCTCCAAAAGTTGCAACGTATGATTTGCAGCCTGAGATGAGCGCGCCAACAGTTGCGGAGAAATTAATTGCAGCAATCAAAACGCAAAAAGAGGATATGATAATTCTCAATTTTGCTAACGGTGATATGGTTGGACATACCGGAGTTTTTGCCGCAATAGAAAAGGCGGTAACATGTATTGACGGCCTTGTAAAACAGGTTGTTGCAGCTGCGCGTGAAAACGGTTACACAGTACTGATTACAGCTGACCACGGCAATGCGGACTGCGCCGTTAATCCTGACGGGTCCCCAAATACTCAGCACTCTTTAAACCCGGTTCAATTCATTGTTGTTGATGATGATGTAAAGAGCGTTAAGAACGGCAGATTGTGTGATATAGCTCCTACTATCTTGAAGCTGATGGGAATACAGCAGCCAAAAGAGATGACTGGAGAAGCTCTTGTGTAAATTCATAAATTTGGAAACAACTAAACTTAAAAAACTGTCGGGAGAAAAATAATGCAATTTGTTCATTTACATCTTCACTCTTACTACTCCATTCTTGACGGAGAGGGGAAAATAGAGAATTATTTTAAGAAAGCGGCGGCAGACCATCAGCCTGCAATGGCTTTGACGGACCACGGCAATATGTTTGGCGTCAAGGAGTTCCTTAAGACTGCAAAAAAGTTTAAGGGGGTGGTTAAACCAATTGTGGGATGTGAAGTTTATGTAAATCCGGAAGGCAGATTTGTAAAAAGAGGCAAGGAAGATCAGGGCGCATATCATTTGATTTTGCTTGCAAAGAATATTGAAGGTTATTATAATCTTGTAAAGATTGTCTCTATTGGATGGACAGAGGGTTTTTACTATAAACCAAAGGTAGACAGGGAGATACTGGAGAAATATCATGAGAATCTTATAGCTTCTTCCGCTTGTCTGGGAGGCGAGCTGCCGCGTCTGATTGCGGCCGGAAATATGGAAGAGGCGGAGAAATCTGCGCTCTGGTTTAAGAAAGTTTTTGGAGAAGATTACTACTTTGAAATTCAGCAGCATCGCACTGAGGTTCCGGGGCAAAGCCAGGAAGTATTTGAAAAACAGAAGATTGTAAATGCAGGCTTGTTTAAACTGAGTGAAAAACTTGGGATAAAATGCATTGCCACAAATGACTGCCACTTTGTAAATAAAGAAGACGGTCCGGCTCACGACAGATTAATTTGCATTAACACTAATGCGCGTGTAACCGATGCTGACAGAATGCACTATACTCAGCAGGAATATATGAAGACCGCGGAGGAAATGGCTGCCATGCATATAACTCATCCTGAGATTATTACAAACACATTGGAAGTTGCCGCTAAAGTAGAGGAATATGATATAGACCATGACCACATACTTCCAATTTTCAAGTTGCCTGACGGGTATTCTGATTCCAATGATTATCTGCGGGATTTGGTTTATAAGGGCGCCGAGACCAGATATCCCAATATGCTTCCAAAGCTGAAGGAGAGGATAGATTTTGAGTTGCAGACAATTAAGAGGATGGGCTTTCCCGATTATTTTTTGATAGTTCAAGATTTTATAAACGCGGCAAGAGCAAGAGGTATTTGGGTTGGACCAGGCAGAGGTTCAGCAGCGGGAAGTGTAGTTGCTTATTGTTTGGGAATCACAAAGATAGACCCCATAAAGTATGACCTTCTGTTTGAGCGTTTCTTAAATCCGGAGAGAATCTCCATGCCAGATATTGATATTGATTTTGAGGAGGAACGCCGCGGTGATGTGCTTGCTTATGTAGAGGGGAAATATGGAAAAGACCATGTCTCCCACGTTGTCACTTTTGGTACAATGGCAACTAAAAGTGCAATTAAGGATATAGCTAGGATTGAGGATGTTCCGCTGGCAGTTGCAAATAAACTTGCCGGAATGGTGCCTTCAAGTTTTCCGGAAGAGCAGGTGAAAGTTAAACGTCCGGACGGTACAGAGGAGATAGATTCCAAGAAGGTTTCTGTCAATTTTGATAACTGTCTTAAGCTTATACCGGAGTTTAAGCAGGAGTATGAACATCCTGAGACCCCGGAAGTTGGAGAGACAATGAAGTATGCCCGCATGTTGGAGGGCACTGTTAGAAATACAGGTGTTCATGCTTGTGCTGTGATTATAGGTCGCGACAGATTGAGCGAGCATATTCCTATTAGCATTGCAAAGGACAAAGACACCGGCAGCGATATTTGGGTATCCCAGTATGAAGGGTCAGATATTGAGGATGTTGGCATGCTTAAGATGGACTTCCTGGGTTTAAGAACATTGTCCATTTTAAAAGAAACTGTCGAGAATATAAAAAAGAGTCAGAAGGTTGATGTTGATGTAGATACGCTGCCGCTGAATGATAAGGCAACGTTTAAACTTTTCAGCAAAGGTGATACAATTGCAGTGTTCCAGTTTGAAAGCTTAGGAATGCAGAAGTGGCTTAGAGAGCTGAAACCCAATAGGTTTGAGGATTTGATAGCAATGAATGCATTGTACCGTCCGGGACCTATGCAGTACATTCCTGATTTTGTTAACAGGAAAAACGGGAAGACAAAAATTGTTTACGAAATGCCGGAGATGGAGGATATTCTCTCTGATACTTACGGAGTTACGGTATATCAGGAGCAGGTCATGTTGCTGAGCCAGAGGATTGCAAGTTTCTCTAAAGGCCAGGCGGACGGACTGCGTAAGGCAATGGGTAAGAAGAAGATAGATAAGATGATGGAGATGGAGGAGTTGTTTATGAAGGGGGGTATTGCCAACGGGTATAAAGAAGAGCAGCTTAAAAAAATATGGAATGACTGGAAGGAATTTGCAAAATATGCGTTCAACAAATCACACTCCACATGTTATGCTTGGATAGCTTATCAGACCGCATGGCTTAAGGCGCACTATCCGGCTGAATTTATGGCTGCCAATATGAGTAAGAACCTTGGCGATATTGCGGAGATTTCCAAGTTGATGGATGAGTGTAAGAGGATGAAGATAAAGGTATTAGGGCCAGATGTTAATGAGAGCGGAGTTGATTTTACAGTAACTGGAGAAAATGAAATTAGATTTGGACTTGCCGCAATTAAGGGTGTTGGCGGAGCGGCATCTGAGGTGATTATTAACAATGCGCCTTACAAATCTATTTTTGATTTTGCAGAGAAGGCGGGCAACGGAAACATCAACAGAAAGACCATTGAGTCTTTAGCTTATGCTGGAGCATTTGATTCTTCATTTCCGGAAATCCGTCGTGACCAATATTTTTCTGAAAATTCTAAAGGGGAAATTTTCTTGGATGCGCTTGTGCGTTACTCTCAGATAGTCAACAAGAAAGAGGATAACGGAGGCTCTTTATTTGGGGAAACTGATACTGGTTTTGAAGCTCAAACTCCGGAAGTTCCCGCAGCAAAGGAGGATATAAATAATTTGGAATTTTTGGAGAAGGAGAAAGAGATGGTGGGTATGTATATTTCTTCTCACCCTCTTGATATGTACAAATTTGAGATAGATAATTTTACTTCATACAATCTTGTGCAGGCATCTGCTCTTGTACAGCAAGTAAAAAATAATTTAGCCTTGGCAGATAGAGATTTTTATGTGGGAGGCATTGTTTCATCTCTTACAAAAAAAGTTTCACAAAAAAGCGGAAAGCCTTTTGCTTCAATGACTTTAGAGGATTATGCTGGAACAATGCAATTCTCTGTTTTTGGGAAAGATTTTGAAACATTTCTTCCTTTTTTAAACCAGGGAGCTGCTTTGTTTATTAAGTGCAAGCTTAAGAAAAGGTATAATTCAGAGGATGATTATGAAATCAGAATTCAAAAAATTACTTTTCTGGCAAATCTGAAAGAGCAGTTTATGAAGGGACTGACTTTGTATATACAGTCTGAGAAATTAGACAAAGAGTATCGTAAAGACTTGGTTAATGCTATTAAAGAGAATAAAGGGGTAACCCCGCTGAATATTGTGATGACTGAAGCTGACAGGGGCATCTCTTTAAATTACGCATCCTCTAAAAAAGTAAATGTAGATAAGCCATTGCTGGATGAACTTGAAAAAATGGATATCAAGTACAAGGCGGTTACTTCCATCAGCATGTAAGCCGCATGGGTTTTAATTCCAACCTTGAGCTTTGATTTCCAGACTTCTGCCGTCAGGTGTAACCAGAGATGTTCCCTCTGCCGCCGGGCATAAGTGACCTATTACATCCAGGTCTCCCATCTCTTTGTGGAGCTGTTCATGTTTTTCCAGGGGAACAACATATAGAAGACGGTAATCATCTCCGCCGTTTATAACTGATGTAATTATGTCAATTCCAATCTCATCCGCCATTGCGCGGCTTTCCGGCGCAATGGGAATTTTATCCAGATAAACCTTTGCGCCAAATCCGGTCTCTTTGCAAAGTTGTTTGATTGTATCACCTAAACCCTTGGTAATGAAGTATCCCGTTGACGGATAGAATCCCGCCTCTTTAAAATTTTCTATGCACTTACTGTTTATTTCCGGTGTAAGATATTGACCAAGAATATATTTGTATTTGCTTAAATCTGGCTGCTGATAATCTTTCATTTTTTCCGGGGGTACTTTTCCAAATGCAACTTTCTCTCTTTCAAGTACATGCAGTCCCATATAGGCGGCACCCAAATTCCCCGTGACGCACAGCAAAGAGGTCTTGTCTGTCTTTGGCCAGGCATCAACTATCTTTTTCTCTTGTCTCCCGACAGATGTGCAGCTTATGATAAGTCCTGTCATAGAGGAACTTAAATCTATCGTGACATTAGAGATATTATGTTCTTTTGCTGCGGCTTGTATTCCGGCCCAAAGCCAATCTACATTTTCATAGCTGAATTTTGCGGAGAGTCCTACGTTAAAACTTAAGACATATGGCGCGTAGTTGCGGGCATATAGCGGCCCCATTGCATAAATTGCCATTTTGTAGCCTAAGTATTTGATAGGTGTGTAGGTCAGGTCAAAATCAACGCCCTCCATCATTATGCGATTGGCGGTCATGTAGTAATAATCAGTGTCATTCAGCAGTTGGACGTCACTGTTTTTGTAAGTGGTTTTTTCAAATAGTTTGTCTAGGGCTGCAATTCTGCCAAGTTCTTTGATTTCCGTTCTTTGCGGTGTTTTTGCCGCCTTATTTTGTTTCTCTGCCATGTTCTGTCTGATTTATTGTTGCAAAGATATTTATTTAAAACTAAACAATGCTCCTCTGCCTGCCCAGCTTTGTCCCGCTTGCAGACATAAGGTTTGGGCAAAAGCGGCAGAGCTAGATGGCAGCGGGAAAGCGTGTGTTTGAGCGTAGCGAGTTAGCTTTCAAGCTGCCAGATAGCCGGCCGGTGAGCCTCCTTATAAAACCGTAGTCGCAAGCGGGAGCAAAGCGGGGCAAGCAGAGGAGGTGTAAAGCCTGCTTGCAAGCAGGGCAAGCAGAAAGTAAAGCTTGCCTTGCAAGCAGGGCAGGCAGATGGATTATTAAATTGTTATAGGAAATGAGAAAAATTATATAAATTTACATAAAAGAGAGGGGCCAAACTAACCATATTAAAGTTAAATTATCTATGGACAAAAATTATCGCAAATTAACCGGAGATGAAATTCTCCGGCTGGAGAAACAATTCTGCACTGCGGAGGATTGGAGTAATGTTAATGTAGCTGAAGGCTTTACGGCAGAGTATGTGAGCTGCGTGCAGTTTTCCGGCACAGTTTACTTGGGAGTTATGGAGGATTCTTTCACCTTGCCGGGTGGAATAAAGAAACATAGTCAGCTTAAATATGCCGCATTGCACAATGTAACTGTCGGTGACAATTGCTGCATAGAAAAAATACATAACTATATAGCTAATTATGTAATTGGAGATCATACGCTTATAGAGAATGTTGGACTGATGTACGTGGACAGAGTTTCCACTTTTGGAAATGGAGTTGCAGCGTCTGTGCTTAATGAAACCGGTGGCAGAGAAGTTTTTATGAGTGATAAGCTCTCTGCACATCAGGCTTATATTATTGCCCTTTACAGGCATCGTCCAAAGCTGATTCAGAGAATGAAAGAAATCACTGATTATTACTCTAATAAACATGCTTCATCCACAGGGACAATTGGCTCTTATGTGAGAATAAAAAACACCAGTGTAATAAAAAACGTACGGATAGGAGATTATTGTTCAATCAATGGAGCATCTCGTCTGGATAACGGCAGCATCAACTGTAATGAAGCGGCTCCGGTCCTGATTGGAGCTAATGTGATATGTGAAGATTTTATCATTTCCTCAGGTTCCAGCGTTACGGATGGCACCACCTTAAGCCGCTGTTTTGTTGGTCAGGCATGTCAGCTTGGGCATAATTACTCTGCATCAGATTCTCTTTTCTTTAGCAATTGTCAGGGAGAAAACGGAGAGGCTTGTGCAATTTTTGCCGGACCGTTTACCGTTACTCATCATAAATCAACTCTGCTAATTGCCGGAATGTTTTCATTTATGAATGCAGGTTCCGGTTCTAATCAGAGCAATCACATGTATAAACTTGGCCCAATTCATCAGGGGACATTGGAGAGAGGTGCCAAAACAACCTCTGACTCATACATACTATGGCCGGCGCGTGTAGGCGCTTTCTCTTTGGTTATGGGAAGGCATGTAAATCATGCAGATACATCAGATTTGCCATTCTCATATTTGATAGAGCAGGGCAATACAACTTACCTTGTTCCGGGCGTTAATTTGAGGAGCGTGGGCACAATAAGAGATGCCCAAAAATGGCCTAAGAGAGATAAGCGCACGGACCCTAACAGATTGGATTTCATTAATTACAACCTGTTGAGCCCTTACACAATTCAGAAAATGATTAGGGGTTGTCAAATCTTAAAAGAGCTTGTCCGCGTCTCCGGAGAGACATCAGAAATTTACTCGTATCAAAGTGCAAAAATCAAAAGCTCCTCACTGTTTGGCGGCATTAAATTTTATGAAACGGCCATTCATAAATTCATGGGCAATTCAATTATTAAGAGGCTGGAAGGTATGCAGTTTGCTGATGATGAGCAGATTAGAGAACGTTTGAAACCGGATACCATTATTGGGACCGGTGATTGGGTAGATGTATCGGGGCTTATAGCTCCTCAAAGCGAGATTGCAAAATTGCTGGACGGCATTGAGAATGGAGAAATCAACAGATTAAAATATATCAATGAGCACTTTGCAAAGATGAATGATAACTACTACTCTTACGAGTGGACTTGGGCTTATTCAAAAATTCAGGAGGTTTATAATATTAATCCCGACAGTATCACTGCCAAGCAAGTGATTGATATTGTGAAAGATTGGCAAAGCGCAGTGATTGGTTTGGATCATAAGATTTATGATGATGCCCGCAAAGAATTTTCCATGCAGTCTATGACCGGATTTGGAGTGGATGGTACAAGGGATACAAAATTAGAGGATTTTGAGAGTGTCAGGGGAGATTTTGAGAGTAATACGTTTGTAAAGGCAATTCTAAAGCACATTGAGGATAAGCAGGCTCTTGGTGATGAGCTTATAGCCCGGCTTAAGAGTATCTGATGAAATATGCCAGCTTGAAAGCTAACTCGCTACGCTCAAACACACGCTTTCCCGCTGTCATTTGGCTCTGCCGCTATTGCCCAAACCTTATGCCTGCAAGCAGAGGGGGCTTGCAGGCATGATTTTCAATTAAAATATCTTAAAAATTGCAATAATTGTTAATAAATGTTGTATTTTTATTGCGATTTAAAATTAAAGTCATGGAATTTACACTTGATAATAATCTTCCGGAATACCCAACATTCGTGGAGGGCATCCGCAGAGCTCCGGACCGTGGTTACACACTGAATCCCGAGCAGACAAAAATTGCTTTAAAAAACGCTTTGCGCTATATACCAAAAGAACTGCATGAAAAACTGGCTCCGGAGTTTATGGAAGAACTCCGTACCCGCGGCAGAATTTACGGCTATCGCTTTAGACCTCAGGGGGATTTGAAGGCCAAGCCAATTGATGAATATGAAGGAAAATGCATAGAGGGAAAGGCTTTTCAGGTAATGATTGATAATAACCTTTGCTTTGATATAGCTTTATATCCTTATGAATTAGTCACTTATGGAGAGACAGGACAGGTGTGTCAAAACTGGATGCAGTACCGTCTGATAAAAAAATATCTTAAGGAATTAACTCAAGACCAGACACTTGTTTTGGAATCAGGTCACCCGCTGGGATTATTTAAATCTCGTCCGGATGCTCCGCGTGTTATCATAACCAACGCAATGATGGTTGGAATGTTTGACAATCAGGAAGATTGGCATACCGCCATGCAGCTTGGAGTTGCAAATTACGGTCAGATGACTGCCGGAGGCTGGATGTACATAGGCCCTCAAGGTATTGTACATGGGACATTTAACACTTTGTTGAATGCGGGAAGATTAAAGCTGGGAATTCCTCAAGATGGAGATTTGAGAGGACATTTGTTTGTGTCATCCGGTCTTGGCGGAATGAGCGGAGCTCAGTCAAAAGCTGCGGAAATATCTGGTGCTGCAGGAATTATAGCAGAAGTTGATATTTCCCGTATAGAGACTCGTCATCGCCAGGGATGGGTAAATCATATTACAGAAGATAAAGCTGAGGCATTCAAAATTGCGCATGAAGCAATGACCCGTCGTGAGCCATGTTCAATTGCTTATCATGGCAATATTGTTGATTTGCTGGAGTTTGCAGTGGAGAAGGGAGAGAAGATAGAATTGCTTTCTGACCAGACATCCTGTCACGCTGTTTATGATGGAGGTTATTGTCCTGTACAGCTGAATTTTGCAGAGCGTACAAAAATGCTGCATGAAAATCCACATAAATTCCGTGAGCTTGTAGATGAATCTTTGCATCGCCATTTTGCTGCAATTAAGAAACTTGTAGCGGCGGGCACATATTTCTTTGATTACGGAAATTCATTTATGAAAGCGGTGTTTGATGCAGGAGTTACTGAGATAGCTCGCGACGGGGATGTTAAAAACGGATTTATTTGGCCCAGCTATGTTGAGGATATAATGGGGCCGCAACTGTTTGATTATGGGTATGGTCCGTTCAGATGGGTTTGTCTTTCCGGCAAGCATGAAGACTTGGTTAAGACAGATCATGCAGCAATGGATTGCATAGATGTTAACCGCAGAGGACAAGATTTGGATAATTACAACTGGATTAGAGATGCGGAGAAAAATAATTTGGTAGTTGGAACACAGGCACGTATTCTTTACCAGGATGCTGTCGGGAGATTAAAAATTGCTCTGCGCTTTAATGAAATGGTCCGCAATAAAGAGGTTGGTCCAATTATGTTAGGACGTGACCATCATGATGTTAGCGGCACAGATTCTCCGTTCAGAGAGACTGCAAACATTAAAGACGGAAGTAATATTATGGCAGATATGGCTGTTCAGTGTTTTGCGGGAAATTGTGCAAGAGGAATGAGTTTGGTATCTCTTCACAATGGCGGCGGAGTAGGAATAGGAAAAGCTATAAACGGCGGATTTGGAATGGTTTGCGACGGCAGCAAGAGGGTTGATGATATTCTACGTTCTGCAATGACATGGGATGTTATGAGCGGAGTTGCAAGACGTTCTTGGGCTCGCAATGAGCATGCTTTGGAAACGGCAGAGGAATTTAATAAAACTAACGGAGATATGTATCATATTACAATTCCGTATGTTGCAGATGATGAATTAGTTAATAGAGTTATAAAATCTAAGAAATAGGTAATTATGAATAAAATAATTGAGTGCGTTCCCAATTTTAGCGAGGGAAGAGACAAGGCAAAAATTGATAAGATTGTAGAACCGTTCCGCGGAAAAACAAACGTTAAGCTTTTGGATTATAGTAATGATGAAGACCATAACCGTATGGTAGTCACCGTTGTAGGAGAGCCTGAACCTTTAAAGGAGGCACTATTGGAGGCAATAGGAATTGCAGTTAAGCTGATAGATTTGAATCACCATCAGGGACAGCATCCGCGTATGGGAGCTGTTGACGTTATCCCTTTTATTCCAATAAGAAACAGTTCAATGGAAGAATGCATTGCTCTTTCAAAAGAGGTTGGAGCAAAGATTGCAGAGCTATTTAAAATTCCCGTTTTCTTATATGAGAAATCAGCTACGGCTCCTCATAGAGAGAATCTTGCAGCAATCCGCAAGGGAGAGTTTGAGGGTATGGCAGAGAAAATAAAGCTGCCCGAGTGGCAACCAGATTTTGGTCCCGCAGAGCGTCATCCGACCGCCGGAACGGTTGCTGTTGGAGCGCGCATGCCTCTTGTTGCATACAACATAAATCTCAATACTCCAAGCTTGGAAATAGCACATAACATTGCAAAGAAAATTCGCTTCATCGGAGGCGGTTTAAGATATTGCAAGGCAATGGGAGTAGAGTTAAAAGACAGAGGCATTACACAAGTCTCCATCAATATGACAGACTTCACAAAGACAGCGCTTTACAGAGCTTTTGAGATGGTACGTTTTGAGGCTCGCCGTTATGGTGTAAGCATTGTGGGGAGCGAGATAATCGGACTTGTTCCAATGGAGGCTCTTATTGATACCGCCTCCTATTATTTGGGATTAGAGAACTTCTCTATGCAGCAAGTTCTGGAATCCAGAATAATGGAATAATGGGCAATTTTTAAATAGCAGCCGGCATGAAAAACATAGTCATTTATAATGCAAAAATAGTTACCCCTTTGGGCAGTTCCGCCCGCAGGGGAAAAGAAATGCAGCAGCTGCAAATTATTGAGAATGGTGAGGTTGAGGTTAGAGACGGCATCATTTGTTATGTAGGCAAGATTCGCAATAATTATCGCGACGGTTTCTATGATGGGTGTCAATATTTTGATGCAAAGGGGAGATGTTTGCTGCCAGGTTTTGTAGATTCACATACTCATTTTGTTTTTGGCGGAGAGAGAGCCGAGGAGTTCTCATGGCGTCTGAACGGAGAGAGTTATATGTCTATCATGAACCGCGGCGGAGGCATTGCCAGTACTGTTAAGGCTACTCGCGCATTAGACTTTAATTCAATGCGTTTTGGGTCTGCGGCATTTTTGGAGCGGATGAGCAAAATGGGTGTTACTACGGTTGAGGGGAAGAGCGGTTACGGTCTGGATAAAGAGACTGAACTCATGCAACTGAAAGTGATGCGGAGTCTGAATGAAAATGAAAGAAAAAGGGTAGACGTTGTTTCAACTTTTCTTGGAGCTCATGCTCTGCCGTCAGAGTACAAGGGAAAAAGCAAAGAGTATATAGGCTTCTTAATCAATGAGATGCTGCCTCTTATAAAAAAAGAGAATCTTGCAGAAAACTGTGATGTGTTCTGTGAAGAGGGAGTATTTTCAATTGAAGAATCTAGAAGACTTTTAAGCGCAGCACAGCAGCTGGGTTTCAAATTAAAAATTCATGCAGACGAAATAGTTTCTCTTGGCGGGGCAGAATTAGCCGGAGAACTTCACGCTCTTTCTGCAGATCATCTTCTTCATGCATCTGATGCCGGCATTAAGTCAATGGCTGATAACAATGTGGTAGCTACGCTTTTACCGCTGACAGCATTTGCGTTAAAAGAGCCTTATGCAAGGGGAAGAGAGATGATTGATTCCGGGTGTGCGGTTGCTTTGGCAACTGACTTAAATCCCGGAAGTTGTTTCTCCGGTTCTATTCCTTTAACTTTTGACCTGGCATGTATCTATATGAAATTTACTGTAGAAGAGGCAATTACAGCTTTGACTTTAAACGGAGCCGCTGCCATTGACAGAGCAAAATCTGTCGGGAGCATAGAGGAGGGAAAGAAGGGAGATTTTGTGTTGTTGTACTCTTCTGATTATCACGTGTTGCCATACTACATTGGAATGAACTGCGTTGACTCTGTCATAAAAGAGGGTGCGCTCTATCAAGTGAAATAATTAATTAAAAAATAGACAATTTTATGTTAGTAGATTTAACCGTAAAACAATTTTTAGATAAAGTATCAGGCAATGATCCGGTTCCGGGAGGAGGCAGTGTTGCCGCTTTAAACGGCTCAATAGCAGCATCTTTGGCTGCCATGGTAGCGGGCCTTACAATAGGCAAGAAGGGTTATGAAGATAAGGCTGAACTTATGGAGAAAATCCAGAAAGTGATGTTGGAAAATAAAACTGCCTTCATAGCAGATGTTGATAAAGATTCAGAGGCTTACGATAAAGTTTTTGGATGTTTTAAAATGCCAAAAGAGACTCCGGAGCAGAAGGCTGCAAGAAGTGCCGCTATCCAGGAGGCTACAAAATTTGCAGCAGAAGTTCCTATGTCTGTAGCACGCCGCGCTTATGAAATCATGGACATGATTGCAGAAGTTGCCCGCAAAGGAAACAGCAATGCAGTAACTGATGCGTGCGTTGCTATGATGGCTGCACGCTCCTCTGTATTAGGGGCTTTGCTAAATGTAAAAATTAATCTTGGCTCTCTGAAGGATGCTGATTATGTAGCAAAAATGAAAAAAGAGGCGGACGAGCTGGAGAAAAAAGCTTGTGAAAAAGAGAGCGAATTATTAAAAGAAATTAATCAGAAATTATAATGAAAAGCAATGTTTACCGCGTAGGCTCCGGCAAGCTCACGTTTGCTATTATAGAGAAAATATTAAAGGATAAAATGACATTGGAGCTTGCGCCGCAGGCAAAGCAGCGCATCCAAAAATGCCGAGATTATCTGGATAAAAAAACTAAAGAGTCCAAAGAACCTTTGTATGGCATTACCACCGGTTTTGGTTCCCTTTGCAATAAGAGCATCTCTTTTGATGAACTTGGAAAATTGCAAGAGAACTTGATTAAGAGTCACTCTTGCAGCGTTGGAGAAGAAATCAGACCGGAGATTATTAAACTGATGCTTTTGTTTAAGGCCCATGCTTTATCCCTGGGACACAGCGGAGTACAAGTTGGAACCGTTCAGAGAATATTGGATTTTTTCAATAATGATATTTTACCTGTTGTTTATGACAGGGGTTCACTTGGCGCCTCCGGAGATTTAGCTCCGCTTGCAAATTTGTTTGTGCCTCTGATTGGAGAGGGGGATGTTAATTACAAAGGAAAACGCCGCACAGCAAAAGATGTTCTTAAAGAGTTTGGATGGAAGCCAATTAAGCTTATGAGCAAGGAGGGCTTGGCCCTGCTTAACGGAACTCAGTTCATGAGTGCAAATGGCGTTTTTGCCGTACTTAACGCGTTTAGGATTTCCAAAACTGCAGATTTGATTGGCGCAATTTCTCTGGATGCTTATGACGGCAGAATTGAACCTTTCATGGATTGCATTCAGCAAATGCGTCCGCACAGAGGTCAGATAGAGACTGGAGAAAGATTCCGTAAAATCTTGAAGGGCAGCCAACTTATAGCACAACATAAAGTTCATGTGCAGGACCCTTATTCATTCCGCTGCATGCCGCAAGTTCACGGCGCCGCAAAGGATGCAATTCATTATGTTGCATCCGTTCTTGAGACAGAAATCAACTCCGTAACGGACAATCCTACAATCTTCCCGGAGAAAGACATGATAATTTCCGGAGGTAATTTCCACGGAGAGCCTATTGCAATACCTTTTGATTATCTGGCAATTGCATTGGCTGAACTTGGAGATATCTCTGAGCGCAGAACAGCGCAGCTGATATTGGGAATGCGCAATCTTCCGGAATTTCTTGTTGCAAATCCGGGTCTGAATTCGGGTTTAATGATTCCTCAATATGCCGCAGCATCTATGGTAAGCCAAAACAAGATGTACTGCTTTGCCGCATCCAGTGACTCAATAGTCTCTTCAAATGGTCAGGAGGATATGGTCAGCATGGGAGCAAATGCCGCAACAAAGCTTCATAAGATTATTGATAATCTTGAGAGAATACTGGGAATTGAGCTGCTTAATGCTGCGCAGGCAATGGAATTCCGCCGTCCTTTAAAGAGTTCTCCTATAATTGAGAAATATCTATTAGGATACCGCAAGCAAGTTGCTTTTATCCAGGATGACGTTGTGATGTACAAGCAAATCAACAAAACCGTTGATTACTTAAAAGCCACAGAGTTAAACTTTTAACTCCCGACAGGTCAGTTCAGCCCGCAAAGTTGCAGTTATGCCCTGCTTTAAGACATAAGGCTTGGGCAATGAGCCATTTTACAAGCCGTAGTCAAAAGCAGGGCATAACAAAACGTGCAGGGCTAGGATGACTTCTGAGAGGGTGGATAATGCGCCTCCTCCACGTTTTTTACTATATTTGCGAGCTCATGAAACAAGAAAATGTAAACATGGAAGAAAGCCGAGAAATAATCCGCGAGATTGCAAACGAGGAGTATAAAGAGGGGTTTGTCTCTAACGTGCAACAAGAATTTGCACCCAAGGGACTAAGCGAGGATATCATCAGGCTGATATCTAAAAAGAAAAATGAACCCGACTGGCTTCTGGATTTTCGTCTTAAAGCGTATGCAAAGTGGAAGACGATGAAGATGCCCACATGGGGACATCTTAAGGTGCCTGAGATTGATTACCAGGATATTATATATTATGCCGCTCCATCCGGAAAACCGGTGGCGGGTGTTGCGGGAACAGAAGCGGTTAAAAGCGATATAGATCCGGAACTTGAAGAGACATTCAACAAGCTGGGCATTCCGCTGAAGGAAAGAAATGTGTTACAGGGAGTTGCGGTGGACGCCGTGTTTGATTCAGTCTCTGTTAAAACAACATTCAGAGAAACACTTGCGGAGAAGGGCATTATATTCTGCTCATTCTCAGAGGCTGTCAAAGATTACCCGGACCTGGTAAGGAAATATCTGGCAAGCGTAGTACCTATTGGTGACAACTATTTTTCCGCCCTAAACTCTGCCGTCTTCAGCGACGGTTCTTTCTGCTACATTCCAAAGAACACTCGCTGTCCAATGGAAGTTTCCAGTTATTTTAGAATTAACGCATCCGGTACAGGACAATTTGAGAGAACTTTAATTGTTGCAGATGAGGGTGCTTATGTCAGTTACCTTGAGGGTTGCACCGCCCCAAGAAGAGATAAGGCGCAATTGCACGCAGCTGTAGTTGAGATAGTTGTAAAACAAGATGCAGAAGTGAAATACTCAACTGTGCAGAACTGGTATCCGGGCAATAAAAACGGTGACGGAGGTATTTATAACCTTGTTACAAAAAGAGGTTTATGTGAGGGAGCAAATGCAAAATTGTTCTGGGCTCAAGTGGAGACGGGTTCCGCCATTACATGGAAATATCCAAGTACAATATTAAAAGGAGACAATTCAACTTCAGAGTTTTACAGCGTTGCAGTTACAAACAACTGGCAGCAGGCGGATACTGGAACAAAGATGTTGCACCTTGGAAAAAATACGCGCAGCAGAGTTGTAAGCAAGGGAATTTCGGCTGGTCACAGTGAGAACAGTTATCGCGGTCTAATCCGTGTTTTCCCAAATGCGGCGGGTGCCAGAAACTATTCACAATGTGATAGTTTGCTCCTTGGAGACAAGTGCGGAGCGCATACTTTTCCACATATAGATAGTGCAAACAAGAGTGCCGTAATAGAACATGAGGCCACCACATCCAAGATTGGAGATGACCAGCTTTTCTATTGCAGGCAGAGAGGAATAAAGGCTGAGGATGCCGTAGGACTTATTGTAAACGGCTATGCAAGAGAGGTTTTGAATAAGCTGCCAATGGAGTTTGCGGTTGAAGCTCAAAAACTATTGCAGGTCTCTTTGGAGGGGAGCATAGGATAGTATGGGTACATTTTTAAATATGCATTTTTTGCTTGGCATTAAAGAGATTATTTTTAATTTCTTTAGCATTCACAACATTGTATTCACCATTTTTGGACAAGGTGTGAGCGCGTTGGAAATTATTTCCGTTATTGTTGGGTTGTTATGTGTGTTTTGTGCCGTTAAGGGCAAGGTTGCAAATTTCTGGTTTGGGTATTTGTATAACATCCTGCTGTTTTTCTTGTTTTTACAAAACAGGTTGTATTCCAGCATGTTATTGCAGCCAATATCTTTGGCAATAAATTTTTACGGACACTATAGATGGACTCATCCACGCAGTAATGAGAAGGATGACAGAAACAAACTTAAAGTAACTGTTTATAATAACGGACAACGTACGGTTGTTGCCGGAATTGTTGTAATTTTTATGTTTGTATGGGGATATCTGTTATCTAAAATTGATTTGTGGTGGCCGGCGGTATTTACATATCCCGCAACCTTCCCGTACTTTGATGCATTTGCCCTTGGACTTGTCCTTGCGGCGCAATGGCTATCTGCGCAAAAAAAGCTGGATTGCTGGGGAGTATGGCTGATTGCGGATATTACAAATATTATCTTAAGCCTTAAATCGGGACTTGGCTTTATGCCTTTAGTCTATCTTGCATATGTCTTCCTGGCAATCGGAGGATTTATGATTTGGCTTAAAATGTATAGAAAACAGAGAATTACAGAGCTGAAAAAAGAGGCCGTCTCTGATATGAACAAAGAAACGGTTAAGAAATAATACCTGTCGCGACAGATAATAAAAGAGAAAGAGATATGGAAAATTTACTGGAAATCAATAATTTGCACGCAACAATCAGCGGCAAGGAAATCCTTAAGGGAATTAATCTTGTGGTTAAACCCGGTGAGGTTCACGCAATTATGGGTCCAAACGGAAGCGGAAAGAGCACTTTGTCTGCAGTGCTTGCGGGCAATGAAAATTATATAGTTACAGAGGGAACAGTAAAGTTTATGGGAAAAAATCTTCTGGAGATGAAACCGGAAGAGCGTTCCTGGGCGGGAATCTTTTTGGGTTTCCAATATCCCGTGGAAATTCCTGGAGTGACCAATGTAAACTTTATGAAAACGGCTGTAAATGAGCATCGTAAAGAGAAAAATCTTCCCGCTTTAAGCGCAGCGGAATATTTGAAAATGATGAGAGAGAAAATGGCAATTGTTCAGATGGATCCTTCATTTTCATCCAGAGGCGTGAACGTTGGTTTTTCCGGCGGAGAAAAAAAGAGGAATGAAATTTTTCAGATGGCAATGTTAGACCCGACTCTTGCAATACTTGATGAAACTGACAGCGGACTGGATGTTGACGCTTTAAGAATTGTGGCGCACGGGGTTAACAAATTAAAGACAAATAACAATGCATTTATTGTAATCACTCACTATCAGAGACTTTTGGACTACATCGTTCCGGATATTGTTCACGTTCTTTATAAGGGTAAAATCATAAAGACAGCAGGAAAAGAACTGGCTCATATTGTTGAGACCAAGGGGTATGATGAGATGATTAAAGAGCAAGAGGAGAATGGATAATAATTACAAATATCTAGGCAACTTTACGGAGCCGAAGGATTGCCCTAATGCACTGTTGAGCAACACGTTGCAAAATGACAGTCATGGCAATTTCAAGTGCCGCGTACCGTTAAAAAACACAAAGCAATATTTTGTTGTTGACGGTATGTTGAAGGAGAGCGATTCTTTTGTATGCTCAGGAAATGCTGCTGCCGGTTCAGCTGCTGCGGAATCTGTGCAAAGAGAATTTTCCGTTCATACGAGGCTTGGAGAAGTTAGCACAAAACTCTCTATGCCTGAGCATATTAGAGATATTGAAAAAAGCGCCCCGCTAAATATTGATTTGCCTGAGGGGAAAGCTGTTGAGAATCTTTTGCAGATAATTGCAATAAGAACAAATCCTCAAAAACCTGAATTAAAATATGATATTAATATAACCGCTCAGAAAAATTCCTCCGGAAAAGTTGTTTTATGTTCCCATACTTTGGCTGAAGAAAAGTTTTTGACGGCAGAAAATATTAATATAAAAGTTTGCGAGGGTGCTACTTTAGATTTCCTTGCAATGCAAAATGAACATAATTTATCCTCTCATGTAACACATTTTACCATAGAGGTTTGCAAGGATGCAACTTTTCATCTTAACCTGATTACTTTGCACGGCGGAGAGATAAATAACAACATAGAGACTTATCTCACCGGAGAACATGCAAATTGTGAACTTGACGGATTATATCTTGCGGACGGCAAGCAGAAAATTAAGACAGAAATCAATCTAACACACAAGGCTCCAAAATGTAACAGCCTTCAATTGTTCAAAGGAATTCTTGGAGGAGAAGCTGTTTCTAATTTCAGCGGAGAAATTTTGGTAGCCCCTGACGCTCAGAAGACAGAGGCTTATCAGTCAAATAATAATTTGCTTACATCTGATACTGCGCGGGCAACATCAGAACCCCATCTTATCATCTATGCGGATGATGTGAAGTGTTCCCATGGGGCAACTGTCGGGAGCCTGGATGAAGGAGAATTATTTTACATGCGTTCCAGAGGCATAAATATGGATGAGGCAAAACTGCTTCAACAACAAGCATTTGCGTATGCCGTTCTGGAAAAGATTTCTAATGAGGATCTGCGCAGCCGTCTGAGTGATCTTGTAGAGAGGAGATTGCGCGGAGAGTTTACTCATTGCTCCGATTGCAGCAAGCATTGTTGCTGATATTGCTGCACAGCCGTGACTTTTATCATGTTGCGGAATTAAGTTTAAAAGTCAGCGGGCCGGAGATTTGAATAACAGATAATAGTGTAGCACAAAAGACCTTTTTTTACAATAAATCTTATTTACATTTGAACATGAGAAAGTATATTTTGACAATAGCGCTTTTGTTTTTCTCCGTTTGTTTTATTAATGCGCAAAACACTGGAAATCAAACTAAAAAGGAGGACGATATGGGCATTTATAAATTTACCGTAAAAGACCAGCAGGGGAAAGAAGTCTCCCTGGAACAATACAAAGGGAAAGTACTTTTAATAATTAATTCAGCTACAGGATGCGGTTTTACTCCGCAATATGAAGAGCTTGAAAAAATTTATGCAAAGTATAAAGACCAAGGAGTTGTAATTTTGGATTTTCCTTGCAATCAATTTGCAGGTCAGGCTCCGGGCACGGATGAAGAAATTCACAACTTCTGTACTTTGCATTATGATGTTCAATTCCCTCAATTTTCTAAGATTGAGGTAAATGGAGAATATGCAATTCCTCTTTACAAATACTTGAAAGAGAAGCAGAATTTTAAAGGTTTTGACAAGGAAAACAAAATGTCCGGCCGCATGAACAAGATGCTTGCAAAGATTGACCCGGATTATATGAACAACGCGGAAATCAAATGGAACTTCACCAAATTCTTGGTTACAAGACATGGGGAGGTTGTTGCCCGCTTTGAACCTACTGCAGATTTAAAGGTTGTTGAGGCTGCTATTCAGGAACTTTTGTAATACAAACTTGCTGTTAGCCGGCAGCTGCGGCAAAACTATTTTTTGAAAATTCCGTAAATAGCAGAGCCGCTGCCGCTTAGAGAAGCGTATGCCGCTCCCTCTTCAATAAGCTGCCGTTTTATTGCAGCAAGTTCCGGGTGTTCTTTGAAGACAGGTTCTTCAAAATCATTTGAAATTTTATTTTTCCAGTTCTCGACAGGCTCTTTAATAAGCTCTGCAAGAGATTGTTGTGCGGTACCCGCATGCTGTCTTGCGCATCCCGCATGTTGTGTATAATCGTCTGCTTTTTCTGCTCTTGGTTTTATCAAAGAGTAAGCATGGCCAGTGGAGATAGAGCAATCAGGCTTGATTATTTTGACTCTGTATTTTCCATTTGCAAGCTCTCCGATGCCGCTCTCTTTTGCGTCACTTTTTTCTGTTGAAAATAATGGCGTTAAAACCTCTCCGCGTCCCGTGCCGAGCATAACCTCATTGTATATGAAGAAAGGGCAATCGCTGCCCAATTTTGCGGCAAATTCAGCAAGCTTTTCATGATTCAGATTAAGAGCAAACATTTTATTTAGACCCATCAGAGTAAAAGCGGCATCTGCGCTGCCTCCTCCAAGACCGGCACCAACAGGAATTTGTTTTCTCAAATGAATATTTACAGCAGGTAATTTAAATTCCTGTGCCATAAGGTTGTATGCCTTTATGCAGAGATTGTCTTCAGGTGCGCCAGGGTATGTAATTCCGGTCTGAAAAATTTTTGCTCCGCTTTGATGTTTGCCCGCATCCGCGGCAGGAACAATTTCTAGAATATCACTTTTTAAATTACTGTTTGACGGACCAACAGGGAAAAATACGGTTTCCAAATTGTGAAAACCATCCGGTCGCACGCCATAAACATACAACCCTATATTTATTTTAGCCGCAGGGAATAAAATCATAAATATCTGTACTATGCAATATGCTGCTGCAAGCCGCAATAGGCTAGAATTCAGCTATTAACCGCACTTAGAGTAACCGCAGTTCAGGCAAACAAGGCAACCCTCCTGATAAACCAGATTGTTGCTGCCGCACTTGCTGCATTTCTTGCCGCTCTCATCTTTTGTTCCGTCCGGAATAAATTTCTTAAGAGCGCGCTCAACTCCGTTCTTCCAGTTGTTTATATTGTCTGAATCCAATTGCAACCCGTTAATCAAATTGATTACGTCAACAATTGGCATTCCGTTTCTAAGAACACCGCTTATCATTTTGGCGTAGTTCCAGTACTCCTTGTTGAACATGTGGGAAATGCCTCCTACAACGTTTGTATATCCGTATTTATCAACAAATTGGAAGTCATATCTGCTGGCACCTGTCTTTGGATCTTTCTCTTTCACAATGAATCCTCTGTCCACACTCTTTGGAATAGAACGCGAATCCTCATCCAAAAGTCCGGTAAAGATTTCATAAGGAGCTCCGTTCATAAGTCCCACAAGAGCAATCCAATGCTCCTGTCCGTTTAAAAATCTTATGACAATTGCCTCCAAAGATTTTGGACGCTCTTTTGGTTTGATGGCCGCCTCTTTTGGTGCTTTGGTTGTGGAGACAAGCACATCATTTCTTGAGCCTTCTCTGTAAACCGTGACGCCCTTGCAGCCCGCTTCCCACGCCGCTTTATATACCTCTGCTACAACAGGTTCTGTGATATCTGTCGGGAGATTGACAGTAACGGAAATAGAGTGGTCAACCCATTTCTGCATGGCTCCCTGCATCTTTACTTTTGCAACCCAGTCAATATCTTTTGATGAAGAAAGATGGTACGGAGATTTTGCAACCAGCGCATCCAGCTCAGAAGCCTTCATCTTCTTAATCTTCTCAATATCAATATCGTGCAGACTACACCAATAAACAAATTTAGGATGGAAAACATAATACTCTTCCCAGCAGTCTCCAATATCGTCACGGAAAGTAATTACGGCATTTTTATCAGAAGGATTAACTTTTTTACGTCTGATATAATATGGTTTGAATACCGGCTCTATTCCGCTGGTAGTCTGTGTCATAATACTGACCGTTCCGGTTGGGGCAATTGTAAGCATTGATATATTTCTCCTCCCGACAGACACCATTTTTTTATAAAGCGCGGGGTCTGCAGATTTGATTCTAAGAATCATTGGGTTATTGGCCTCTCTCTTTGAATCATAAATAGGGAATGCTCCTCTTTCCGTTGCCATATTAACAGAAGAACGATACGCCTCAACCGCCAAAGTTTTTTGCGCTTCAACAGCAAAAGAAGTAGCCTCATCAGAACCGTATCTCAATCCAAGCGCTGCCAGCATGTCTCCTTCTGCGGTAATTCCCAGACCCGTACGGCGTCCTCCTTTAGACTTATCTTTAATCTTTTCCCACAGTTCAATCTCTGTTCTCTTTATGTCTTGAGCTTCTGGGTCTTTATGGATTTTAGCAAGAATTCCATCAATCTTCTCTATCTCCAAATCCAGCAAATCATCCATCAAACGCATAGCCTTTCCCACATGTTCTTTGAATTTATCGCTGTTAAATTTTGCTTTCTCCGTAAAAGGATCGTCAACATAAGAATATAGATTCATTGCAATTAACCTGCATGAATCATAGGGGCATAAAGGTATTTCTCCGCACGGATTTGTGCTTACTGTTTTATATCCAAGATCTGCATAACAGTCTGCTACAGATTCTTTTATAATAGTATCCCAAAACAGTACGCCCGGTTCCGCACTCTTCCATGCATTGTGAATTATTTTTTTCCAAAGAGATGATGCCGATATTTCTTTTACAACTTTTGGAGCCGCAGAATGTATTGGATATTGTTGCTTGTATGTTTTACCGTCAATTGCGGCGCGCATAAAGTCATCATCAATCTTAACAGAAACATTTGCGCCGGTAACCTTACCTTCTTCTAGTTTTGCATCAATGAAACTCTCTGAATCAGGGTGCTTTATAGATATGGAAAGCATAAGGGCTCCGCGTCTTCCGTCTTGTGCAACCTCACGGGTGGAATTGGAATATCTCTCCATGAACGGAACAACTCCGGTAGAAGTTAAAGCGCTGTTTAGCACCGCACTTCCCTTAGGACGAATATGAGATAAGTCATGTCCCACGCCTCCGCGCCTCTTCATAAGCTGTACTTGCTCTTCATCAATTTTCATAATTCCGCCATAGCTGTCCGCCGGCTCATCATGCCCGATTACAAAACAGTTGCTTAATGAAACTATCTGAAAATGATTGCCTATGCCGCTCATTGGGCTTCCCTGCGGAATCACATACTTAAAGTCTTTAATAAGGTCATAAATCTCCTCTTCCGTCATAGGATTTGGATATTTTTTCTCTATGCGTGCAAATTCTTTTGCAATTCTATGATGCATCTGGTCGGGATTGCATTCATACAAATTGCCAAAAGAATCCTTCATGGCATATTTATTAACCCAGACATTTGCTGCCAGATCATCACCTTTAAAATAGCGTAGACTTTCTTGAATTGCTTCCTCGTATGTGTAGGTTTTCATAATTATGTGTTAAAAAAAACTCCGCACATCTTTGTCCGCGATGTGCGGGAAATCTGGTTGCAATTTATGAAGATTTGATGTTGTTTTATAAATGCAATTCCAAATGTTGTGAACAAAAAAATTAACAACGCCCGCAAGTATCTCACGGACATTATTTCATTAAATCAAATTAAAATCTGTGGGGACTAAATAGAAAAATCATTACATATTTTTACAACAGCGCATTGTTTTTAAACAGCTGCTGTAATTTGGCTGTACGTTTCCTATTCAGTTTTAGGTAATCTATCTGATGAATGAATGTGCTGGAGCGGTGGTAATCGCTGCCTGTGAAATCATAGAAATCAGCATCTAGCAAGTCTATTGCCTTATCATAAATAGTTTCACCATAGTAGCCGGTAAGAGAGAGATAATTCAGCTGGAAAGCATAGCCTTTTTGCTTTAGAGCCTTATAATCTTCTTTTTGCATGTAATTGTATCTTTCCGGATGAGCAATAATTGGCGAATAACCATTCAATGTAAGACTGTATAGAATCTCATCTAATTCAACAGGCGGGAAAAAGTACGATGTCTCAACAAGTACATGTTTTCCGTCAGAGTACGTAAGGAGATTTTTATCCTTGAGACGGCTTATTAACTCATGATTCATCATATACTCAGCAGCCAGCCGGATATCAATTCCTCCGCGGTAATATTTTTTGAATTGCTCAAATCTCTCTTTAATGTGCTCCTCAGAGAATCCTCCAAGAGGTTCTGCGGCAAACGCGCTGCTCTCATTGGATGCCTTATACTCTGCCTCTTCCTTATCAATAAGAATGCTGCTTGGAATAATTGAGCCTCTCTCAGAGGCCGGTATTTTAGAAGTTGCAAGATTGCCGCTTGATGGTACGGACTCCTTATGATGGTGATTATGATGGGAGCCGTAACTTTCAGGGTCAACGACAGCTCCCTCTTTTCCCATCATATGCGGGGTAAAATAGACTCTTGCAACACCGGCTTCTTCTTCCAGCCTGAGTAGTTCAGAACTCTCTACCAAAGAATTTGAACCGTCATCTACGCGTGGTAAAAGGTGGCAATGAATGTCTGTAATTCCCTGCAATAATGCGCTTCCGTGCGGTATTTTTGGACCGAATAAACTCATAATTGACTATATTTTGAACAAATATTAGCCAAATGTAGTTAAAAATTAGCTATGCAGCAAATTTTCACACTAACTAGAGTGATGATGGTGATGGTGGTGTCCTAGTACGGCATCTGTTATCTTTTGGAATTTGCTTCTATGATGATGGGCTTGTTCTGTCTCCGCTCCATACCCATATCCGTAACCATATCCGTAACCGTAACCATATCCGTAGCCGTAACCGTAGCCATTTTTCTTATACTCCGTGGCATTGAGGATAATACACATGCCATTAAGAGCGCTTTCTTTGTACAACTTATTAACGTCCGGTAATTGCCTGCGGTCCATAGAGCCTGCTCTTATGATGTAAATAGATATATCGCAAAGCTTATTTACTATGCTGGCATCAGCAACAACGCCAATTGGAACGTTATCTAGGAATATATAGTCATAACTCTTTTTGAGTTCATTAACCAATTTTCCAAGTTTGTCTGTCATAAGAAGTTCCGTTGGATTTGGAGGGACTGGACCGGAGAAAATAACATCCAGTTTACTGTTGAATGCACCTCTGGTGATGACTTTGCTAACATCGTCAATCTTGCCGCTCAGATAATTTGTAAGTCCTACGGAATTGGTGACGTTAGTTGAAGAGTTTTTAACCATAGTCTCCAACGTACCCTTTCTGATATCAGTATCTATCAAAATGATTTTCTTATCTGCTTGTGCAAAACTAACTGCCAAGTTTGTTGAGACAAATGTTTTTCCGCTGCCCGGGTTTGCAGATGTAAACATTATAACCTGCTTGCCTGTTTTGCCGGCATTCATAAAGTCCATATTGGTACGGATAATTCTGAACGCCTCTGAGATGGAATCACGTCCGGCTGCGCGGACAACAATTGCCCTGTCTTCCAAATCAGCCTTGCGCGGAATTTCTCCCAAGAACGGAGCATCGGTTGCATCTTCAACATCCTTTTTGTTGCGGACATAAATGTCTAGAGTATCTAATAACCAGAAGATTCCGGCCGGTATGGCAAAGCCAAGCACAAGAGCAATAAGCATAATAATACTTGTTTTTGGCGCTACCGGAGCAGATGAACCTTTTGCATTATCAATAACTCTAATGTTGCTCTCTGTTATAGCAAGAGTAAGTTCATTTTCTTCTCTCTTGTTCAATAGGTACAAGTACAATTCCTCTTTAATTTTTTGCTGCCTTTCAACAGAAATAAGATACTTTTGCTGTTCAGGTATTGCAGCTACTCTACCCATTGTAGCGGCCTCTTTGGTCCTGACATTTCTAACTTGAATATTTAGAGAACTCACTAAGTTGTTTACAGACTGTACAATACTGTGTCTCATTGGAATTAACTGAGCTGTCAAATCTTGCACAAGAGGATTGTTTGCACTGCTGCCGGCCATCAATTTATCTCTTTGCAACATTGTAGAATTGTACGTAGTGATTTGACTCTCTATTCCTTGGTCAAATCCAACATTTGCGGGTACCAAAGCATTTCTTGTTTTAGGACTGTTTAGATAGTCTTGGATGTATTTGGCCATGCTCAATTGGTTCTCTATGCCCAATCCGGTTTTTTTGTATTCATTGCCTTCTTGTACATATCCACCCGTTTCTGTCTGAACATCAGTTAGTTTATTACTGCTCTTAAAGCTGGCGATATCAGAATCCACATTGCCTAGTTCTTTATCAATAACAACTAATCTGTCGTTTATGAATTTTGAGGTGTTAAGAGACACTTTGTTTTTATCAGCAATAGCATCTTCATTGTACGCTTCAATCAAGGAATTCAAGACATCTTCCGCTCTTGAAATAGAAACGTCATTTATGCTCAATGTCAGCACAGAGGCTTGTTTATTTGCTAAAGAAACAGATACTTTCTGCTGAAAGGTTTGGACTGCATTATCAAATTTTCCCTTGTAAACAGTAATGTTTCTGCCAATGTTTTCCTCCTCCAATTTATCTGTCGGGATTATTATAATCCTTCCAACGGGAGAATTGACGGTATCGTTTACGTGGACCCTAATTGCTTGGGCGTGATTAATGTGTAATTTGTCAATTTTCTGATAAAAATTATACAATCTGACGGTTGAGCTATTTAAAGCTTTGGCTTCCAATTGAAAAGAAGATGTGGGGTCAGCATCAATAAAATAAATTTGGAATGGAGAATCTGTATAAAGATCAAGTTTTTTCAATCCAGATCTTGTTACATAACTGACGGAAAGGTTTAATTTGTTGACAACGTTTCTCATCAACTTAGTTGATTGGAATACAATCAATTCATTGTTGACGTCATTGTTCATGTTAAACATCCCCATATCCTGGAACATCATTGATTCTGACAATCCGCCTCCTTTCTTCTCTTTAACAAGTACGGATGCAGTTCTAGAATATGTCTTTGGCGTCTTCATTATATAAAGACAAGCTACTGCAAGGCAGACAATTATAGAGAGGATAAACCACATCCTGTTTATCCAGAAAATATTCAAGATATCCCGGAGTGTAATTTGATTAACGTTCTCTTCTTGAGATGTATATTGTTTTTGCTCTTCTATTTCCATTATTCAAAAACCGTTAAGTTGTATTACTATTTAAAAATAAGCGTTAATACTGTTGCCAGCAAAGATGTGGCTGACAGCCATACGCCTACATTGTTGTTTTGGTTTATTCCGCTTTGCTGTGCCTTTATAGAATTAGGCTTTACATAAACAACGTCATTTTGTTGCAAATAAAAAGTAGGACTTGTAAGTGCTTCTTTTTTAAGAAGATTAGTATACATCACTTGTCTTACTCCGTCGTTTTCCCTTATTACCATAACGCTGTCTCTCCTGCCGTATATTGTCATATCTCCGGCCATTGCAACCGCGTCAAGTACAGAGACCCTATCTGTCTCAATAGAAAATCTGCCGGGATTAGTTACCTCTCCGATGACTGAAATTTTAAAATTCTGAAACTGAATAGTAACAACTGCATCTTTTAACAAACCCTCTTTGTCCAATTTATCTTTAATCATTGTGGAAAGCTCTGCTCTCGTATACCCAGTCACTTTAAGTCTTCCCAAGACAGGAAAATCTATATCTCCATCTTTATCAACAAGATATCCAATGGTTTTACTCTGTCCCATAGTAGTTCCGGTCCCGCTTACCTGGTATTGGATCTCTTGCAAATTGAACAACGCAGACAATTCCGGATTTTTGCTGCTTACCATAATAGAGAGCAAATCATCCGGTTTTATTTTAACGTCCTGATAATTTGTAATTTGTTCGCTTGCTGTTTGATTTGCATCTTGCAGATAGACAACTTCTTTTGCGGACTTGCAACCGGCAAGGAGAAGTCCTCCCGCCAATATCATAATTGATGCAAACTTAAATGCACCTGATTTAAAAGTCATAGCCTTTGCTGTGTATTTCATTAATTGAAAAATTTTCTGTTAATCAACCGGCTGAACGCCGAGTCTTCACTAGTTTGCAAAAGTAACAAAAATATCAGATTTATAAAACATTTCATGCAAAAAACGGAGTGCTTAAATGCTTAAAAAGCATTACCTTTGGGGGAATAACAACAAGAATCAAATATTCATTATTTTTTTATGAAAAATTTTGCTCTAGTAGGGGTGGCAGGATATATTGCTCCCCGTCATTTAACTGCAATTCATGATACCGGGAATAATCTGGAAGTGGCTTATGATAAATTTGACAGCGTAGGGAGATTGGACAGTTCTTTTCCCAATGCCTCTTTTTTTACAGAACAAGAATTGTTTGAGCGCCACATTTCCAAATTAAGAAACACAGAAAATCATATACAGTACCTCTCTATTTGTACGCCAAACTATACTCATGATTCTTTTATCCGCTATGGTCTGGAACACGGAATGGATGTTATCTGTGAGAAGCCCGTTGTTTTAAATCCCTGGAATCTAGAAGATTTGGAAAGACTAGAAAAAGAGACCGGTCATAAGGCATTTACAATTTTACAATTGCGTCTGCATGATTCTATTGTTGCGCTTAAGAAAAAAATAGAAGAGGGCCCAAGGGATAAGATATATGACGTTGACTTAACATACATAACCTCCAGAGGACTATGGTATTATGCAAGCTGGAAAGGGGATGAAGCCAAGAGCGGCGGTCTTGCAACAAATATTGGCATACACTTGTACGATATGCTGCAATGGGTCTTTGGTCCCGTTCAGAATAGTATTGTGCATGTTAAAACTCACGATAGAGTAGCTGGTTTTTTGGAACTTAAGCGTGCAAGGGTGCGTTATTTTTTAAGCATCAATTCCGCTACGCTCCCGGAGAATGCGGTACAAGGAGAGAAGAAAACTTACAGAAGCGTTACTATTGACGGCAGTGAATTTGAATTTAGCAAAGGCTTTACGGAACTTCACACCAAGAGCTATGAAAATATTCTTAACGGGAACGGCTTTAGAATAGGTGAAGCAAAGAACTGCATACAAACGGTTTATGATATCAGACACGCGGAACCTATAGGGCTAAAAGGAGATTACCATCCTCTTGCAAAATTGCCGCTTGTTAAACATCCGTTTGGATGGTAAGATTTTACAAGGCGTAAAACTCTTTAATGGCTTTTATTACCGCATCTTGTTCTTTATGAGTGATTTCTGTGTGCATTGGCAGAGATAGAACAGAATCTGCCAGCTGCGCAGACACATCAAGAGAGGTTCCACGTTTTGAAATCTTTTTAAACGCTTCTTGTTTTTGCAAAGGCAGCGGATAGTATATCATAGAAGGAATACCCTTATCTGCAAGGAATTGTCTTAGCGCATCACGCGTGCTTATTTTGCCGCTGATGCTTTTAATCTTTAGAGTATATTGATGATAAGTGTGAGTAGAATATTCTGATTCACACGGAGTTTCAAAGAAATCTCCTCCCTTGTCCAATGCCTTAAGCTCTTTAGTGTAATATTGTGCAGCAGCATATCTTGCAGAAAGATAATCATTTAGATGTGTCAATTTCACATCCAGAATAGCCGCCTGCAAAGTATCCAGTCTGGAGTTGCATCCAATAATTTTATGATGATATTTTACTTCTTGCCCGTGGTTTGCTGTCATTCTGATTTTTTTTGCCAGTGCATCATTGTTAGTCATTAACGCGCCTCCGTCGCCAAAACAGCCAAGGTTCTTTGTGGGGAAGAAAGAGGTGCATCCTATGTCTCCGATAGTTCCGGTGTAGCTCCCGACAGTTTTTTTGCTTCCTTTTTTGCTGCTTGTAAAATATTTAGATCCAAGAGCTTGCGCGTTATCCTCAATTACAAAAAGTTTGTGTTTTTTTGCAAATTGCATGATGGGAGACATATCTGCGCTTTGCCCAAAAAGATGTACCGGCACAATTGCTTTTGTTTTGGAAGATAGGGCTTTTTCCAGTTTTTTTAATGATTCAGAATCTGTCGCGATGTTAAAAGTGTCACGGCAAACGTCAACCATAACAGGGACAAGACCAAGAAGACCAATCACTTCTGCAGTTGACACATAAGTAAATGCCGGGACCAGAACTTCATCTCCGCGCTTTAAGTTTAAAGACATGAGAGCAATCTGTAATGCATCCGTCCCATTAGCGCAACTTATAACATGCTTTACACCAAGATATTGTGCTAAATGATTTTCAAATAATTCTACTTGTGGGCCGTGAATAAAAGCAGAGGTGTCAATAACTTTTTGAATACCTGTATCAACTTCTTTTTTGATTTTTTTGTATTGGCCAAACAGGTCAACCATTTTCATTTTACCAGACATACAATATATGCCGCATGATTAGCAAGCGTCAGACAAAAATACTCAAATAAAATTTAGATTACTTTCTTACGCAAGTTTAGATTGCTTTATCCAGTTGCTCAAATACGGAATTGCGGCTCTTATACTCCGGAACAATCTCTTTCATCTTCTTAACGGTCTCAACTATTTCCATCTGTTTTGCAAGTGCGCGCAGTTCATCCAAATTCTTGACTACCATGTCATAAGGAAATTCACGCACTTTGGCCTTGAATATTTTTTTGTGAGAAGTTGGAATAGTGTTCTCTTTTGTATTCAGAAGTTCCTCATAAAGCTTCTCTCCCGGGCGCAAGCCGGTATATTCAATTTTTATATCTACGTCCGGCTCATATCCGGCAAGACGAATCATGTTCTTTGCAAGGTCCGCAATCTTAACCGGTTTGCCCATGTCAAATACAAAAATCTCATAGCCTTCTCCCATGGTTGCAGCCTCCAATACAAGACGGCATGCCTCCGGAATAGACATGAAATATCTTACTATATCTTTGTGGGTGACAGTTACAGGACCTCCGTTTGCAATTTCATCTTTAAAGTGAGGAATAACGGAGCCGTTGGACCCCAGTACGTTACCAAACCTTGTGGTAATGAATTTTGTTGAACCTTTAACTTCCCCGCTCATAATGGCGCGGCTAAGAGACTGAACATAAATTTCCGCAATTCTCTTGCTGGCTCCCATAACATTTGTAGGATTTACTGCCTTATCGGTAGAAATCATTATCATTTTTTCCGTACCGTACTTAACAGCATTGTCTGCAACTATCATGGTGCCGCGGACATTAACTCCAATTGCCTCACAAGGGTTCATCTCCATCATTGGAACATGCTTATACGCAGCGGCATGGAAGATTATTTGCGGACGTTCCTTGTCAAAAACTTTTTCTATTCTTATTCTATTGCGGACATCACCTATGATGAACGTAAAGCGGTCCTTGTAGTCATTAAGCAAAGACTCAGGATTGTCATCCTGTCCCTCCATTTCTGCGTTATGGCGTTTTACAATTTCATCAAACTCAAGCATAAGGTTATGCATAGGAGTTTCAGCACTGTCCAGCATTATTAGCCTCTTAATATTAAATCCGCTTATCAGCCTACACAGCTCGCTGCCAATGCTGCCCGCAGCTCCTGTCACCATAACCCTCTTGCCCTCAAGGAATTCCTTGATTTTATCCATGTTGATTTCTATTTCATCTCTTCCCAGCAAGTCCTCTACATTTATCTCTTTTAGGGATGCCTTAAAGTTTGAGCCACTGTTGATTTCATCAATAGGCGGGAACAGCAATACTTTCACATCATGTTTGGTGGCAAAATCTACTATGCGGTCTTTTTCTGTTGCTGCAGATATTTGAGTGGGAAATACAATTGCTTGAATATTATGTTTTTCTACAATATGTGCCAGGAAGTTCATGTTTAAAACGGAATAAACTTTAATTCCGCTCATCACATGCTTGGCAACAGTATCCGTCATTTTCACGTACCCGCAAACATTGTATTTTGACAAGTGTGTGTTGGCTAAATAATTTGCTACAAAAACACTTTTATCACCGTCATCATATATAAGTACATTAATTTTATTTCTGTTTAACTGATTCAGACTCAGGTTGTAAATGTATACAAGAACAACTCTTGTGAAAACCAAAACGGACATGGTTGCTACAATATCCAAAAATTCTACAATAAGAATCCTTATCATATTAATAGTAAATCCAATCCTGCCGTCCAAAACAGCAAATAACCCAAATAGTATAACACATTTGCTAAAAACGGCCACAGATAATTTCCAAATTTCCTGAGAACTTGTGTATCTTAAAATTCCTCTGTATGTTCCAAAAATCAGAAATGCCGCAGCGCTCGCAACAAGAGAGGCAAAAACAATGTTCAAATATGAAGAGACCGGTGCGGGAGAGTTAATAAAATATCCGATTATTATGTATGTAATTGCTGTTGCAAATGTGGATGCTAAAACATCAAAAGCAAAAACAAACCATCTGTTAACAAACTTAGAATTAACTACAACTTGTGATAAATGCCTCAATGAAAGCAATTTGACCGGCTCATGTCCGGAATAGATATCATTATTCTCCATAAATTCTAATTTTTATCTGAGGAACCAACCTCCGTTCCCCTTCTGTCTCTGCAGTCTGGTTTTGCGCCGATACAATCCGCTCAAGAAAACTGCCGGGAATATATGTAGTTGCCAAAGAAACAAGTCCCTTGAGCCTAACTACCACTCGCTTATGTCCTTGCACTCGTATTAATTCTCCTTCTATGCCTGCAAAGTCCCCTTTGATTACGCGCACCTTGTCTCCCGGGCGTAAATCTTTGTTAATAACTTTAATAGCTTTGTCTGAAAAATTCAGAAGAAACATAAAATCTTCCATCTGCTTTTCAGGTATAATCATAAACTTTTTTGTCATAAAGTCTCTCATAAAATTTAACTTCATCGGTTCAAAATTTATGAGATTTAGACAAGTATTGTAGGTAGTAAATAGAAAAATAAGATTAATAGGAACGGGTTTCTCCTTCTTTACTACTTTGCCGCGGAACTCGGTAACTTCTGTCCAATACGGAAGATAGTTCTTTATTCCAAGCTCATTGAGCCTGTCTTGGATTTTTGGCCCGCTTAAATTTTTGATATGAGCAACATACCAGCAATTAGGCTGATTGATGCGTTCTTCCACACTTTGTTTTTGCTCCATATCTGTTTGAATCCTAAACAAACATTAAAATATATACACCACTAAATCCAATTAACCACAGCTCTTTGCAAATATAGAAAATAGTATGGAAAATTATTATGCCAAATAAATCCAAAAATAATTCAGTTTTGTTAAATGCATCAATTAGGCACTTATGTGCCAAATTTTGAGGACAAAATGTAAGTAATTCTACTTATTTGCTTGTTTTATTGCAACAAAACAAAAAGTACTTGCATCTATAAAGCGTAGGTTTAGGTTTTAGTACAAGAAGACAGGCTGTCAATTTTTTGCGGCCTGTTTTTTTATTCTGACCGTTCCGTCAGGCACATGGCGCTTACTCTCTTATTGAGCGTGCCGGAATATATGACATCAAAAAACCAACCACGGCAGTTCCGGCTAAAATTACAAGAATATCTGCAGCTTGAATATCAATAGGATAAGAACTTACGGTAAAGTTGCCGGGCATTGGCACAACACCAAAACGTTGTTGAATAATGCACAGTACCAGCCCCAGGATGAGACCCATAATTGCTCCAGACATGCAAATAAGCCATCCGTGCAGGGTAAATGTCCTGCGGAGTGTTTTATTTTTTGCCCCCATAGCCTTATATATGCCAATATCTTCCTGCTTGTCAATTATTAACATGGAAAGAGATGCAAAAATATTCACCGATACAACTACAATAACAAAAAACAATATCAGATAAACAGCAAATTTCTCACTGCGCATCATTTTGTATAGCAGCATATTCTGTTGCCATCTGTCTTTAACAATAAATTTTTTTCCGGTGCCTTTTGCATTTGCCCCAATAAGTCTCTTTATGGAGTTCCCGACAGTTTTATATTTATCGGTTTTAATGAATTTCTTTTCTACGGTACCCGGCGCAGAGCTGAGGTAAATTTCTATTTTATTTGCCTCACTTGGCTCATATTCAATGAGTTCCCTGGCGGCATCAAGCGGAATGAATAGTGAATTCTTGTCAAAATTTTGCTCCAGCTGTATTATGCCGCTTGGGTGAATATCCAATGTTTCAACAGATTCCATTGGCATTAGCATGGAAATATTGCCCGTTCTTGTTGGGAAGAAAAGGGAAATAGGGTCTGTAAAACTTGGCTGCAACCTTAATCTTTGGGCAAGCCCGGCGCCTACAACGGCCTTATTAAGATCTCCAAATTTTGTCTGAAATACTCCGTCTGTTATATGACTTGTAATTTTTTTTATTCCGCTGTAATTGTCTGGAACTCCCTTTATTGTTGCAATAGACTGAACATTAGAATATTGCAGGAATACATTTTCCTCAACAACCGGGCAGTATGCAAAAATGCCCTTTATGTTTTTAATTTTTTGCAGTGCGGCGTCATCTGTATCAAGCACCTTCCCTTTTGCGGGTTCTATCACAAAGTCCGGAATATAATTTTCATACATTGACGCAATCAGGGAATCAAAGCCATTGTAAACAGATAGAATTATAATAAGAGCAAGACATCCAATTCCAATAGCGCACGCACTCACAACAGAAATTATGTTGATGACGTTATGTTTCTTTTTTGAAAAAAGATATCTGCGCGCTATAAAGAACGGAAGATGCATAATCTTATTATTCAACAATATGCGCAAGCGCAATTGCCTCTATTTTTTTTCTGACTTTTTGCGGTCTGCGGCAAGAAGGTCATCTATGTGCTGTACATAGTCAAGTGTCTCATCCAGGACAAACTCAAGTTCAGGCACAATTCTCAGCTGTTTGGCCACAACATGTCCCAGCTCTCCGCGCAATGACTTGCTTTCTGCCGCAATAAGCTCCATTACATGAGATTTTTTCTCTGTCGGGAATATGCTTACAAAAACCTTTGCATAAGAGAAATCAGGACTTACGCGCACCTCGCTGACAGTCACAAGCGCACCGTCAAAGGCAGACATGCCCCTTCCTCTAATTATCTCTGCAAGATGCCTTTGCAGTTCCCGCTGAATTTTTTGCTGTCTTTTTGATTCTCCTTCCATATACAATTGTTTTTTATTGCAACATTAAAATTTGCAACGCTACTTTGCGGCCGCTACTCAAATTTTAGGATGTAATAATTTTTCTTTCCCTTCTGAACAAGAACATACTTTCCGTTGATTAGGAATTTCTCATCCAGCGTTCCGTTAACGTCAGTAAATTTCTCCTTGTCAATATTTAATCCGTTGCCCTGAATCATTTTGCGGCATTCACCCTTTGACGGGAACACCTGAGTATCAACGGATAACAAATCTAATATATTAGCTTTCAGTTTATCTTTGCTTACAGAGAATTGTTCCACTCCGTCAAAAACTGCAAGGAATGTACGTTCATCCAATTTTTGAAGAGCATCTCTGGTAGATTTTCCAAACAAAATATTTGAAGCTTCAACTGCATTCTTCCACTCTTCCTCTCCATGTACCATTGTTGTAATTTCCTTAGCTAAAAGTTTTTGCAGTGTGCGTTGTCCAGGGTCTTTTAGATGTTCCACAATGGCTGCCTCAATTGTCTCCTTGTCCAACATTGTAAAAATTTTGATGAATTTTTGTGCATCCTCATCGCTAACATTCAGCCAGAATTGATAGAATTGGTAAGGGGTTGTATAATCTGCGCTCAGCCAAATATTTCCTTTCTCCGTCTTTCCAAATTTGCCGCCGTCTGCTTTTGTCATAAGCGGGCAAGTCAGGGCAAACACCTCATTGCCTGACGTTCTTCTAATTAGCTCTGCGCCTGTTGTGATGTTTCCCCACTGGTCACTTCCTCCCATCTGTAGCTTGCATCCGTAATGCTTATTAAGAAACAGATAATCATATCCTTGTACAAGCTGATAAGAAAATTCTGTAAAAGACATCCCCTCTCTGTCCTCTCCGCTCAATCTCTTTTTAACGGAATCTTTGCTCATCATATAATTGACGGTGATTAACTTGCCAATGTCTCTGATAAATCCAAGGAAAGTATAATCTTTCATCCAATCATAGTTGTTAACCATGATGGCCGCGTTGGGAGAACTCTTATCATCAAAATTTAAAAATCTCGACAGTTGTTTTTTTATGCACTCTTGGTTGTGGCGCAATGTTGCTTCATCCAAAAGATTACGCTCCTGGCTCTTCATGGACGGGTCTCCAATCATTCCCGTTGCACCGCCAATCAGGGCTATCGGTTTGTGTCCGCAAGCTTGGAAATGCTTAAGCATCATAATGCCTACAAGGTGCCCGATGTGCAAAGAGTCTGCCGTTGGGTCTATTCCAACATAGGCTGATGTAGGCTCTTTCATTAGTTGTTCTTCTGTTCCCGGCATCATGGAATGAATCATTCCGCGCCACGTTAATTCTTCAACAAAATTTTTCATCTCTTTCTCAATTCTATGAGCCGCAAAAGTACTTAAAATTGTTATCTTTGACAATGCAGCGGCTATGATAGCTTTATCATAGCGGTTTGTTGAACTTAAACAACCGACATATCTGCCTATTTTATGTTAAAACAATTGTCTTCAAGAATCAAAGTAACTGTCGCGACAGTTCTTGTTGTTTTTGTAGCATTTACATTTGTCAGGTGCGAGAAGAGTAGTACGCAGTCATTTGTAGCTGAGTATCAGGATTCTCTGACACAGAAAGATTTGCTGTGGCTGAATAATTTTGCCGAGAGGGGGGATAGTGTTGGAATGATAACGGGTATTAAGCGGCTTTCTTTTCCCGCCACCATTATTACTCAAGTCAGAAACAAATATTCGTTTTATATAACTCAGCTAATTGACCACAAGAATCCTGAACTTGGAACATTTAAACAACTGGTTGTGATAGATTTTACTGGATGGGACAAACCGGTGGATTTGCAGACAGAAGGATACCATCTTAGTAACGCTCATGAGCCTTATTATGCTCCGGAAATGACAAAATTATTTTCTGCTAATGCAATTTTTGTAGAGCACAGATATTTTGGAAAGTCTGTCCCTTTTGTAGGCAATGTTGATGCCATGGACCCATCTGCTTTGAACTGGGACTACCTTAATGCAGAGCAGGAAGCTGCAGATTTACACTTAATTAGAGAAAAATTGGGTATGTTGTTTAAAGGCAAATGGATGGCTTGCGGAGAAAGCAAAGGGGGAGAAAATAGTTTGATTTATACTGCCTATTATCCGGGGGATATTGATTGCACAGTACCCTATGTTGGCCCAATTTGTAATGGAGTGAATGATTCCAGAATATCACATTTTATTGAGGATACAACATGGACTCCTGAGGTTAGAGAAAAGATAAAGAACTTTCAGATAGAGATGCTTAAGAGGCGTTCAACTATGTTGCCGCTGTTGGAGGATAACCTGTTAGATGAGGGTACGGCAAAAATTTCTATGAATGAGTTGTATGATTATTTTGTTTTAGATTTTGCGGCTGCCTTTGTTCAAACAAATTATCATCCGGAAACAATTCCAGATATTAAAACAGCTTCAGATTATGCCATGTTTAATTATGCTGCCGGCGTATGTCCCCCTTCCGAATTCATGCTAAATGATGGTGGTCTTATAGCGTACTTTGTTCAGGCGGCAAAAGAATTGGGCTATTATTCCTATGATATAGAGCCGTTTAAAGATTGGCTTACCATTAAGTCCGGCAGCGATGTTTTGGAGAAAGTCTATTTGCCGCTTGGGCGCTCGTTCCAATTTGATAGCTCACTCAACAACAAGCTGTACAGATTTTTGGCAACCACAAAATCAAAAATAATGTTCATCTACGGAGCCAATGATGAGTGGACTTCAGCCAGACCTTTTAGCACAGAACATGATAATCTAAAGTTGTATATAGTACCCGGAGAAAACCACAGGGCAAATATTCAAAGGATGCCCGCAGCTATGAAGGCAGAGGCACTGGCAACATTAAGCAGCTGGCTTGGTGTGAATGCGGCAAATTAATTATCTTTGGTAATCAATATTAAAGAAAAACTTAATTTTTTAAAATAATAAGATTATAATCATTAATAATAGTTATGTTAAAAGGTTTATTAAAAACAATTAAAATATCTGTTGCGATTTGCATAGTTGCAATGATTGCGATACCGGCTGCAGCGCAGAATAATGTGACAGCGCAAAAGCCTTGCTGTGAGAAGTTTGCAGCATCATCTCCTGACTCTTTGTTGCCTCAGGATTTGCTATGGCTTAACAGGTATGTACTCCCGACAGAAAATTATGGCCAGATATCCGATATCAAGCCGTTATATGTGAATGAGAAGATGCCAAACAAGTTCATCAACAAGTACGTTTTCTTTATCACGCAACCCATTGACCATAAGAATCCTAAGAAAGGCACATTTAAACAGATGGTAGTTGTTGCCTTTGCAGGATGGGACAGGCCTACGGAAATTGTTACGGAGGGTTATACCGGCACTTATTTTTTGAACCCTCTTTACAGAGAAGAGATGTCCGGAATGTTTAACACAAATATGATTGGAGTTGAACACAGATACTTTAACAAGTCAGTCCCTTTCATGCAAAATGATAGCACTATTACTTGGGACACTCTAGATTGGAGCTACATGACGGCAGAACAAGAAGCGGCTGATTTACACGCTATTAGAAAGGCATTGGGACATTTGTTCCAAGGCAAATGGTTCTCTTCCGGCATAAGCAAAGGCGGCACAAACTGCATGGCTTATACAGCTTTTTATCCAAAGGATTTGGATTTTAGCGTCCCTTATGTTGGACCAATCAGCAGAAGCGTTGAGGATGGAAGACATGAACCGTTTATCAGAGATTCATGCGGAACTGCACAAGACAGAGAGATTCTAAAAAATTTCCAGATAGAATTTCTAAAGAGACGTGCAACCATACAGCCTATGCTAGAGAAATATGTACAGGACAATAAGTTACAATATAAGATTTCAGTACCTGAGCTTTATGATTATTGCACGCTGGAATTCACATTTGCTTTTTGGCAGTGGGGAAGAAAGACCTCTACAGTTCCTAATCCCAAGACAGCAACAGATAAAGAGATGTTTGACTTTTTTGTAGAAGCCGTTGGTCCGGACTATTTCCAGAGCTGGGATGCAAATGCTCCTTTCTTTGTACAGGCAGCTAAGGAGATGGGTTATTATGGATATGATTGTGAGCCATTTAAAGACCTGCTTACTATAAAGAGCACTCACGGATATCTTCAGAAAATTTTCTTGCCGGCGCAGAAATTTAAGTTTGACAAATCTCTTTACAACAAGCTGACAAATTTCATTGCCACTACGGATGCAAAGATGATGTTCATATATGGTCAGTGGGATCCGTGGTCCTCTGTAAGACCGCACAATCCGGGGCATGACAACATTAAGTTTTTTGTACTTCCAGGCGGCAGCCATCGTTCAAGAATTAAGAATATGCCTGAACCGATGAAGACAGAGGCTATGTCCACGCTTAAGCAATGGCTTGATATTAAGGATTAAAGCTTTAGGTATGGAGTTTGCGGGGGCGTATTGCAGTTTTTAATGAGTTTTTATGGAATTTAGAGATATTGCGCTAGGAGATAAAGAGTGGATTGACAGCCTGTTGCGCGCTTCAGACTATGACTCTGCAGATTACAATTTTACAGTAATGTTCATATGGCGGGAAATCATTAACACTAATGTTGCCCGCCACAAGGATTTGCTGCTTGTAAGATTTGCAGAGAAAAAAAAGTATGAAAAACCCTTTGTGCAAAATGGTTGCGGCAATTGCGATAAAATTGAAAATCCAATTGCCCTTGTGTCAAATATGAAGCCTGCACCAGATGGGGAGGAGGCGGATGTCAAACATGCTTATTATTTATTTCCTGCAGGCAAGGGGAATGATGAAGAGCTGAAAGAATCAATAAACCAGATAGTTGCAGATTCTGAAAAACTTGGAGCTTATGTGGTTCTTGTAGGGGTGCTGGATAAGCAAGTTGAATTTTTGCAGCATTATTATCCTGGCAGATTTGATTATCAGAAATATCGCAATAATTTTGATTATGTTTATAATGCAAGCGATTTGCTTACATTAAAAGGGAAGAAGTATCAAAGCAAACGTAATTTTATCTCCAGGTTTAAGCGTGCGCAAAATTGGCTATATGAGGAGATTACGGATGCAAATATAGGTGATTGCTCGGCAATGAATACAGAGTGGTGCAAGAAATACGGATGCAGTCATAACCCATCTTTATTTGCAGAGGGATGTTCTGTCAAGATGGCAATCAAATATTATAAAGAGCTTGGTTTAAAGGGAGGACTGCTGAGGCTGGACGGAAAAGTTGTTGCATTTACTTTGGGTGAAATGACTAATTCAAACACATTTCTTGTACACATAGAAAAGGCATTTGCTGACGTTGCGGGAGCTTATCCTACAATTAATTATGAGTTTTTGCAGCACAATGCCTCCATGGGTTTTTCTTTTGTAAACAGAGAAGATGATACAGGAGATGAGGGTTTAAGAAAGTCAAAAACAGATTATCATCCTGTTAAGATGATAGAGAAAACCGTTGTGACATTAAAAGGCCACAATCTAGAAATTATTCCTGAGTAAAAGCACTGGTTGAATTGCGGATTTATAATCCTAGGGCTGCTGCTGCAGAATCTGCGGCGGCAGTTTCTTTTTTGCTTTTTGCATCCATTACATCATTCTGATACAATGCATCTTGCAGCTTGGCAATCACTTTATCTGCAGTAGCATCTTTTAGGATGACAGCTTTGTGTTCATCCAAAAGATACATGCTTGGGATAGCGCGCAGAGAGTATATTTTTCCGCCGTTAATAGCGCCTTTTGGATCATAAGCATAAATCCAATCTTTTGGAAACATATTTTTCTCTTTTCTCCAAGGGGCAAGATTCTTATCCGGGTATAGCGCAAGAACCGTCAGCCTCTCTTGTCCAACCATATTTATGACTACATCAGAATTTTTAAGAACATTCAGAACTCTCATGCAATCAGAGCAATCCGGATTGTTAAAATAAATTAGGGTGTACTCGGATTCTATGTCATACAGATGTTTATTCTCAGCTCCGGTTGAAAATTCAAAATCATTTGCGCGGGCTCCTATCATATTAAGAATTGCCATCTTAAATTGCGCAATATATCCGATTTTCTCTCCGGGAGGGATGGATTTTGCATCAATAATTCCCTCAAGTATAGGAACATATAGTTGCTCATCCAGATATTGAGAGTTTGGCTCGTACAGATATTTTTCACTGTACTCTATTATTTTTCCGATAAATTTTTTATCGCCGGCCATGGCAATGGAATCGGCCTTTTTCATGAGGTCTCTTTCTCCTGCATTAGCGGTTGGGTAATGATTGGCAGCCTGCAACGCTTTGATATATCCTATAAAAGCATCTTCAAAAACTTTACCGCTTACCCCAAGTACGCCGGTTGTGTCTTTGCTGTATTCCAGTTGCAGCAATCTGTTGGGGTCTAGAAATTCTTTCCAATAGTTAAGCGCTACATATTTAGCTGCATCAACCTGATTGTCAATCATGTCAGGTACTTGCACCAATGGAAATTTATCTGGGTTGACAACTTCCATTCCGCCTTTCTTTCCCTTGCAGGATAAAACAAAGAACGAGCAAGTCATTAATAGGCAGAAAGATATGAGAACAGAATCAAAAGAAAAATTACGCCTCATAAAAAAAGATTTTAAAAAAGAGAGTTGAGATACCAAGATTCGAACTTGGGCTGGCTGAACCAAAATCAGCAGTGCTAGCCATTACACCATATCTCAATGTTACGCGCTGCGTCCTTAACTTCCCGCAGCTTTTAGGACTGCAAAAATATATAAAATTTTAACTTAAGCAAAAGGTTCAAGCGTGTGAATCCAATTTATAAACGCATCACCGTAATTAATATACAAGATTACCCACACTGCAAACCTGGCCGCTTTGCCAATTAGCATAAACAGCGCAGACTTCCAAAAGTCAACTTTGTAGAAGCCAAGCGCAATAGCAAACAAGTCTCCAACTATCGGGAGCCAGGATAAAAATGCCAGGCCCGCACCAAATCTGTCTATCTTAGATTTTTGTTTTTCCAGGGTTTGCTGTTTAATTTTAAACCATTTTTCCAGCCATTTCCACTTGCCAAGCCACCCAAGCCAATAGGATGTAAGACCACCAAGCCAGTTGCCTGTTGTTGCACAAATAAATGACACCCAAGGATTTCCGCCTCCAAGCAAAATACCTATGATAAGGAAGTCAGAGCTGAACGGCACAACGGTTGCAGCCAAAAAGGAGCCTATAAAAAGCCCAAGATATCCCAGTCCCGTTAAACTTCCCATTCTAAAATTTTATTGTTTTTCTTTTTTCTTCCCGACAGTTTTTTTCACTCTTTTTTTTGCAAAAAACTCTTTCATCAGCTTTTCGCACTCTCCATCTAAGATGCCGCTAACAACTTCTGTCTTTGGGTGTAGAAGAGATGGTTTAAACAAAGAATAACCTCTCTTTGGATCTTTGCAGCCGTAAACAATTTTTCCTATCTGGGCCCAGTTTAGAGCCGCAGCACACATGGGGCATGGTTCTACCGTTACATATAAAGTGCAGCGGTCCAGATACTTGCCGCCAAGATATGCGGTGGCTGCAGTTATTGCCTGCATCTCAGCATGTGCCGTGGGGTCATTAAGTGTCTGTGTTAAATTATGTCCGCGTGCAATTATTTTGTCGCCGCCGGTAATTATACATCCAATAGGGACTTCCCCATCCTCCAGCGCCATTCTTGCCTCTCCTAAGGCTGCAAGCATGTATCTTTCATCATCCATAGGTGCAAATATAGCACTTTGTGGTGTCAAAATGTCAGATTTTTCCCGCTTTATCCCGCTGGCACTTAATTTGCCCTTTGCCCAAACGTCCCCGCAAAGTTTTTGAGAACCTGTCGGGACAAAAAAAAAAATATATATAAATATTTAAAAACATAAAATTATGATTAAACCATTAGCAGACAGAGTTTTAATTGAGCCTAAAGAGGCTGAAAAGAAAACAGAAGGCGGAATTATTATCCCCGATACAGCAAAAGAGAAACCTCAAGAGGGAAAAGTTGTTGCAGTTGGCCCCGGCAAGAAAGATGAGCCAATGGAGCTAAAGAAAGGTGATACAGTACTTTACGGAAAATATGCAGGTACTGAGATTAATTCTCCCGATGGAAAAACAACATATATGATTATGCACCAGTCAGACGTTCTTGCTGTCATTAGCAAGTAATCCCGACGGGTTATTCATTTAATACACAACTAATTACAAAGAATTAAAAAATTATAGATATGGCAAAAGAGATTAAATTCAATATGGAAGCCCGCTCTCTTATGAAGAAAGGAGCTGACTCACTTGCAGATGCAGTTAAGGTCACACTTGGTCCAAAGGGACGCAATGTGGTTATAGATAAGAAGTTTGGAGCACCTCAGATTACAAAAGACGGTGTTACCGTTGCTAAAGAGATTGAACTTGATGATCATTTTGAGAACATGGGAGCTCAGCTTGTTAAAGAGGTTGCTTCCAAAACCAATGACCAGGCCGGTGATGGTACAACCACCGCAACCGTTCTTGCTCAGGCAATTATAAACGTCGGTCTTAAAAACGTTACAGCCGGCGCTAACCCAACGGCATTGAAGAAAGGTATAGACAAAGCTGTTGACGCAGTTGTTGAGAATCTTAAGAAGCAGAGCCAATCCGTTGGTAATGACTACTCTAAGATTGAGCAGGTAGGTACTATTTCTGCAAACAATGATGCAGTTATAGGAAAACTTATTGCAGATGCAATGAGCAAAGTTAAGAAAGAGGGCGTCATCACAGTAGAAGAGGCAAAAGGCACATCAACAGAGGTTAAGGTTGTTGAGGGTATGCAGTTTGACCGCGGTTACATCTCTCCTTATTTTATGACAAATCCAGATAAGATGGAGGCCGTTCTTGACCAGCCAAAAATCTTGATTACAGATAAGAAAATTTCTACAATGAAAGATCTTCTTCCTATCCTTGAGCCTCTAGCTCGCGACGGGAAAGCTCTTCTTATCATTGCAGAGGATGTAGATGGAGAAGCTCTTACAACATTGGTTGTTAACAGATTGCGTGGTACAATCAAAGTTGCCGCAGTTAAAGCTCCCGGTTTTGGAGACAGAAGAAAAGAGATGTTGCAGGATATTGCAACTCTTACAGGCGGCGTAGTTGTATCAGAAGAGAGAGGATTTACCTTGGAGAACACAACACCTGATATGTTAGGTTCTGCAGAGAAGGTAACTATTGACAAAGAGAACACTACAATTGTCAATGGCGCAGGAAAGAAGAATGATATCGCAGACAGGGTTGCTCAGATTAAGAAACAAATTGAGACAACTACCAGCGATTATGATAAAGAGAAATTGAAAGAGCGTCTTGCTAAACTTGCAGGCGGCGTTGCAGTTCTTTATGTTGGCGCAGCTTCTGAGGTTGAACTTAAGGAGAAGAAGGATAGAGTTGAGGATGCGCTTAATGCAACCAGAGCAGCTGTTGAGGAAGGTATTGTAGCAGGTGGCGGAGTTGCATATATCCGTGCTATTGAGGCTCTTAAGAAAGTGAAGGGAGACAATGAGGATGAGCAGACCGGTATCAATATTATTGTAAGAGCTTTGGAAGAGCCGCTTAGAATGATTTGCGAGAATGCCGGAGAAGAGGGCAGCGTTGTTATTCAAAAAGTAAAGGAAGGAAAGGGTGATTTTGGTTACAATGCTCAGACAGGCCAATATGAAAACTTGCTTGCAGGCGGAGTTATTGACCCAACCAAAGTTACAAGAGTTGCTCTTCAGAATGCAGCTTCAGTTGCCGGAATGTTCTTGTCAACTGAGTGTGTAATTGCAGACAAGAAAGAAGAAAATCCTGCCCCAATGCCTCCAATGGGCGGCGGCGGAATGGGCGGCATGATGTAATAGCCCCAAACAATGTATGTTAAAAAACCTCGGAGATTTTCTCCGAGGTTTTTTTTACGTCCAACGTTCCCCAGCGGAGCGGCAGCGGGCTTCTCTTTCAACGCATTGTACTGATGTTCTGCCCGCAGCCGCGCAGCCGCGACCGCAGGGAGCGTGCATTTCCGCGGCGGTAGCCGCGTTATACACAAAACGGCACGGCGCTTTGTGCCGGGCCGTATGCATGCGAGCAGAGCGAGCATGCAGTTCTAGCCGGGCCGTACGCATGCGAGCAGAGCGAGCATGCAGTTCTAGCCGGGCCGTACGCATGCGAGCAGAGCGGCACATGCAGTCTTGGCGGAATGCTCTGCATGCTCATTTAGCGCACATGCAAGTTTTTTTGCAACTCTCTGATCTAGGGTACCCTGGGGCAATGTAGGCAATCAAGCAGTTACAAAACATCCAATGATTTAAATTTGAGATCTTTTGTAACAGATTGATACACAATCAATCCTACGGGTACCCCCTAGAGCACACCAAATGATTTAACCTTAACTTACCCCATTAATGCATACTCCGTAAAGAGCAGGCCTTGTCAAATTTATGAAAATACTCCAATATCTTTCACCACCATCTAAGACTATAATAATGTCTCTTGACAATTCAACATCTTCAATTTTCTTATCTCTTAAAAAATTAATCCAAATTACAACATCACCATTTTTAGCTATGAAGCCAATATATTGTCGTTTATATTTTTTGAGTTTATTCAAATTTATTGACGTGCTAAAGTTTTTTTGTCTTCCCAAGACATTCTTGATACTATCCTTTAATATCTTTTCTGCTAAAACAATATCCTCCTTTGTTGGTGTATAGCGCTCTTGTTGATTCTCTATACTCATAAACACCCCATGACTTTTGTTAAACGAATAACCAGCATATCCCTTACCTCTCATCAATGTGGATTCTTGAGAATATCCTTCTAAACACAAAAAAATACATACGATTAACATTAATTTTGCTTTCATAATATCACTAGTAATTAAGTGGCTGATTTGTTGTATCTAATAACATGGGTCCTATAGGAAGTGGTGTTCCTATTAGCACATGCAATCTTGCTGCATTTTAAGGTTCCATCGCACTGGTCATATTTTTCTTCACGATGGGACATTAATGTATTTCCAGCATTTATATTTTCAAATTATCTTATTTTTAAAAATGCACAGCATTTTTATTCCATATTAGGTTGTCAAACGAAATCCAATGGCCTTGTACATTATGAAACCAAATAATAGTTTTATTATTTCTTTTGTTCCAAACATATTGTTTTATCTGTATGTTTTTACCATTTGGGTTAGGATAATATGACAATAAATGATACTGATATTCGTGCAATGTATCAGACAATACGAAAGATGTTGAGTCATCAGCTTTTTGTAGTAATGATTCCGCTTTTGCAATTGTTAGACCATTAAGATAGTCCTTTGAAAGAGGGTAGGTAGAGCAACTTACGACTATTGAGAATATAAATAATACCAATAATTTACCAGTTGGGATTCCGCTCATCAATTGTCGTAATATATGTTTTATGTTTATCATGACTTCTATATTGTTTTGATCTTTTATACCTATCAACAATTGGCATTGCTACTGCATTAATGTTTTTTTGTTCTACTAACCCATAGCCAGCTGGTTCAGACATCACATTACCGCTCCATCCGTTTTCAATCCCACTTTCATCAGAATAATGGTCTCTAAGCCCAATTAGATGACCAAATTCGTGAACAGATGGATCTAATCCATATCCTCGCCACTTCCCCTCATCACCTCCGATAACAAATGATCTTTTAACATCGTTTCCAGTCGCTCCAATCTCAACGTAATTATTTGTACTAAACGGATTATATCTATCTGATAAATAACCTGGTGAATTATTAGGGTTATTAGTATCATACATCTTTACATTTACATCGAATATGACTTTATATTTTTCTCTAGTCTTTTCGTCAATATAAACAAATCCCCTATTCCATTCGTTCATTATAGATTTTTGAATTTTATTAGCTTCTTCTTTGCTCGCCCCATTTCCGTAGATATAAATTTGGACATGTATACTAATGGTACTGTCCATAACTGTTACTTTTGCATCAGTTCCATTTAAATCCACTAAATTTATCGGATTATCCACACAATAAGTATACCCGCTTGTCCCATAATATTTTTCGCTCATCGGATCCGGTCTTGTCCATCGTCCTGTCACCTCATCATACTCCCTCGCACCGTAATCCAGCCAGTTAACATTGCCGGTAGTCTGTACTTCCTCGCCGTTGTATTTCCATCTGTTTGAGTCCATTACAGGATATGTGCCGCCCGTTGTCACACTATTT
>LAHS01002562.1_pt1 | contig 76363 bp, 52 predicted proteins | sample 329651 | NCBI WGS metagenome assembly LAHS01 (sample SAMN03275699, study PRJNA271635) | activated sludge metagenome | isolation source: sample C-1 Sludge from hydrolytic chamber (first chamber) of Anaerobic...
CGGTAAGTATCACCCGCACGGAGACGCTTCTGTTTACGATGCGCTTGTCCGTTTGGGACAGGACTTCAGCCTTCGCTATCCGGTAATCACCCCGCAGGGAAACTTCGGTACTATCGCTGGTGATCCGCCTGCTGCTTACCGTTACACCGAGGCTAAGATGGCCAAGCTCGCAGAAGAGATGGTCGCTGACATCGGAAAAGAAACTGTCGACTTTATGCCGAACTTTGATGAAACGACAAAAGAACCGACAGTCCTTCCTGCAAAGTTCCCGTTCCTGCTTGCTAACGGTTCGAACGGAATTGCAGTCGGTATGGCAACAAACATGCCGCCGCACAACCTCCGCGAAATAGCAGGGGCAATCTCAACATACGTAGACAATCCTAACTGCACCGTAGAAGATTTGATGAAGTCGATTAAGGGACCGGACTTCCCGACCGGCGGCATTATTTTCGGACGCGGCGGCATAAAAGATGCATATACAACCGGACGCGGCAAAATTATGATCCGCGGACGATTTACTATTGAAGTAAGCAAGACGGGCCGCGAAACAATCGTCTTTACCGAAGTTCCGTACCAGGTGAACACGACAATTCTTTGCCAGAGAATCGGCGAGCTTGCCCGTGACAAAATCATCGACGGAATCAGCGGTGTCAACGATGAGTCTTCTGACCGCGTGGGTATGCGCATTGTCATCGACTTAAAGCGCGGTGCCGTTGCAAAAATCGTTATCAACCAGCTGTTTGCTAAGACGGCACTGCAGTCGAGCTTCTCCGTTATCAACCTTGCGCTTGTCAAAGGACGGCCGCAGGTTCTTACGCTTAAGCAGCTCGTTCAGTATTTCGTCGAGCACCGCCAGGAAGTTATTACACGGCGCACTCAGTATGATCTTAAGAAAGCACTTGAGCGCGAGCACATTTTGCAGGCACTCATCATTGCAATCAACAATATCGATGAAGTCATAAGGATTATCCGCGGCGCCCGCGATACGCAGGATGCTAAGAACGGACTTATGAAGCGGTTTGAGTTTGACGACGTTCAGGCACAGGCAATCGTCGATATGCAGCTCAAACGCCTCACTCATTTGGAAATCGACGACCTCAAGAAAGAACTTGCCGAACTTGAAACACTGATTGCACACTTGCGCGATTTGCTTGCTCATCCGGAAAAAATTCTTGCTCTTGTTAAGTCTGAGACAAATGATCTTGCCGAGCGGTTCGGAGACGACCGTAAGACAGACATCGTTGCCGGTGAAGTTGAAGACATCAATGTTGAGGACATGATAAAAGAAGAAGACATGGTCGTGCTTATTTCTAAGCTCGGCTATATCAAGCGTGTTCCTGTTTCTGCATACAAGAGTCAGGGACGCGGCGGAAAGGGAAGTGCAAGCGCGAACCTTGTTGAAGAAGATTTCATCGATCAGATTTTCGTAGCCTCAACCCATTCATACATCATGTTCATTACGAATGAAGGAAAAGCATACTGGGTCAAAGTTCACGAGATTCCGGAAGCTTCACGCGTAAGCCGTGGCTCTCATATAAAGTCGCTGCTCACCGTTTCTGCAAATGAAGAAATTACAACAGTCGTTGTTATGAAAGAATACCGTGAGGACCAGTACCTGTTTATGGCGACTGCGAACGGTGTTGTTAAAAAGACGCCGACGACAGAATTCTCGAATGCAAAAACACGCGGTGTAATCGCAATCAAACTGACAGACGGAGACAAACTTGTTTCCGCAATTCTGAGCAGCGGCAACGACGAGCTTATGCTTATTACCCGTCGCGGACAGGCACTCAGAATCAGTGAGACAGACGTTCGCCCGATGGGAAGAGCAAGCCGCGGTGTTACCGGAATTCGTCTTGCGCAGGGTGATGAACTTTCCGCAGCAATTCATGTAGAAAAAGATGCAAACGCACTTGTCATAACAGAGAAGGGCGTGGGCAAGAGAACGTCATTCGATGAGTTCAATGCGCATGGCCGCGGAACTGGCGGACAGCGTATCTTTGGAAACACAGAAGACAAAGGCGAGATAATCGGAGCACTTACGATAAAAGATTCCGACGAAGTGATGTGCATCACGAGCCAGGGAAAAACACTCCGTGTTCAGGCAGATTCGATTTCACTTCAGGGACGCTCTTCATCGGGCGTGAGAATTCTCGATATCGAAAGTCCGGACTATGTAATCGGAATTGACCGTGTTGCAAAAGAAGACACTGAAGAAAAAGCTGATGATTCTGGTACTCCGGCAGCAACAGCAAATGTACCGGCAAGTGACGGAACGGATTTATCATCAGCCGGGAATCAAGTAAACGATGGAGCTGCTGATTCCGATGAAGAGGCAGATTCTTCACAAACGAATGATAGTGAGGGATCTTCTAAGGATGATGACAGTTCATCGAACTAAAATGATCTGTTTCTTGGTCTTTTATGCGGTTGTAAAGTTATAATTTATTATAATATATTGAGTTATATACTTTGCGGCCGTAAAAAAGGATAAAAAACAGATAAAAACAAGTTATTGATACTGACAAACGGAAGTTAATAATCTATAATAATTTGTGAGGGGAAATAAAAAGTGGTCAAGTAAAAAGTATAAACTGATTACTGATCATGCACACATCAGGCGCCGGAGGAACTAATAATTCCTCCGGTTTTTTTATGCATAATAAATAGAATTGGCCGCCACAGTACAATCCATTTATGTTTCACGTGAAACGACGCAGTGGCTAAATAGAGTGTGATTTATCCACAGGTTTTACACTTACCTGTTTTTGATTCCATATACAGTAAATTCAAGTTAATTCGTTATAAAATAACAAGATAAATGAATTTTGTGAATTCCGTTTTTAGATAAGTAATTTAGAAGACAATTTATCCACAGTTTATCCAGTAAATGATGATAAGAGTGATATTTTTTATTGTTTCACGTGAAACAATTGTGGATAAGTCATCCTTTATCCACATAACATGCGTATGAATATCTTGTTCGCTGCTCGCAAAGGATAAATATATTTCATCTAAAGTGTTTCACGTGAAACATTTTTACATAAAAAAATCTCGGATAGTTTTGTCGATATATTATCCGGATAACTCATAGTGATGTAAAAGAATCTGTTCGACAAAAGAAAATAGTTTGATAAAAAGAAATAAATTGATGGATAGATTGATAAAGCGATATCGTGTGTTGAACTGCCTATTAGCTGAACAGTTGTGTTCTACTGTTATCTAAGAGAATGTTTCACGTGAAACAATTTTATTCAAACTGATTGGTTATTGCATATACAGAAAATATTTTATGTTTGGATATTATTGCCTGGATGAATTTCTATTACTACGAAGCAATTATCACTAGAACTATTTTTATCGCAAAGACTTGGATGATTTCGGTGAAAGAAAGTATATATTTAAATGGTTCGATAAGTTGTAAGACTGAAAAAGTTGGACAATTCTATTATTTAGGAATAATTCTTTTGTCTCTGCGTATGATAATATTCAGCGGACTAATTCTAGTGAAACAACGCAGGTAAATGTTTCACGTGAAACATTTATATCGATAGGTGAGTGTGATTGGAACTGATTGCTTCCATATCTCAGCAAAAGAGTGGGAATTGATTTGTTTCAAAATCTTAGCAGATGAAATTACTATCACAAAAGTGAATTGGAGAATATGAAAGACTAAGTCTTATGGCATAATGCTGCTTAAGTTATATGCATCAAGTTTTCAGAGTTATTATCATCGATGTTTCACGTGAAACAGATAAGTACAATCTCTCACTATATTTGAGAAGGGAAGAGTATTTATATAGAAGAAAAGTGTTTAAACTGCTTAACGGTAATAAGTTTAAAGTCAAAATTCTGGCAAATTCGGCTGAATTCTAACAAACGGTCCGTCAAAGTAGAATTTAAAAGTATGAATTTACTGAACAATAGTTAGAAAAAAAACCTGGAACTGAATCTGTTTTCTGTATGATTTAATGTGGAAAATGTGAGAAAAAATGGTAAAAATAATGAACAGACGGTTAGCACAAACTGAAAGATAATAAAAAAAAGTGCATCTCCGAAAGTTGAGATTTTGTCTGGCTTTCGGGATGCACCTTTACAAGAAACACTTTGGAAGTGATGATATAAAACTGAATATATTATTTTGTCAGATTAAGGCGGAACAATTTTGATCCTCGTTCTGCAGACCATAAATCTTTTCGCTTTTGCGGCAATGTCGATATCTGGTCTGGTTTGAATCCAAGATTTTCGAACCAGTCGGCAGTCTGTGTTGTAAGAATGAAGACGCTTGAAAGAGAAAGCTGTTTCGCTTTTGAAACGAGGTAAGAAATCATTTTCGGTCCGATTCCTATATGAGCGCATGATTCATCTACGGCAACCGCAGCAATCTCTGCCTGTTTATCATTGTAGACATGAAGAGCTGCGCATGCCCGGATTCCGCCGTCGAGTTCGTAAACAATGTAGTCGTTATACTGAGATTCAAGCTGTTCTTCTGTGCGCGGTAAAAGAATTTGTTTTTCAACGAATGGTCTGATTAAAGAAAGAAGCGCTGGAATATCTTCGCGGTTCATTGGCCGGAACTTTCCGTAGTTTGATGAATAGATCATTGTTCCGGAACCGAGGTCGCTGAATATTTCACATGGTAAAGTTCCGTCGAGAGAACTGTTCAAAATATGGACGCGGGTAACTCCGGCGGTGCAAGCATCTTTTGCAAGCTTGAGCATCGAGAGGATTTTCTCGTGTGATGCAATGTCGGACGAATTCTTTTTTGATGATACTGAGTGTTCTGCAGAAGTTTTGTTTACAGAGAGAAATGCATCGAGTTCTTCAAGATTCATTGCCGGGATGCATCCTTCCGGCGAGACACCGATGTCCGGCGGAATTGTGAATGAGTCTGCGGTAATTTCTGCGTCAGGCATGAGGAAGAAAAGTTTGTCTGCCTGCAGATGCATTGCGATTTGAGTTGCAAGCTGAATGGAAGAAATGTTGTATGGTTTTCCGGCGACGCTCCAGCCGATGCACGGAAATATCGGAATGAATCCGTTGGACAGAACGGTGCGGATTGCATCATCCTCAATCTTATCAATTTCTCCTGATGTACCGTAATCAATTCCGTTGAGTACACCTTTGCCGCGTGCACGAACCCAGTTTCCAATAACTGCAGTAAGATGCTCGCCGGCGAGACTTGTCATTACAATATTTGAAGCGTCAAAGGCTGCTGTCTTAATAAGAGGCATTGCTTCTGGCCCGGTGATGCGACAGTCATCTTTAATTTCCCATTTAATGTTATTTAAAGATAATACTTCATCAATTCTTTTGTGTGCGCCAGGTACAATGATGACTTGTAAGCCTGCCTGATGAATAAGAGAGATGTCGTGAATGTGACTTGAGAAAAGAGGTGAGTCAATGACACGGTCGTCGAGGTAAATGACGACTGCTGCATTTTTGAATTTACTGATATAGCGGATAACATCGCGGATCCGTCCGGCACTTTGTTGAATAGAATTTTCCTGCATGATGGAAGTATAGCAAAGTTGTTTGAGTTTCGTAAAGTTAGTGACGATTCATATTTTGTTTTGAGTAAATACAGCCGCAGTAGTCCTGCCGGTACAAACCGTATTCTGCGGAAAGCTGAAGACTGCGCAAAAATCCGTTTCGTTTTTTAAAATCGCTTGTGAGGAATTTTGTATGAAACGATGAGTCATGATTTGACTCTGATGTCTGATTGTTTTGAGCTTCTGCCTGATTAGTAAGAAATGATGCATCTTCAAGCATATTCCCGATGTTGTTAATTTTTTCTGCATCTTTGTACGGGCTGATGCTGAGCGTTGTTGTGAACCAGTCGAAGTGATGTGCGCATGCGTATTCGTAAGATTTTTTCATCCGAAAAAGATAACAGCGACGGCATCGTTCTCCGCGTTCATGCTCTGTCTGCAGTTCTGTTTCTTTCCGGACTTTTGTTGCAGAATAATAATCTTCGGGATCGTAGGAAGAAGTGACGAGCTGCACTTTGTTTTTTAGTGCAACAGGAAACTGCTTCAAAAAATTTTCAAGTTCGGAAAGACGTCGTTCATATTCCTGCTGCGGATGAATATTCGGATTGTAATAATAAATTGTAATGTCGAAATAGTTGGACAAGTATTCGATTACATAGGAACTGCATGGACCGCAGCATGCGTGGAGCAGAAGCGAAGGTTTGGAGCTGGATGAATTGTGTACAATCGATTTTAGTATTTCATCGGTCTGTTTCTGGTAATCGATTTTCTGTTTTGAATCGTTCATAGATACTGTTTAAGATCGCTGCCTTCGACTCCGGCAAGAAGCTCAACATACTGCTTTGCCGGGCTTGCGTTTATTTTTTGAAGAAGGACTTCTTCAATCTGGAAGAAGCCGACTTCTGCGGACATCGTTACCTGAATGCGTATCGGTTTTTCTGCGCCTGCTGTGATTTCAACTTTTTCAATGCTGTTTGCGGAATATTTGTGAATATCGCCGACTGCCGGTTCTGCATTCAGAAGTATCGGAATGCGCGCGCGTCCTTTTGTCATATCGCAGCCATCGGCGATGAGGATAAGACCTGCTTCTATGCTGTGAATTTTTCTCGTGCCCATGTGTCCGATGATTCCTTCCATTGCAAGCGAACGGATGATGACGCGGCGTTTTAAATTCTGCGCGCCGGGGATTTGAGATTCAAGTATACGGTTAATAATCGGGAGCGCAAGGAATGTGCTGTACAATTCGTGATCCTGGCGGCCAATCGTCATACCAAAGTCGTGCATGAACGACGCGAGTATAACAGCCGTAACGCTGTCTGCAAAAGAACCGTCATTTTCTGACTGAAGGCTTGTCGGTATTTTTGCCTCATACAAAATACGAAGCATCTGGATTGCATTGAATGTAACTGTGCGCATATGGACAGGACCGTGATCGTTAAAACCAAGACGCACAATTGAAACGTCATTTGCGTAATCCTGCACTGCCTGAATTTCCGGATCAGAAACAAGCTCTTTTAAAACGAGGAGCGGCAGCTGATCTTTGTCGGGAGTAAGACTCATTAAATCTTCGACGCATGTAATTATTTTTTTATCAACAGATATCTCTTTAGGTGACTTCATATAAGTAAAGTTAACGCGAAACGGAATAATAAGCAAATGAATAAACGGTTAATACAAAAAATGAGCCGCCTGCAAAACTTGCAGACGGCCCGGTGAATAAAGGGGGTCTGGAAAGTGGGGAATTCTCCTGTCTCTGGTAGGGAATCACGGCTTTTTACCCTTTATTCAATTAAAAAAATAAAGCCGGTCGTGAAATTTCACAATCGGCTTTTACTATAAATATACTTAAATTGCTTATATCAATTCTATAAGTTTTATTTAAGATTACATGAGAGACTCAAGATCAAGTTCGCCGGCTGTGCAAGGAACGGTGATTGCCCAGTTTTCAAGAACTGCCGGATGGACTTCGCCGAAGATTCCGATCTGTTTTCCTTTTACCATAATGGCAGCCTGTCTGCCGGGAATGAAACGCGGATCGTTTGCTTCCGTTACTTCATATTTATGATCGAGGAAATAGAGGACTGCGGAAACTTCGCTTGCCATGTCGTTGAAGTTAGCGTTGTTTGCTGCGGTGAGGAATCCGAGACTCTGGATTGTTTTTGTACCGGTGTTTTCTTCAGGGCAAAGATAAGCGATTTTGCCGATTTCGAAAATCTTGTGCGGGAATATGGCGTTTGCCGAACCGCTTTCTGCTTTGAGGAGAGATGCAATAATCGACGGACGGACGAACTGATAATTCTCGCTCATCGGGTTTGCAATTTCGATGACGTTCGAGGCATCAATATTCATGCGGTCGATATAGTCTTTTTTGCTGCCGAGGTAGTTGAAAATCATTTCCTGATAGCCAAGTCCGACCATGATTTCCTTAGTCTTGCGGCTGTATACAGTGACCGGAGAAAGATGACCGATTGTGAAGTCGTGCGGTTTCTCCGGCTTGAAGTAGTCGATGCCCATACCAATCATTACGTCTTCAATTACATCGACTTCATGGAGAAAGTCATTTCTGTATGGAGGCGGTGTGAGCGTGAACTCAACGTCTGATTTATTTGCTTTGCAGTATGGCGCTGTTTCATTTGTTGTCGGAATGTCTTTTGCAGAAACGGTGTCACCCATGCGTTTGAGAGCATCGAGAACCTGTGCTTTTGTAAGATCGACTCCGAGCTTTTTATTGATTGCAGCAAGATGAGCAACAGTGTCCGGCTGGAAGAAATACGGAACGACGATTGTTTTGCCGAATCCTGTATCATACGGATGCTCAACTTTTACCGGCAGAATTTCATATCCGGCATCGGCGAAGTCGCATGCAACAATGTTTGCTGAAAGAAGAAGGCTCGACATTTCTGTTCCGGTGAGTTCGACCATGAGGTCTTTGTCGCCGACTTTTACAGCTCCGAGAGTAGCGCTGTTGATTATCGGGGCCATCGACATAACTTCGCCCTTGTTGTCTTTAAGGAGCGGGAACTTCTTCATGTCTTTGAGAATCCAGCCGTAGTCCTTTCCTTTCGGATGATCGGTGAGAATCTGGCGGCATGTCATCGGTTCGGTGCATGCGAGCGGGACAAAGCTTGTCTTATCGGGGTCTACAGCTGTGTAGTGAACAGGCCACTGGATATCGGCAACGCGGTAAACGCCCATGCTGATTGTCTTTCTTTTGCGGCCATAGTTCCATGCAAGCTTTTCCTGAGTCTGGATGATGTCTTTGAGCATGCCGTCGTCGATTGCTTTGCCGGAAATGACGAAGCTTACCATGAACGGGCGGATGTCTTTAAGTTCTTTATCAACGGTAACAACGCGGTCGCCGCAGTCTTTGAGATTGTCTTTATATGAAAGGAATTTTGTATAGTCAGCTGTTTTTCCGCCGTTGTGGAGACGGAGCTGGCGGGCGATTCCGCCGGTAGACCAAAGATCAGGGCGGTTTGTGTCGTTCAGTTCGATTTTGATGACGCGTTCATCAGGACTCTGGCTCATATCGGGCTTTTCGTCGAGTTCGGCTTTGCCGCAAGTGAGTTTTTTCTCCAGCGTGTCGTAATCGTATTTTGTTCCAAGAAGATGGAAAAAGAGTTTTTCGTTTACTTCAATCTTAGGCATGATAATCCTCGTGAATGCGTAGTAGCATTTTTTATTCTATTAGTATACCAAAAGCGCTAGTTGCTGTCCATAAACAGGAGTAGTTTGGAAATTAATATAGACAGAATAAGAAACGATAAAAATAGACTGACTATTTTGAATGATGTGTCACAGAAAAATTTTTATTGATGGAGTCTGTGGAAGTTGAGTCTGCATTATTTTTACTATTATCTATAGTCGAAGATATATTATTTTTAAAGACAAGGTTGATGGCATTTTGCATTTGCGTAACTTGCTTTACCGGCATCATAGGGTCGTTTGAAGTGTCGAGCAGCAATTCATACGGACGTAATTCCAATACTGAAAGCATATACTCCAATGTATCAACAGAGGGCCATGATTGACCCCTTTCTATATTGCTGATTGCAAGTGTCGAAACGTGCACTTTTTCTGCGAGTTGTTGCTGTGTTAATTGTTTTGCAATACGCGCTTTTCGAACGTTTTCTCCAAGAAGCTTACGCATATTGATAGTATGTTCCATGAACAAAATCTTATAATTGAAATATAAATCTGAACATTAACTAGAAATATCTATTTTCTAGTTAATGTTATAGTGTAACTATATGTCCAGGTGTTCTATTGTGCGTCTAAAATTACTTCTATTCGGATTATTGCACATCGCGGCGTTTACAGGTATGATTGCCGTATGATTGAACTTACAAGCCGCCAGCGCAAAGTCCTGGAAAAATATGCACAGAGTCTTTCTCCTGTTGTCCTTATTGGACAAGGGGGTGTTACGCCTGCGGTAACAGCTCAAGTTGATACATTGCTGGCATCACGTGAACTGATTAAAATAAAGTTTAATGAATATAAAGAAGAAAAGCAGGATTTGACACAACAACTGTGTAAATCATGCGATGCTTCTTTTGTCCGAATTATAGGTCATGTAGCAGTTTTATACCGGCCTGCGAAGGAAAACGAAAAGCGCCAGTATGAAAAAGAACTTACTTCCTGCTAATTCTTTTATAAAATAGTTGTAATAAATAAAAATTCCGCCGATAAAGAAGATGGTGATATTCATTCACTAGCTAAAGATTGTTTGATTTCTTTAGAGGAGAAATTATGCTTAAGAAATTAGTATCATGTGCACTGCTCATCGCAGCAGTATCTTCTTTCGTTTTTGCTGCAGATTCAGCAGAAATCGATTCTTCAATACTCGACAAGGCTTATGCTGAAACGTATATCGACAGCAAATCACCGGTATCGTGGCGCGATTATAACTCTGGAAAACAGATTCGCGATATGGGCCGTCGTCTTGGTTCTGAGATTAAATATCAGAGTTTTACAGCAAAGGCTGATAATCCGTATGCAAGCGGATTCCCTTCATTGAAGTACAAAGTCAGCCGCATTTATCCTGGTGATAAAGCTGGTGCTGATGTTATTTACATTGCAAAGAATGCCGGCGTAAACACAATCAAAAATATGCGCCGCATTGTTTCTGGCTACATCGAAAAAGCATATGACATTCCGATGGACAAGGCAGATACGATTGCAGTAAAAGTCTGCTATTGGAATACGAATCATTATGATGATCGTGCATATTTCAAAGAAAATTTCCAGCCGCGTGTAAACGCTGTATTTGCAAACCGCACAAAGATTATGGGTCTTGCCCGTTCATACAAAAACTGGCCGGGAAAAACAAGACTTGTTATTCCGTTTGTTCTGATTAAAGAAGAGGTTCCGACTGCTGTTGAACCTACTCAGCCGACAGAAGCACCTGCAGTTCAAGAAACAACACCGCAGCCTGAAACACCGACTGTTCCGGAAGTGCCTGTTGAAGAAGCTTCTTCTGGAGTGCCTGTACTGACAATTGTTCTGCTTCTTGTTCTTGTAGCAGCGATCCTTGTTGTAGTTATTATTCTTGTACGTCATCATATGTCTTCAAAAGAAAATGAAAATGACGGAACGCCAGAAGCATAACGAATATACAAATACCTGAAGTATTATCAAGTTTTCTGAAGTATTGTTAAAGAAATCCGCGCCGTGGGCTATTCATTGGGCGCGGATTTTTGTATAATGTGGCTTTAGTATGAGTAATAATACTAAAGCGTGTATCGTCCTCGCTAATGGACAGATCTTTGAGGGAAAAAGTTTTGGCGCTTCCGGGTGTGTTCTCGGAGAAGCGGTCTTTACAACGGGTATGAACGGATATTTGGAAACGCTCACTGACCCGAGTTATTACGGACAGATCGTTACCCAAACGTTCCCGTTGATTGGAAACTATGGTGTGATACCGTCGGATTTCGAAAGTGCCGGCAGTCATGTTCGTGGTTATATAGTTCGTTCTTGGTGTGAAACGCCTTCGAACTTCAGAAACGAAGGCACAATTGATTCCTTTCTTAAATCCCAAAACATTATAGGTCTTTATGATATTGATACGAGAGCTTTGACAAAAGTTCTTCGTGAAGCTGGCGTCATGAATGCGATGCTGATTGCAGGAGACAGCGATGAAGCGAAAGAAAATTTTGCTGCGCTCAAAGTTCCGGCAAAAAAAGCAAAGATGCTTAAAGAAATCAAAGCTTACAAAATTACTCATGCAGTTGAATCAGTGACTTGCAGCGCGGTAAAAATTGAAAAAAGCGCGGAGCAGGTTTTCAAAGAAAGCGCATTGTATCGCGCAGTGCCCGTTCGCTCTGACGGCACAAAAGTAAACGACATGGATGCCGCAATGAAAGACGGACGCGGCAAAAAAGTTGTGATATGGGACTTCGGTGCAAAGGCTAATATACGCCGTGAGCTGCTTAAACGCGGACTCGATGTTGTAACAGTTCCCTGCACAACAACTGCAGCACAAATCCTTGCTGAAAATCCCGACGGGGTTATGCTTACAAATGGACCGGGAGATCCTCAGGACAATCCGGTAATCATTGCTGAAATCAAAAAAGTGATTGCTAAACAAATTCCGATTTTTGGTATTTGTCTGGGACATCAGCTCCTTGCGCTTGCAAAAGGTGCAAAAACAATGAAGCTCAAATACGGTCACCGCGGAGCAAACCAGCCGGTTAAACAGCTTTCAACAGGACGCGTATATATTTCTTCACAGAACCACGGCTATGCAGTTAAAAACGAAACATTGCCGAGAGGAGCTGTGCTTAGTTTTGTAAATACAAACGACGGCACATGCGAAGGAATTACATACACCGACATTCCGGCGTTCAGCGTACAGTTCCACCCTGAAGCTGCAAGCGGTCCGCTTGATACGAACTTTTTGTTTGACGAATTTGTAAAACTTATTAATAATCACGATTACTTTAGTTCATTCAAAGCGAACTTTAAGGCAATCGACGCAATCAGCTACTTCGCATCAACGATTCAGACAACAAAGACAAAACGTGCAGCTGCAAAAGCGACAGCCGGTGCAGCAAAGAAAGCAACTGTAAAGGCTGCAAAAAAAACAGCATCAGCGAAAAAAAATAGCGTGAAAAAAACTGCCACTGTAAAAAAGACAGTTGCTGCAAAGAAAACTACTGCTGTTAAAACATCATCCGCAAAAACCACAGGCAAGAAAGCCGGGAGTAAGAAATAATGCCTTTAAATCCGCAGATTCATAAAGTAATGGTCATCGGTTCCGGACCGATTATTATTGGTCAGGCAGCTGAGTTCGACTACGCAGGAAGCCAGGCATGCAAAGCATTGAAGGAACAGGGACTGAGTGTAGTTCTTGTTAACTCAAACCCGGCAACATTGATGACTGACCACAGCATGGCAGATGCAATTTACATCGAGCCGCTTATTCCAGAAACAATTCAGCGTATTATTGAAAAAGAAAAACCGGACTGTCTGCTTTCTACGCTTGGCGGTCAGACTGGTCTTACGCTTTCGATGGAACTTGCAAAGTCAGGATTTCTTGAATCACATCACGTTCAGCTGCTCGGAGCAAAACCGGACACAATTGACAAGGCGGAAGACCGTCAGATGTTTAAGGACACGATGCTTTCAATTGGTGAACCGTGCATTCCTTCAAAAGTCGTAACTGACCTCGACGCAGCGCTTGAGTTTGCAGACAAAGTGATTGGCTATCCGGTCATTGTTCGCCCTGCATTCACACTTGGCGGAACTGGCGGCGGAATTGCGCAGACTCGTGATGAATTGAAAGAGATTGCACAGAACGGACTTCACCGTTCGCCGATTCATCAGATTCTTGTAGAAAAATGTATTTCCGGCTGGAAGGAAATCGAGTTTGAAGTTATGCGCGACCACAGTGGTAACGTACTGACCGTCTGCTCGATGGAAAACTTCGACCCGGTCGGTGTTCACACAGGCGACTCAATCGTCATTGCACCGACAGTCACTCTTTCTGACAAAGAATATCAGATGCTGCGCTCTGCAGCTCTCAACATAATCAGCTCGCTCAAAATGGAAGGCGGATGCAACGTTCAGTTTGCTCTCAAGCCCGATAAGTTTGAGTACGCTGTTATCGAAGTGAATCCGCGTGTTTCACGCTCTTCTGCGCTTGCTTCTAAAGCGACTGGTTACCCGATTGCAAAAGTTGCAACGCTTATTGCTATCGGATATAACCTCGACGAGATTCCGAACTTTGTTACGAAAAAAACAGCAGCCTGTTTTGAACCGGTGCTCGACTATGTAGTTGTTAAGATGCCGAAGTTCCCGTTCGATAAATTTGTTTATGCGAAACGCACGCTCGGAACTCAGATGAAAGCAACAGGCGAAGTTATGTCAATCGGATTCAACTTCGAGCAGGCAATTATGAAGGCTGCCCGCGGAGCGGAAGTCGGCGTACAGAGCCTCACTCTTCCTGCATTTACAAAAGAAACAAATGACCGCATTAAAGCGCGTGTCGGAGAATGCACTGACCAGCGTCTGTTTGCAATCTTCGAAGCAATGAAACGCGGACTGATGACAATCGACGAAATTCATCAGATAACGATGATCGACGTATGGTTCCTTGCCCATCTTGATAATCTTGTTAAGATGGAAAAACAGTTTGCTGAAATTAAAGCAGGCAAAGCAGAACTGACGCTTGATTATTACCGCGAGGCAAAAAAGTATGGATACCCGGATAAGGTTATTCAGGACTTAAGCGGCGTAAAGATTGTCGGTGCAATGGGAACACTTAAAGAGGCTAAACAGGCAGCGCAGCTTGTTGCTCAGGGTAAACTTGCTCATATTCCGGCAACATACAAAATGGTCGATACATGTGCCGGAGAGTTCAACGCTGAGACACCGTACTTCTATGGCGGATACAACAAAGAAAACGAAGCCGAGGAATTCCTTGCTGATTATGCAAAGAAAGGCAAGAAATCAAAAAAAGGAACAATCATTGTTCTCGGTTCTGGACCGATCCGCATCGGACAGGGAATCGAATTCGACTATGCTTCTGTTCAGTGCGTATGGTCGCTCAAGAAACTCGGCTACGATGTCGTAACAATTAATAATAATCCTGAAACAGTTTCTACTGACTTTGACACTTCTGACCGCTTGTATTTTGAACCGCTTACTCCGGAAGATGTGATGAGTGTGTACAACACAGAACATCCGATCGGAGTTGTTGTTGCTTTCGGCGGACAGACTGCAATCAAATTAACAAAATTCCTCGACAGCCAGGGAATAAAGATTCTTGGTACGAGCGCGGACTCAATCGATGTTGCGGAAGACCGCGAACGCTTCGAAGCTCTCTGCGAAAAACTGCACATTAATAAGCCGCGCGGAGAAAGCATTCTTACGCTGAATGAAGCTTTGGAATCTGCAAACCGCATTGGTTATCCGGTTCTGCTGCGTCCGAGCTACGTTCTTGGCGGACAGAACATGATTATCGCGTTCAATGATGCGGACGTCAAAGAATACATGGCGATTATTCTTGCGCAGGGAATTGAGAATCCTGTTCTTATTGACAAATACATGATGGGCATTGAGCTTGAAGTAGATGCAATCTGCGACGGAAAAGAAATTCTTATTCCAGGAATCATGGAACACATCGAGCGCACAGGTATTCACTCAGGCGACTCAATCGCTGTGTATCCGAGCTGGAACTTGAACGATGTCCTTCGCGAAAAAATTGTTAATCAGAGCCGCGAGCTTGCTCTTGCACTCGGCACAAAAGGTCTCGTCAATATTCAGTATCTGATTTACAACAACGACCTTTACATCATCGAAGTTAATCCGCGCTCAAGTCGCACTGTTCCGTACATCAGCAAAGTTACTGGTGTTCCGATGGTTGAGCTTGCAACACGCGCAATGCTTGGTGAAAAAGTAAAAGACTTCGGATTCGGCACAGGACTTTACCGCACGCCGCCGTACTTTGCAGTTAAGGTACCGGTATTCAGCTTTGAAAAACTGAATGACGTAGATACACATCTTGGACCGGAAATGAAATCAACAGGTGAAGTTCTTGGTCTTGCTTCAACACGCGAAGAGGCGATTTTCAAAGGACTCATTGCAGCAGGCTACCGCATGAAGCGTTCTGGTGGCGTTCTGTTTACAGTCCGCACGACAGACCATTTCGAGATTCCGGATCTTGCGCGCAAGTTCTATGATCTCGGATTTAAACTGTACGCAACCGAAGGAACGGCAAAAGTTATCAGCGACTTCGGCATGGACGTAACAATTGTTAATAAGATTCACGAAAATCCCGAAGACAACCTGCTCACGCTGCTCGACAGCGGAAAGATTGACTATGTGATTTCAACGAGTGCAAAAGGACGCGACCCGCGCGCAGACAGTGTGCGCATGAGACGCCACGCAGTTGAGCGCGACATTCCGTGCCTTACTGCACTCGATACTGCAAATGCAATTGCTGATTGTCTCAAGAGCCACTATTCTGCAGAGAATGTTGAGCTTGTAAATATCAACGACCTGCGCGACGCAAAAGAAACGATTAAGTTCAGCAAGATGGTCAGCACCGGCAACGACTTCATTGTCATCAATGCAATGAACCAAGTTGTGAGCAATCCTGCAGGACTTGCAGTTCGCCTTTGCGACAGACGCAATTCAATCGGAGCGGACAGCCTCGTGCTTATTCTTCCGAGCGACAAAGCTGATGCGCGCATGCGTTTCTTCAACCTCGATGGTACTGAAGGAAAGATGGCTGGCAACGCTATCCGCTGCGTAGGAAAATATCTGTACGACAACAACATCAACGGATGTGCAGACAAACACGGAAAGCGTTCTGACCCGACTGTAACAATCAGCGTTGAAACAGAGTCTGGTGTAAAGCAGCTTGTTCTGTACAAACTCAATGGCAAAGTAAGTTCAGTTATGGTCGATATGGGATTGCCCACATTTGCTCCGGAAACATTACCAACAACACTCAAAACTTCAGCGGTAAAAGCGGAAGCAGTTGCAAATGCAGACGGGATTACGTTTAAGAAAGATCCTGTGCTGTATAAAAAACTACCGGCAGAAGCTATCATCAATGCTCCTTTGACTGTTGCTGGCAAAGAATATCAGGTGACATGCCTCGCAGTCGGTAACCCGCACTGTGTCGTATTCAGCAAATTTGTTGATAAGGAACCGGTCGAGATAATCGGCACTCTGTTTGAAAACAACAAAGTATTCCCTAACAGAACAAATACTGAGTTTGTCCGCATTGTTGATTCTCACGCGCTCAAGATGCGTACGTGGGAACGCGGTAACGGAGAAACTTTGGCTTGCGGTACAGGAGCTTGTGCGGCTGCCATTGCAGCTGTTCTGAACGGCTACTGTCCGATGGGAGAAAACATTACCGTAAAAGTACGCGGCGGCGATTTGCTGGTGCGCTACACAGGCGATACTGTTTACCTTTCTGGCGCTGCAGCACTTTGTTTTGAAGGTGAAATTGAGGTCTGATTTTGCTTTTTTCTTGCCTTTTTTTCTGAAAATGAGTATATCAGAAGTATGCATTACGATGCCTGTAACAAACAGTTCATTGAACTGGTCGTAATGAAATGTCGTTTTTATACACATCGTGTAAGGGGGCATTATTATGGCAAAAGGAAACAAAAAGGCTTCAAAACCTGCTGAATCAACTACAACCACCACAACAAAAAAATAACTGGTGAATGCACATTTTCTTGATTATTACAAACAGTCTGCGGTCAACTCTGCAGACTGTTTTTTTTATGTCCCGCTTGGTATAATGAAAAAAAATGTGTGCTGAAAATCCGTATTTAACAAAACAAATAATCGCATATATCGGCAATAAGCGCCGTCTTCTTTCTCTTATTCAAAAAGCCATTGAGTCATCGGGCATTACAAATGCGAACGGTCTTACCTTTCTCGATTTGTTTTCAGGCAGCGGCGTTGTATCCCGCTTTGCAAAGTCATGCGGGTTTGAAGTGTATTGCAATGACTGGGAAGAATATGCGGAAGTCATTTCCCGCGGTTTTGTTCAAATAAATAAAAAAGATATCGAACGTATATTCGGCAGTCAAAAAAAATTTGATGAGCTTCTCGAAAGAATTAATAATCTTTCAGATCCTAAGAAATCAGACCAATATATTGCGAAGTATTATGCGCCGTCCGAAACTGATATTAACAAGGTTGATTTTAAAAGCGAGCGTCTTTTTTATACACATGAAAATGCACTGGCAATTGATAAGATACGAAACTACATTGAAGAAAATTTTCCGCTAACATCGTATTCAGAGACGGTGCTAGAAAAATCATGTACTGCAAATGATACAAACTGTGCCCGTGATTTGCTCATAGCGCTTCTTCTTTATGAAGCTGCTACACATACAAATACATCAGGTGTTTTCAAAGCATTCCACAAAGGATTCGGTGGCCACGGCAAGGATGCTCTTTCAAGGATCCTTGCTTCTATTGAATTGCATGAGCCGTATCTGTGCGATTCTGCTCATCCAGTTCACGTGTTCCGTGAAGATGCCAATAATCTTGTAAGGAAACTGCCGCAAGTCGATATCGCATATCTCGATCCGCCGTATAACCAGCATCAGTACGGAAGCAACTATCATCTGCTTAATACAATTGCAAAGTGGGATAAAATTCCTGAGCCGATGGAATTGAATGAAAAAGGCGTGCTTAAAAATAAAGCAGCAATCCGAAGTGATTGGGTGAATACACGTTCTGCATACTGTTATAAAGAAAGTGCGATTGCAGCGTTTACTGATTTGATTATGAACATCAATGCCCGATGTATTCTTATAAGCTACAGCTCTGACGGCATTATTCCGTTTGAGGAAATGAAAAGAATCTGTCTGAATAAAGGATATGTTTCTATCATTACAAGCGATTACACAAAGTACCGCGGTGGGAAGCAGAGCAACAAACGGCAGAATACAGACATTGAGTTTATCCTCGCAATTGACACTTCAAAAAAAAGTACGCCGTCGTGTGCAAAAAAGATTGATGAAGTAATAGAGAAAAAGAAAGCGCTTCTTCTATTTAAAAGAAGATACAACCGGCAGAAGCTGCGTGATTATTTGGCAACAGAAAATACTCTTCAGGTAAAAGCCGGAAAAAAAATAATTGATATCCCGTGCCATTCTTTTCTTGAGCTTGATATCCCGGAAAATTTTGATTCGCTTACGGGTAAGGAACTGGAATCTCTTACTGAAGTTCTTGAAAAGTGCATGTGTGCAACAAAAGAAGAGGAGCTCGATCAGCTTATCGAAATTGCACTAGAGGGCGGTAAAGAGTCAAAGAAATATATACGTCAAATACCTGCTACCATTCGGAAGCTTGCTCAGAAAAAATATAAGATTCAGTTTGCAGAAATGCTCAGAAAAGTTGAAGAAATAGAAAATAGTAACAAGACTGGTTATGGACTTATAAAAGACAGAATTGAAGATATAAAAAAGATAGCAGAAATGAGATTTACATCATAAAAAAACTAACGTTCAATAGCTTACGAACGTTAGTTTTATCAATTTTGATAATAAAACGTGTTATTCCCAGTTTTTCCATATTTCCGGGTGATAGCCTACGGTAGCTTCCCGGCCGTTCCTAACGATCGGTTGGACAAGAAGTTCCGGGCATTCCAGCAGCTTGTCGAATTTGTCTTCGTCCTGCAAATAAGAAATTGATTCGTATGACTTTGATTTTGTATCGATAAGTTTTTCCACACCGCCGACAGCTTGAGCAATGCTTGTAAGCTCGCCTTTGCTCGGACCTTTTTCGGCAGTGTTGATGGACTGAACGCGTATGCCGCGCTCTTTGAAGTATCGTTCGGCTTTCTTTGTATCAAAACTTTTTGCTGTTCCGAATATCTGAATGTTCATGGTACTGCTGTCCTTCAAAAAAATTATTTTGCGTCTTTATTATACTTCGGCAAATCTTTAACATCGTATCCGCGGTCGCGTGCGAGCTGGTTGATGTCCCATATCTTCGCGTCAGCCTGATATTCTTTTTTGTCGATGTTGTAAACGCGATTCATAATCTGCTCGCGGTTAGCATATTCTTTTTTGTAGACCTTTTTGTCGATGCTTGCAGAATTTTTGTAGCGTTTAGAAATATCTTTGTCAGCAGGTTTTTTACCACTCAGATTTTTGAATGTAACATTGTATTCTTTCCAGCCGACATTTGCGCTGTCATCAATGAAGTCCGGTTCTTTGCCCACGTACCAGCGTGAGTCACCCATGTTTCCTTCACCGCTGAATTCTACATTAACAATTGCACACTGGTCGTAGTAATCTGTCGGTTTTGTTTTTGCAGTAGCGCGTCTTCCGTAATATGCAGTCTGTGCTTTCTGAACAGTTACGCGGCTATTGTACAAAACATATCCTTTGCCTACGAGCGGATCACCTTTTTTGCCAACGCGTGTTTCAAAAAGATATGAACGGTCTTTCCCGGAGCCGCTGTCGTATAAGCAGGTAACATCGCAGTTTTCAAAGAGAGCAGCTGAGCAGTAGCCCCAGTTAAAGTCAACATCGCCTTCAATTGCGCAATTGTAGAACCATACTTTTCCTTTCGTAAGGAGTGTGTCCTGATGGCTTTTAAATGTGCAGTTGTATGCGTTGAAGTGATGGTCAGGATCGTTAAAATAAATTGTTTCTGCCTGAGCATCGCCTGTTGGAAATTTCTGTGTTGAAAGATATGTCTTTCTGCGGTCTGTAAGATTTACGAGCGTGACATTTTCGAGCGAGAGATTTGCGCCGGTAAAGAAAATCATCGGACGTGTTGGCATTGTCGGATTCATGTCGTTACAGTTTACGTATTCAATCGTAACATTGTCGCCGCGGTTGTTTCCTTTCGGTCCCTGAATAATAATATTTGCTGTTCCGGTATAGCGAATCAATTCATAATATGTTCCGGGTGCGAGTGTAACAGTGTATGTTCCTGTTTTGTCTGCGAGGAATGCGAGTGCGCCCATGACAGAATGGAAATCTGCTTTGTTGTCTGCGCTTGTGCTGTTGTCTACAGCGATTGTTGCGCCATCTGCAGGAGCAGCGGGAGCAGCTTTTGTGCTGAATGACCATGATTTTGCATCAACACCGGCAAAAGGTTTTCCTGCAAGTGTTCCTTTGATTGCAGCTGCATCAATTGATACAGCATAAGATCCTGCGGGAAGAATTTTACCAAAGTGCGGTGTGATATAAATTGATTTGCCGTCTTTGCGTACAAGCTGGCTGCCGACTACAATCGGTGTGTTATCAGCATACGTCTGCGTGTCGTCAGTGAACGCGACTTTGTCGACAGCTTTTCCTGAAGCATCGGAAATAGTAACGAATGAGCCAGGAACAAGTTCAGGTTCATCATCAAACGTAATGACGAGCTGAGCATCATACGGAGCATCTTTTGCGCCGTTTGCCGGGTAGAGCTGAGCGCTTGCTGCAAATGTGCAGAGTGTTGCAGCAACTGCCGCGACGGCGATTTTTACTGAATGGAATTGCATAAAGCAAAACCTCCTTATTCGAATTTGAAGTATAAAAAACATGATATACTGAACTAATGAAAAAAGCGATACAAATAATAATGGTAGGTATGATGATGTCATTCAGTCTGTTTGCAAAAACTAAAGAATATCTTAATCCAATTATCCTCTGTGATTATTCAGATCCCGATGTTATCCGTACAGGCGATACGTTTTATATGACAGCATCGAGTTTTAATTTTACGCCGTGTCTTCCGATTCTTGCCTCTCATGATCTGGTGAATTGGAATCTTATTAATTATGCTGCAGAAAATATTCCTCTTGCCGGATATGAAAAGCCGCAGCATGCAAAAGGAATATGGGCACCTTCTATCAGATTCCATAACGGCACTTATTATATTTTCGTTGCGACTCCTGATGAGGGAATCTTTGTTACAGAAACAAAAGATCCGGCATTACAATGGTCTCCGCTTCGTGCAGTATGGAAAGGGAAAGGTTTTATTGATCCGTGTCCTTTATGGGATGACGACGGACGTGTGTATGTTGTACATGCATATGCAAAAAGCAGAATTGGTTTTAACAGCAAACTTGGTCTCCTTGAGCTTGATCCGAACACACTTGAATGCAAAAGCGAAGATATTTTTATTTTCGATGGAACGAAAACACAGCCCACTATTGAAGGTCCGAAGTTTTATAAACGCGGAGACATGTATTATATTCTTGCACCGGCAGGCGGTGTAAAAAAAGGATGGCAGACAGCGCTTCGCAGTAAAAAGATCACTGGTCCTTATGAAGAAAAAATTGTTATGGTTCAGGGAAAGTCTGCGATAAATGGACCTCATCAGGGCGGACTTACAGATACACAGAGCGGAGAAGAATGGTTTGTACATTTTCAGGACAGAGGCATATACGGACGAATAACGCATCTTGAGCCTGTCACGTGGAAAGACGGATGGCCATGCATGGGAACAGCAGCAAAAACTAAAAAGCTTCCCGGTGAGCCTGTTGCTGAATACAAAGTGCCAAACAATAAAAAGAAAGGTGATAAAACAGAAATGCCTGCGGTGATTCTTCCTTCTGAAAATGCAGTGCGTGCAGGTTTACATGCAGACATGAACTGGCAGTGGCTTGCAAATCATGCAGACAATTTTGCAGCGTTCGATACAGACGGCAGCATTGAGCTTACTGTTTTAAATACAGCGCATATTTTAAATACGACAGATAACAGCACAGGAGGAGCAGAATCAATTCCGGTGCTGTATGAAAGTGCAAATGTTCTTACGAAGAAAATTAGTTCCAGACAATTTGTGTTCACTGCAGAAATTGATGCATCGAATCTTCCGGTAAACTCTCGCACAGGAATAGTTTTTCTTGCAGGGCAGTATGCGTCACTCGCTGTTGAACATACAAGCAAAGGATATGAACTTGTGTATCTTGAATCAGAAAATGATCCGAAAGATGACGACAAACGTATTGAAAAAATAAAAGGAAGATATGAGCTTCCGGCAGATACTCATATTGAAGATATGCAGCTTACGCTCCACTTTGTGCCTGACAGCGACAGAAGCGGGACAACATCATTTACAGCTGTAATTTCTGAACAAACAAAAGTGAGCATGTGGGCACCGAATGTGCCGCCGTACAAACCGGGGAATGCGCAGTGGGTTGGCGGACGATACGGTGTGTATGCAGTCGGAAACGGTGAAGGAACATCAAAAATTATTCATACAGACTTGACGATTGAAAATTAAATTGTGTACAATTTATATAGGTTGTCAGGAGAAAACAGTATGGCGCAGACAGCAGATATTGCAATTATTGGTACGGGACCTGCGGGTGTTTCGGCAGCTATTACAGCGGCAGTCCGTAATAAAACAGTTCTTTTATTTGGCGACATGTCAGACAGCAGTAAACTTGCGCGCGCGCATCAGATAAATAATTATCCCGGACTATATGGAAAAAGCGGAGCGGAACTGCAGACACTGTTTAAGTCACATCTTGAATCTCTGAACATCACCGTAACGAATCAGAAAGTAACGAACGTATATCCGATGGGCAAGACTTTTACTATTCTTGCCGGTCAGGAGCAGTACGAATCAAAGACAGTAATCATCGCAACCGGCGTTAGCTTTGGAAAGCCGATTCCAGGGGAAGAAACGTACCTTGGCCGGGGCGTCAGTTATTGCGCAACGTGTGACGGAATGCTTTATAGGAAGAAGAAAATAGCTGTTCTTGCATACAGCAAGTCTGAAGAAAAGGAAGCGTCGTTCCTGGCTGATGTAGCGGCTAAAGTGTATTACGTGCCGCTCTATAAGGAAAAAGTTGAAGCAGACAGCCGCTGCGAAGTGGTTTACGGTACCCCCTCTGCAATAAAAGGGGATAAGTTCGTACAGTCAATTGAGCTTGAAGGAGCAGCCCCTCTGGAAGTGAATGGTGTGTTCATTCTTCGCGAGAGTATATCCCCGGCGCAGCTTATAGAGGGGGTCAGAATGGATGGTAATCATATCGCTGTTGACCGTCAGATGAAGACAAGTATTCCGGGACTTTTTGCCGCCGGAGACATTACAGGAACTCCGTATCAGTACATAAAAGCTGCAGGCGAAGGAAATGTTGCGGCGTTAAGTGCCGTGAGCTATCTGGCAATAGCATGAGTATGGCGTAACCTGAACCGGTATTATTCTTTTTCTGCTGCGCGGTAATCCCAGTTGTGCTTTGGGTACCGTCCTTTCATTTCTTTGCATATTTCGGGCCATGTGTTTACCCAAAAGCCTGCAAGGTCGTCGGTAATCTGGAGCGGCCGGCGGGCTGGAGAAAGAAGCTTTAACAGTACAGGAACACCGAGAATTTTTGGTGTTTCAAAACAGCCGAATATTTGCTGAATAATCACTTCAAGTACCGGAATTATCGTGCTTCCGTTCGTTTTAGAACTATCGTTAGTTTGTTTTTCACGCTTTTCATACGAAATACGTCGTTTTTTGCCGTTAGGAAGTGTTATTTCTGTTGGAACCATACGGTCGGTAGTCTGACCATCAAGATACCAGTAAAGCGCATTATAGACGGTCTCTCCGCTTAATTTTGAACTTCCGCCCGTTAGGAACGGCTGCAGCCATTCGTGCGGAGTTATAGAAAGTGAGTCATACTTTTTTTTCAGAGAAGAAACATCATCTGGTTCATAATGCTCAAGAAAGAATTCTGTGCGCAACAAAAGGCTTTCTGATGCATCTGTTAATGGCAGCCATTTTATTCCAGAATCGGTAACTTCTGAACAGACTGCTGCTGCAAAGTCATCCTGAGTCGGAATCAGTTTTTTTTCTTTTAGAATAATTTTTCCATAACACGTGTATTCAAATTTTTGAAGTTTAAAATCTGTGCCGGAAGATGAGTTTGAATTCTGCGCGTCTGCGAATGATGTTTTTGTAATGACAGAAGCATGAGCAAAAAGCCAGATGAGAGCGTCTTGTTCATCAATCGCTTCGTATGAATAAATTTTTCCGGTGCGTTCACCTGCATCGACTTCCGGAGCGAGTATCCATTCAGGATAGGTGTTTGATTTTACTGCATCTTCTTTTGGAAGCGACGCGATACGTCCCGATGGGAATTGATAGCATGCTCCTTGCCCGGTGAAGTGTGCAATACGGTCTGGGAATCCTGCTAGCAAAAGGTCTGAATCCTTACAGGTGTTGGCGGTTGAGTTGTTTGAAGGAAACGAACAGCGGTCAAGTCTGCTTAATAAATCTTCGGTGAATCTTTTTTTTCTGTCCGGAGAAGACTCGGCATATTCGGTGTATGCAAGTACGATTTGTGCGGCTCGTTTTTCCTGCTTTGCTTTTTTTCCAGCGAGAGCAACGCATGACAGCCGCGGATGAATGCCAAGTGAAAGTGCATTTATTCCAGTCTGCGTAATGTGCCCGTCATGTTCAATGCATCCAAGTTCAAACAGAAGGTCATGCGCATTCTGCCATGAAGAACGAGAAGGCGTATCAAGCCATGAAAGTTTTTCGAGCGAAGTGACTCCCCATTGGGCGCATTCAAGAACAAGTGAAGTCAAATCAGTGCGCAGAATTTCGGGCGGAGTTCTTGTTACGCGAAGGTCATTTTGAGCCCATAATCGTATGCACGTACCTGGTCCAGTACGGCCGGCGCGTCCTGCTCTTTGTTCCGCACTGAATACGCTTTCGCTTTCTGTTGTCAGCTTTTCCATTCCTGTTGCAGTATCGAACCTGTTGATACGTGCAAGTCCTGAATCTATGACGACTGAAACGCCGGGAACGGTGAGAGATGTTTCTGCAATTGCCGAAGACAGAATAACACGGATAGTTTGTCCTGAAGAAGCTTGCGGCTGTACTATTTCTTTTTGTTCAGCAAACGGAATAGATGAATGAAGAACTTTGATTTGCACAGTAGTGTCTGCTATAACAAATGTATTCGAATCAATTTGACTACCGCCCGTTTGTAATAATAGGTACGAGAGGTCTGATTTTGTGCGGTTTATGTCGTATATGCCTGGTAAAAAGACAAGAATCGAGGTGATTATACCATTCTCCAAACGTTCGTTAGCTAACGACTGGTTGTTTATAAGATTTGCAACACACTGATTTGCGGCTTGCGCAGGAGTGACTGACGGGCGGTAGTTTATTGTTACGGGATACTGCCGACCTTGTATATGAAGAACGGAACATGCCGGTTGTTTTAATAAAGCATTGTGAGTTGATTGCGTACTTGATGATTGTGACTGGCTGCTTAAATAAGCAGAAAGCTGTTCGGTGTCGATTGTTGCGCTCATAACGATGACATAGAGGTCGTCTCGAAGCTGCATCGATTCTTTGAGGAAAGCAAGGGCAAGATCAGCATGAACTGAACGCTCATGGAATTCGTCTATGACAACAACACTGACATCTTCAAGCGAAGGGTCATTTTGCAAGCGTCGTGTAAGAATTGCTTCTGTCATTACTTCAAATCGTGTGGCAGATGATATTTTTGATTCCAGATGAAGCCGGTATCCGACAGTTTTTCCTACATCCTCGCCGAGCAGATATGATACTCGGTTTGCGATTGCGACGGCAGCGAGGCGGCGCGGCTCAAGCATGATGATTTTTTTTGTAAAATTTTTGAGAAGCGCGAGCGGAACCGCTGTTGATTTGCCGGCTGCTGTTTCTGCAGTGAGTATGAGAAAATGTGATGGCGATGATTTTAAGGCGGAGCAAATTTCATCGAGGTGTGATGATATCGGCAGCGAAGAAATTTCTGTTGGATAATTTGCAGGAGAATTTTTTTGAGACGACAGTATGGCAGATGAATGTAATTCCGGAGATTCATTCATGTTGATTTGTTCCTGAAGAATCAGCAGTGCCTTCGTCCCAAATTTCGCAAAGCCTGTTATCTATGGAAGAAATAATTGTTCCCGGCTTGAAAGAAATTCTTTGCGCTGTGAGTTTGTCGAGCCACGTAAAAACTTGAGCGAGGAATAAACCTGCTTTTCCTGGAAGATGAAGGTTTGGACTGACGGCAAATTGTGATAGGAAAACCATGCCGGTAAGAATTGCGCTCCTGTGAAGACCATTCATAAGTGCATCTTGTGTGATTCGGAAACTGCCAATGCTGAATAAGACTTTGCCGTAAGGAGCAAGAAGAGCAAAAAAGGTAACGCTTACTGTTATTAGTAATGACGGAAGGATTCTCATTTTGCCGCGGCGTAAAAGAGTAAGCATCAAAAATAATAATGTTAAAATCCACAAAAGCGCAATGTTTTTTATAAAAAGAAAAACTGCAAGTATGACGATTGTAATAAGAAAAAGAATTTCTGGTTTAATTTTTTTTGCAAAGAAAGGAACTGTCTTAGTTGAAATGCAATCAGGGAGTTTCATTTGTCACTTCCTTTTACGCAGTCTGCATTAGTCAAAGATAAATACCATTTGCTTTGTGACTCAAACATATCTGCGAAAATACCAAGAAGTGTTCCAGTGACAAGGCCGGTGATTAAAAGAATAGGCGCGATGTATTTTGTATTTGAACCGAAGAGCATGAACTGTGCAACAAAAAGCTGCGCGCAATTATTAGCAAGAGCGCCTGCCAGACTCAGACCGACAGTTCCGAGGAGCTTTGTGTTTTTGAATAGAGACCAGAGCGCTATCATAACGATTGCGCTTGCAAATGAACCTGCTGCAGAGAAAACAAAAATGTATGAAAAAAGAGTGCCGGAAATAAATCCTTGTCCAATTACTTTAAGAAGAACGAGAAGCAGAGTGTCGCGGCGGCGCATTTTGCTGAGAGAAAGAAGCACAGGAAGATTAGCAAGACCAAGCCGTAAAAAAGGAAGCGGTTTAGGAATTGCGTATTCAACAGCAGAAAGGAAAAGGCATAATGCGGCGAAAAAAGAAATAAGCTGTATGCGGGATTTGTTGTCGTTGTTGAGAGTGCATGAGCTTTTCTGAATTTGCTCAGAAGAATCTTTTTTCATACGGCTAGTGTATCACACGAGGCTCTATTCTACCAGAACAGGTTTTTCGCTATACTCAGACGCATGATTCAGTATCAGCCGGCACAAAGAACAGCCGCAGGAATTGGTCTTGCATCAATCACTGTTTTTATTTGGGGCATTACGTTTGTTTGCACAAAATATTTGCTCCGTTCATTCAGTTCACTTGAAATTCTGATAATACGATTTATTGCAGCATATATCGGATTATGGATTATGAGTCCGCATGTGCTTCATCTGGAGAAAAAGAAAAACGAGCTTTTGTTTGTCGCAGCAGGTTTGTGCGGCGTTACCGTGTATCAGTTTATGGAAAACATGGCAATCTCATACACATCTGCATCGAATGTAAGCATTATTGTTTCAATCTGCCCGTTTTTTACCGCAGTAATCAGTCAGATTTTTTCTAAAGAAAAACATCTTTCAGTTTTATTTGTGGTTGGATTTGTTGTCGCAATTACCGGAATTGCACTTGTTAGTTTTAACGGCGCGATTGTTTTTCATCTGAATCCAAAGGGTGACTTTCTTGCACTTGCCGCTGCAGTGAGCTGGGGTTTTTATTCTCTGTTTGTTTCTAAAATAAATGAACTGCATGTTCCTACATTGCAGGCGACGCGAAGAATATTTTTCTGGGCGCTTGTGTTTATGATTCCGATTTCTGTGTATGGTATTATCGTGCAGACTGGCATCGAAGGAATGACTATCGTACAATGTGCGGAACATGCTGCGACTGCACATTCGCAAGGACAAACAAATATTATTATTGACGCTGCTGTGAATAGAGAAAGATTTTCAAATCCGCTTAACTGGGTGAATCTGATGTTTCTGGGACTAGGAGCTTCGGCTTTTTGTTTTGTCGCATGGAATAAAGCATGCGCATGGCTTGGGACTGTGCGTGCGACAATCGGAATTTATCTTATTCCGGTAGTGACAATCGTATTTGCGTTTTTTGCACTTGGCGAAAAGATTACCGCAATGGGATTATGCGGTGCTCTTCTGACGATTTTAGGACTTGTTATTTCTGAATGGAAGCCACAAAATAGAGATGGAGGAAAGTCATGAAAAGAAGAAATCTTTTTATTGCCTGCGCATTTGCTGCATTTGCAGCAGGCATAGTATTCAATGGCTGTGCAGGTACTAAACCTGTTTCACATGAAGATGGAAAGTCGTATGAACTCGTAGTTCTCAATACGAACGATCATCATGGAGCTGATCTTGCAACAAAGGACGGCAAAGGCGGTCTTGCGGCACAGGCAACATTTGTAAAACAAGTGCGCGCTGCGAACAAAAATGTTCTGTTGCTGAGTGCTGGCGATATCAATGTCGGAACAGCATTTGCAAACATGTTCAATGCGGAACCTGATATTCTTGCATACAATGCAATTGGCTACGATGCTGTTGCATTTGGCAATCATGAATTTGATGGGAAACTTTCAAAACTCGAAGATCAGATGAAGATGTCGAAGTTCCCGTGGATTTCTGCGAACATTAAAGAAGGAAATAAATACCTTGGCAAACCGTATATTATTAAGGATTACAAGGGATTCAGAGTTGCGGTGATTGGTTTAACAACACTCCGCACACTCGTGATTGCAAGTCCGGATAAAAGCCTTACGTTCCTCGACGAAATTAAAACTGCGCAGGAAATGGTAAATGAAGTGCGCACAAAAGAACATGCTGACGTCGTCATTATCTGCGGACATCTTGGCGATATAGAAGAGACAAGTACGCAGGAGACTTCGATAAAACTTGCTCAGGCAGTGAGCGGAATAGACTTGATTATCGACGGTCATTCTCATTCATATTTTGCTGAACCGAAAATTGTAAACGGCACACCTATTGTTTCTGCAAACGAACGCGCAAAATATGTTGGCGACGGCGTCATGACAATTAAAAACGGCAAGGTTGTAAACTTTACATGGAAGCCTGTTGAGATTACTGAAGCTGCGTTCCCGCCTGATCCAGGCATTGTAAAACTGTTTGCTCCGTATGTTGCAAAGGCTGACGCTTCTCTCAAGGAAGTCGTTCTTAAAACAGCCGCTCCGTTTGAGTTTGGAAAAAAGCTGACACGTTATCAGGAAATGGCAAGCGGTGACGTTCTTTGCGACGGCATTGTTAACTATCTTAAGAATACTGGTGTTGTCGTAGACTTTGCTGTAAGCAACGGCGGAAACATCCGCACTGAGCTTCCTGCCGGAGACATTACTCGTGAACAGATACTCACAATGCTTCCTTTTGAAAATTATGTGTATGTTCTGACACTCAAAGGAAACGACGTTATCGATTTGTTCAATTTTATCGGACAGATTAAGCAGGGCGCCGGTGCGTTCGCTCAGGTTTCTAAAGAAGTCAAATATACGATTACGTATGATGACGGCGGGAACGGAACAATCAGCGGCGTAACAATCAGCGGAAAACCGGTTGATCCCAATAAGACATACCGCATTGCTACAAATGACTATATGGCAAACGGTGGAGACGGATATGTGGCGCTGCAGAAATCAGTTGATACATACAATACGTCAATGCTGATGAGTTCTGTCTTTATCGATTACGTAAAATCGCTGCCTGCTGGTTATAAACCTGCTACAGACGGCCGCATTACCGTAGTCGGTGGAAAACTCCCTGAGTAAAAGAGTGGACAAACTGACAATTTTTGTGATACTGTTCGGCAACTAAAAATTGCTTTTCTAAAAAAGCGTCCAAAAGGGGTTAGAAATGAATAAGAATTCAGAAAGAAACTACAAACTTGCAATAACAGGTGCATTTGGTGCTCTTGTGATAGTGCTCGGAATTACGCGGCTTGGTTTTATTTCGATCAGTCCGCTTGTTTCTTATACAATATTACAGGTGCCGGTCATTCTTGCTGCAATTCTTGGTGGATTATGGTCAGGTGTGACTGTTGGTGCTGTGTTTGGCATTATGAGTCTCGTAATGGCAGCAGTAGCACCGTCGGGAGCACTTGATGTACTGTTTGTAAATCCGGTTATTTCAGTATTACCTCGCGTAATGATTGGCGTTGTGGCATGGGCAGTCTATTTTGGACTGAATAAAATTCCGCATATGCCGAAAGTCGTTTCCGGAATAATTGCTGCTTATTTGGGAACATTCACAAACACAGCACTCGTTTTTGGAACACTTTTTATCTTTTATTTTGATAAGATTTCTGCAGCAGTAAAAGGTATGGGATATGCAGCTGTTTTAGTTGCACATATTCCGAGTGCCGGAGTAGAGGGTACTATCGGTGCTGTCCTCGCAGCTGTTGTTATCGGTTCAATGACTGTTGTAAAAGGTAAAAAGTCTAAGCTTTCAGAAGAAGCAGAAGCTGAGAACAAGTAAAACAAAATCAATTTTATGCATCAATGCGGTAAATATTGTATAATATATTATCGCGTAGGGGGACTCCGGTACCAAAGCGTGCCGGAGTTTTTTTATTTAAAAGGAATCTGATTTTGAAAATCGTAATCATCGGTGCCGGATTTACGGGCGTACAGCTTGCAAAGCGTTTGATTAATGGAAAGAACGATGTTGTATTGATTGATAATAACGAGGAAATTGTCCGCCATGCGTCGAATCGACTTGATTGTACTGTGCTGCAGGCTGATGGAAACAATCTTGCTACGCTTGAAGATGTAGGAATTGCAAAAGCTGATGCGCTTGTATGTGTTACAAGCAGCGATGAAGTTAACATGATTACCTGTTCGCTTGTTGATTCCGTGTATCCCAAACTTTTGAAAATAGCGCGTGTGCGAAATTATGCTTACTATGCAAACACAGCAAGTGCTACAAAAAAATATGCTGAAACGCTGAATGAAAATCACCGTCCGTTGTACGGAATTGATTACATGATTCATCCGGATGTTGAGGCGGCAGAAGCTATTGTGAGTGCCGTTGAACGCGGTGCGGTAACAGATGTTCTTTCATTTGAAAATTCTGATTATGAATTAACAAGAATTACGATTGAGGAAGGAAGTGTGCTGTCTGGAAAACGCTTGATGGACGTGCGCACTTTGACGGCAAAACCTGTTCTTATCGCTTATGTTGAAAGCAATGGAAAGACATCGCTCCCGAACGGAAGTACCGTTTTGAATGCCGGTGATTGTCTTGGAATAGTGACTCATAATAAGGATCTTTCTGATATTGTTTCTCTCTGCGGATCAAAGATAAAGGAACTTCATAAAATAGCGCTTGTTGGTGCAGGAAGAATCGGAACAATTGTTGCAGAAAAAATAATGCATAAAAAAACATCATTGTTTTCGAAACTGTTTGGTTTGCAAAAAAAGCTTGCTCAGGATTTTGTTATTATCGACAGCGATGAGGCATTAGCGAAGGCTGCTTCCGAAAAATTTCCTGGCGCGCATGTGTTCCGCGCAGATGCATCTGATGAGTCGTTCATAAAAGAAGAAGGAATCGATAAGTTTGATCTTGTTATTTGCGCTACGCATAACCATGAATTGAACATGGTTCTTGCAGCATATCTTGAATCGCTTGGTGTTGGAAAAAGCATTGGTCTTGTCGAGACAGCTGCGTATGCTGACATAGCAAGAAAGATTGGCATTGATGTTGCAATTCCGCTCCGCGATGCAGTTGTCGACAGCATTATGAGTCATCTGCGCGGAGAAGCCGTTACTGGCATACATTCCGTAAACGATGGTTCGCTTGAAATAATAGAATGCAAGGTTCTTGAAAATTCTCCTGTTAATAATAAGCAGTTAAAGGAAATTGCAGAGAACGGAAAATTTCTGATACTTCTTGTGCAGAAACCCGGCGACATGCAGTACAAGATTCCTGTTGGAAATACAATTCTTTCTTCTGGAGACAGTGTTGTTCTTATAACGACTGCCGAAGAAAATCAGCACGTACTTGAGAAATTCGGCGGCAGGAGCTGATACAACAATGGCAGCATTCACTTTATTCAGAATAATCTCTATGGTTGTGGCACTCGTGGCTGCTGCGACTTTGTTTCCTCTTGGTGTAGCAGCTTTTTATGGTGAATACAATGTGTTTCCCAGCTTTCTTATTCCAATGGCTGTTGTATGGATTATCTGTTATTTTATTCATATTGCAGGAAAGAAACGGCAGATAAATATTACTAACAAAAGTGTTTTTATAATTGTCGCATTTGTTTGGATTGCTGTATGTTTTTATGGCGCTGTGCCATTATTAATAAGTCATTCCGTTAATAATATTGCTGATGCTGCATTCGAGAGTGTGAGCGGATTTACTACAACCGGAGCAACAATATTCAGTGATGTAGAACATTTGCCGCGCAGCATAAACTTATGGCGGTGTGAGATGCATTGGCTCGGCGGTATGGGAATTATTGCCTTAACAATCGCACTGATGCCTTTGCTCGGTGTCGGCGGATTTCAGCTTATTAAGGCTGAATCAACTGGTCCGGAAAAAGGAAAAATCACTCCGAAAATCGCGACAACTGCCGAAACGCTTTGGCTTATTTATTTTTTGCTGACAGTGATACAGACTGTCTTATTAATGATATTAGGCGGTATGGATTTTGTTGATGCTGTATCGTATGCATTTGCGACGCTTGGAACGGGTGGATTTGCAACTCGGAATGCGAGTGTAGGCGCATATAACAATCCTGTAATAGATATTATTTGTACAGTGTTTATGTTTTTGTCCGGAGTAAATTTTAGTTTGTACTTTTATTTGATTGCCGGAAAATTCAAAGAGCTTCGTGCAAACTCGGAAATAAAAGCTTATGCATCGATTTTTGCTGTTGCTGTTGCGATAATAACAATTTCGCTGATTCCTTATTATGGTTCAATTGGCAAGGCTTTGAACTATGCGTCATTCCAGGCTGCCTCAATCATGACGACAACAGGTTTTGCAACAGCGGACTACACATTATGGCCTCCGCTTGCGCAGATGGTTTTGTTCTTTCTCTTTTTTGTCGGCGGCTGCTCTGGTTCTACAGCCGGCGGTTTTAAGGTAGTACGATGGGTTGTCCTTGGAAAGCAGGCTCATAATGAAATGCTTCGGATGCTGCATCCGCACGGAGTTTTCAGCATCAGGCTCGACGGACGCGCAGGCCGGAAAGATCTTGTATTTTCTGTAGCTTCATTTGTTTGCGTTTACTCAGTTCTTGTTATTATCACTTCGATTTTTGGAGCTGTCTGCGGTCTCGATGTTCTTACGTCATTCACTGCTTCTCTGTCGATGATTGGCAATGTTGGACCTGCATTCGGAAAACTTGGACCGAGCGCAAACTACGGATTTTTGTGCAGCGGACTCAAGTGGTGGTACTGTTTTATAATGATTGCCGGACGTCTGGAATTATATAATCTTATCATTTTCTTTCTCCCGGATTATTGGAAAAGTTGAACGCACCTTATAATTCCATAACATATAATTATTTAGATTTCAGATGTTATAAAGCGACTCGCCATATAGTTTAATCCATACAACAGAGATTGACGCAAAGTATATGCGGAACCATGGAACGCATAATGTTCGATAATCTCTCTTGTACGGAGGTAAGATGAAAAAAATAGTTGGAGCTGCATTGCGCCGCGGATTATTCTGTGCGCTGTTCGTGATGCTCACTGGAACTGTCGCTTTTGCTGCAGAAACAGCAAAAGAAGCAGATAAAAAAGATAAACCGCTGACAAAAGACGGACAGATTACAAGTCTTTCTTTTGATAAAAAAAGCGGAAATACAACAGTAGTTCTTATGCTTGGAACATTGAACATGCCTGAGCCGCCAAAAGGAAAACCGGGCGATATGCAGGCTCCTGATCAGAATAAAGCTGCGCCGTCTAGCCCTGATAAAACAGCAGAAGGCAAAAATCCTGCGGGAAAAATGCCTGAGATTATTAAACTGAACGGCACAACGATGGATCTTCTTTTAACAAAAGATACAAAGATTCGCTTCGGAATGCCTGGAATGGGTAATGGACAGATGCCGCCTCCGCCACAGAACAAGAACAATTCCAATGCGGATAATAAAGCGGGAAAAGATTTGAAAGACAATCAGAAGGCTCCTCCGGCACAGACAGTGAATGTGAGTGATCTCAAAATTAACGATGTGCTTGAAGTGATTTATGCAAAGGACGGAAAAACCGTGGATTCAATCCTGGTGGTCAGCCCTTTCCCGCCAATCGGTCTTGATGGACGCGCAGGACCGATGATGGGTATGCGCATGGGACGCCATGCACATCATGGAAACGGATGTTCATGCTGCTGTTGCTGCGGATGCGATGATAGAGAGATGGATGAATGTCCTGACTTTATGATGATGCCTCCGCCGTTCCCGCCAATGATGCCGCCATGTGATGATAACGACGCTGAGGAAGCGCCGGTACCTGATACACAATCTGCTGATACGGCAGCTATGTAAAATAAAAAAAAACGGTGTACTGATAAAACATATGTTTTTCAGTACACCGTTTTTTTATACGAACGTTCGTTATATAAGCAAATGTTGTCGTTTATATAACAGTATTTACTTTGTAAGCAGCTTGTTCATCGCCTTTACAAAGTCTGTGGGGTCTTTAAGCTCAGCTCCGCTTACAAGCAGCGCCTGGTCAAGCAGAACTTCTGATACATTTGCAACAAACTCATCTGCCACAGGTCCTTCGAGCTGTTTTACAATCGGGCTGTCGCCGTTTACTTCGAGAATCGGCTTTACTTCGCTCATGCCGGCCTGACCCATAGCCTTCATCATGCGTTCCATCTGCAGAGAGGGGTCGTTTTCGTCGACAACAATGCAAGAGGGGCTGTCGCTCAGTCTCTTAGAGAGGGTAACATCTTTTACGCGGCTGCCGAGTGCTTTCTTAATCTTTTCCTGCACCGGTTTGAACGCTTCTTCCTTCTTTTTAGCTTCGTCCTTGTCAACGCCAAGCTCTTCGTCGCTGCCTGCTCTGTTTACAGCCTTGAGATCGAAGTCCTTGTACTTCATGAGTGACGGAATAACGATGTCGTCGATGTCGTCTGCCATGATAAGGACTTCGAATCCTTTGTTTTTGTATGCTTCAAGCAGAGGGGATGCGCGCAGATTCTTTTCGTCTGTGCCGGTGATGTAGTAAATCGCTTTCTGACCAGTCTTCATGCGCTGCACGTAGTCTGCAAAGCTTGTCCATTTGTCGTCGCCGGTGCCTGCTGCGTCGGTGCTCTTAAAGCGGACAATTTCGCTTATTTCGTCTCTGTTTGCATAGTCTGAATAGAGACCCTCTTTCATCGGGCGGTTAAAGCTTGTAACAAACTTGTTCCATTTTTCGATTGCTTTCTTTTCGTCGTCAGTCGGTTTTTCTGATTTGCGCGCTTTGTCTGCGTCTTCACCCATCTTTCTGAATTCGCCGAGAAGTTTCTTTACAGACTGCGTTTTGATTGCGTCGAGAATGCGGTTCTGCTGGAGAATTTCGCGGCTCACATTGAGGGGGAGGTCTTCGCTGTCGATGATACCGCGCACAAAGCGGAGGTATGCGGGCAGAAGCTCGCGGTCGTCGTCGGTGATGAATACTCGTTTAACGTATAGTTTTACGCCGCTCTTGTAGTCAGCCTGATACATGTCAAATGGAGCCTGCTGCGGAACATAGAAAAGGGTTGTGTATTCCTGAGTACCCTCTGCGTGCGTGTGCACGTACATGAGGGGGTCTTCGCTGTCATGGCTGATTGTCTTGTAAAAATCGTTGTAGTCAGCAGGTTTAAGCTCGCTCTTTGGGCGTTTCCAGAGAGCGCTTGCGGTATTTACCTGGTCAACTTTATTTTCGCTGCCGGTAACATTTCCTTTGTCGTCGTACTTGTTCTGTGTATAGTGCAGCCAGATCGGGAAGGCGATATGGTCGCTGTAGCGTTTAATCAGCTCTTCAATCTTCCAGCGGCTTGCATAGTCTTTACTGTCGTCGTTGAGATTCATTTCGACTGCAGAACCGCATGTTTCAGGCTTATCAAAACCGTACTGTTTTGCGGCGTCGCTGTCTGCTTTAATTTCTTCGATTGAGTATGAGTTTGTACCGTCGCTTGTCCATTTGTAAATCTTAGACTCGCCGGCTTTGCGTGTGTATACGTTGATTTCTTTTGCAGCCATGAATGCTGAGTAGAAACCGACGCCGAACTGACCGATGAGATTTGACTCGCCGGCGTTCTTGTCTTTGGAAATCTTTTCGATAAAGGCTTTTGTACCTGAACGTGCGATTGTGCCGAGGTTGTCGGTAAGGTCTTTTTCGTTCATGCCGATGCCGGAATCCTGCACTGTGAGAATCTTTTTATTCTCATCGAACGTAATATCGATTCTTGGATCGAATTTTACATCTTTGTATGCGTCATCGGACACGGTAAGGTATTTGAGCTTGTCCAGTGCATCGGATGCGTTAGAGACAATTTCGCGCAGGAAAATGTCTTTGTTCGAGTACATTGAGTGAATGATAAGTTTGAGAAGCTGGTTAACTTCTGTCTGGAACTGATACGTTGCCATTTTTATGTCTCCTGAAATTAATTTGTTGCCTGTTATAGGAATACTTACAAATGTAATAACAGAGACATAAAATCGGCAAGTTTTATTTGATAAGCAGCGGTTTTAAAGTATCCGGACACTGCATGAATCCGCTGCCGGAAGTCATTACTTCGTTGCGGTACACATTGTCCTGCATAAGCGCTGTGTGGCGGGTTGTTGTTTCTATATTGGTTGAATAAATGCGCAAATCTGTCTTAGTTGCAATCACAACTTCTTCGCGCCAGTCTCCGTATAAGTCCGCGACCAGAATAATGTTTCCTCTGCCCGGCAGAACATTTTTGTCGATGATAGATTTTAAGCCTGTTCCGTTCCAGTAAGCGGTGACGGGGCCGAATCCCCAGCTGTTGCCTTCGCGGTTCAGCTGCGCGCCTGTTTTAAGTGAAAGTCCTGATGCTGTGAACAGCCACCGTCTTCCATTGGGTGCTCTGTTTGCTCCAGACTCAGCGCCGTATACTTCGCGTCCGGGGAAGTTTTCATCAACATCAGCACAGAGACCGCGGCCGTAAATATTTGCTGTTGGTTCAGACAAAGCCCAAAGCTGTTTTCCTGTTGCAGAATCGACCATACAGATGCCACCGCTTGTCTGCTTTTTTTCGACCATGAAGACGACTTCGTTTCCTGCGTGTTTTGGATCAATGTCGCCAAAATAAATTCCATCAGGATGACCGCGCCCGGTGTTCCACAAAACGGAACCGTCGTCGTCGAGGACGAGCGAGCCGAGGATTACTTCGTCGCGTCCGTCATCATCAACGTCAGCACAGATTGTATACCGTCCGCCCTGTCCGCGTGTGCGCGCTTCGAGAAATTCATTTGAGAAAGTCCAAACTTCTACGAGCTGGCCTTTTGCTTTATCGTACATAAGTGCTGTTGCTTTCATAAGACCATATGTACCGCGTATCATAATGATGCAGGGAGTTTTTCCATCGAGATATGCAATGGCAAGCTGATTTCTGTTTGCACAGTTGTAATTTTCAAATCCGTTACGGCTTATGAAATTTGTTCTCGCAATTTGTTTGCCGGTAGTTCCGTCAAAAACAGAAAGATATTCCGGACCGGATGTTACAAATCCTTTTGCATCTCGCCAGTCTTTGCCGCCGGCAGAAGTGTCATCGCCTGTTTTAGCAATGACTTCTGCTTTTCCATCTCCATCAATGTCTGCTACTTCATACGGTGAATACCACGTACCGCTCTCAATGTTCCAGCCAAGATTTTTCTGCCAAAGCATTTTGCCGTCTGAACGGAAAGCGATAAGAGAATACGGTTTTTTTGAAGCAACGTGATGAGACGGATCAATATCGCCGGCAGGCGTTTTTACAACATAATCATAACGACCGTCTCCATCCAAATCTCCTACAGCTACTTTTTCAGCGCCGAATGCGCCTGGAATCGGAATAATTTTGCATACAGATGAATCGGCTTCTGCGCTGCCGGATACCATTCCTTGAGAAGGTGTATCTGTTGGTACAATAGGTGTGACGATGTATGTATCGCCGATTTTACCTTTTTTGTCGGAGAAACAGGTAGCATTAATAACTGGTGTTTCTGTGAGGTTAGTTTTTACGCCGTTTCTAATTCTTGTTACAGAAAAAGCTACATTCTCTGGATCAGATGCAAGAAGGCGCCAGCTTACAAAACAGCCAAATGGAACGAGCGGCACGATGGCGACACCTCGGTCGAGACTTTCAACAGGTCTCTTGGGAAATCCTCCCTGAAATTTATTATTAACGAAAAGAGAATTATTAATATCATTTGATTTTGGGAGCAATTCATTCTGGATTTGCTCGACATGCACATTTTTAAGGGCAAGTGACGTTGCGCCTTTTCCGTTAAAGCGGCAATAGACTGCATCTACATCTGCCGGAACAGTAAACGTAACACTATATGTGTTCCAGTCTTTGCCTTTGAAGAAATTTGTCTGAGCAGCATGATAACTTTTAACAGCATTGTTCTGAATGGTGACGACATAAAAACAGGCTGTTTCCGTTGTTCCATTGTTTTGTGCGGAACAGGTGAATTGATAGACCTGATCTTTTTGTACAGGAATTCTTGTGCGGCTGCTTACTGCCCAGTCATTTGTTCCTTTATAAACGACAGATAAAACACCGCCTTTTGCTGCGGTTGTGAGCGCACCCTTATCGCGGCCGAACGTTGACCATCCTGCCATTCCTTCCGTAAAGGAACCGTTTCTGATAGAAACAGGGACTCCTGAAGGAACAGAATTTTTTGCAGAGGCTGAAGCGCTTGCGGCAGTCCGTGTTTGTGCTGAAAGTGATGTGCCGGCAGCTGATGCCAGCAGAACGATAAGAAAACAACGGCGGAAAAAAGAATGTGTCATCATGATTACTCTTGTTGTGTGGAGAAATGATATGAGAAAGTATAAATAGAATCATTTTAATAGTCCAGATTTTCTCTATAATTGAAAGACAGAAAATCACTATTTGCTAAGTACCGGTCCTATCGTATCGGGATATTGGAGATATGCGTTGGAATCCATCGTAACTGTTGAGCGGTATTCCGGCTCCTGCATAAGACACGGACGGCGTATAGAAACGGGAATCGTTGTTGTATATATGCGAAGTTCTGTTTTTGTCGCTGTAACGACTTCTTCCCGCCAGTCACCGGTGATATCAGCAATCATAACTATTGTGCCTGAAAAATTGCTGAGCAGTTTGTTATCGACAATTGACTTCTGATTCGTACCGTTCCAGTATGCAACAGCAGGTGCGAATCCCCACTTATTGTGTTCCTTATCGAGCTGGGCGGCATCTTTTAAAACTGTACCGTCGCTCGCAAGAAGCCATCGTTTTCCATTATACACATGATTGATGCAATCCTGCCCGTACAGTTCACGTCCGGGATGAGTAGCATCGATATCGGCGCACATTGCTCTGCTATGAATATGGTCTGTTTGATACGGAAGTGTCCAAAGTTCTTTTCCCGTAAGGGCATCTGCAAGAAGTATTCCTCCAGAGTTTTGTTTTGTTTCGTAAAAATAGGCGATTTCGTTTCCGTCATGCGCGGGATTAATGTCGCCAAAATATACTCCGTCAGGATGACCGCGGCCTGTTGTCCAAAGAATAGAGCCGTCGTCGTCGAGCACGATCGATCCAAGAATCACCTCATCCCGACCGTCATTATCTATATCTGTGCAGATTGTGTAATGAGCGCCTTGTCCGCGCGTGTTTGGCGGAAGAAATTTGTTTGAGTATGACCACACCGGTATAAGCTGACCGTTCGTTGCTGAAAGTGATTGAGATGACTGGCTGTCTGTTTTTTCAGAGGGAATATACATAAGTGCTTCCGCTTTCATAAGACCGTATGTTCCTCTGAGCATAATGATGCAAGGAATCTTTCTGCTGCCCGTTTTTTCGTCAGGGGAGTCGAAGTATGCAATGGCAAGCTGGTTGCGTGATGTTCTGTTGTAGTCCTCAAATCCTTCGCGGCTTATCCAGTCTGTACGCGCAAGTTCTTTTCCCGTCATGCCGTCGAGTACGGAAAGATATTCAGGCCCTGTTCTGACGCGACCGTCATTATCCCGCCAGTCTTTTTTTCCGTTTGCAGTATCATCGCCAGTTTTAACGATTATCTCTGCTTTACCGTCACCATTCAAATCTGCGGCGACATATGGTGAATACCACGTGCCGCTTTCGATATTCCAGCCAAGATCCTTTTTCCAAAGAAGCACACCCTCTGAAGTATATGCCTGGAGAGAGTACGTTTTTTTAGAGGGGGTATAGTAACCGGGATCTATGTTGCCTCCCGGACATTTTGCTACAAAGTCATATTTACCATCGCCGTTCAAATCTGCCACGGCTATTTTTTCAGCACCGTCTTTATCAGCGAGAGGAATCGATGTATACGGAGTTGACGATGTATAAGTAGCTAACGAACGGTCGTAATTAGAAGAAACTGTGTAGATATCACCGATAGCGGCGTCGTTATAGATGAAATTTGTTGCATTGGAAAGCGGTTTTTTTGTTATTATTCGTGTTGTTCCATATCGTGTTCTGCTTACCGTAAATGTAATGTCAGCGGGATCTGATTTTAAAAGTCTCCAGCTGATCATAACAGATGTCTGTGAAACGGGCGTAAGAGAAAGTCCTCTATCAAGTTTTTCTCCTTGAGACTGAAGACCATAAGACGATTCTGCAGAGGGATAGAGGGCTAAAACTTTTTTTGAGGAGAATTTTCCGTTCTCGAAGACTTCCTCGTTCCTGATTGTAGAGGGGGTAATTGAGGTACTAGGAATTTTAACAAGAGAGATGTTTTTAGCATAGGCATTTGTTTGTCCTTCTCCGTTAAGGCGAAGATAAATTGTATCTATGCCGTCATAAATAGAGAAAACCGCCGAGTATGTTTTCCAGTCGCCAGTAAAATACTCTGTTTGTGCCAAATGGTAGTCAGTTACTTTGTTATCTTTCATACAGACAACGCAGAGCCGTCCTGAAGGAATGGATAAATCACATTTTCCTGAACAGGTTATTTGAAACGCTTGGCCTGCAGAAACAGGTATTCTCGTTGAATTGCTTATTGCCCAGTCATGCGTACCAGTATAGACGACGTGAGCTTCGCTATTTTCTGCAGTAAAAGTAAGTGCATCTTTTTCGCGGCCGAAAGAAGACCATCCTTTTGTCCCGGAAGAAAAGTCCGAATTATAAACAGATATTTCTTTATTGTCAGTTTGTTGGGCATAAACAAATTGCGGCGCAATCAGAAAAAAAATTAATGGAATAATAAACATAGAAAGTTCCCCTAAAATGATGAATAAAAGTATAAGTCACATTTGCAGTACAGTCTATGTTAATGATATGCACGGTGTTTTCTCATTGCATTGAATTTGTGATAGAATGAAAAAATGAAATCGTTAAAAAACTTTTTATTATGTGTTGTTATCTGTGAGTGCGTGATAGCTTTTTGTTTGTATTATTTATATTCACAGCCAGGTTTTTCCGGACTTTTAAAATGGGAACCGAAGTATTTGTCAATGTTTATGCGCGGATTGCTTCTCCTTCTGGGACCAATCGTTGCGTTTGCAGTGTATGCTGTATTTGTAAAAAAATTCCCGCGTGTTGCGCTGTTTACAGGAATTCCGCTTTCATGTTTATCTGCCCTTGTGGCACTTTTTATTGTGGGCCGGCTTGTTATTATTGGGAGCAGAATGCCGCCGTCTCCTGCAGTAATCAACAATCTTATATCAGCCGGTGAGTCTCTTCCGGCGCGTGAACCAGTAAGCGATTCAATTCCGCTTCTTCGTGCTGCGTTTTCGAGCGATCCGCACTGGGAAGCTAAAACTTCTTCCGAAGAAAACAGAACGGCAATTTTGAATCAGGTTGAAAAGCGTGGATATGATGCGTTCTTTATTCTTGGCGATATAGGCGAGCGCGGTGACTGGTATAGTGTGTATGAAACTGCATGCACTGACATTAATATGCTTGTTCCTGATATTCCTGTCCGTCTTCTTATGGGAAATCACGATGCGGCTGCAGCTGCTTCTGTCCGATTCAGAAAATATTTTTATGGCCGCGCAAAAGCACCTCTTAATTATGTAATTGAAGGCGGCCACATTCATTTTGTTATTCTTAACCTCTTGTGGGGAGCAGAAGGATTTACGCCGGGCGACTATGCGTGGCTTGAGAAACAGCTGAAGTCTTTTCCGAGGAACGATACGGTTGTTGTTCTTTCACACTGTTTCTACATTTCAAGCGGGTTTAGAAATAATAAAAAACATACAAAATGGTACGACATGCCTTCTATGATTAATAAGTTCTGTCCTTTGTTTGAAAAATATCATGTTGATCTTGTAATTAGCGGTCATAATCATATGATGGAAATTCTTAAGAAAGATGATGTGACGTATGCTGTCTGCGGAGCTATGGGCGGAAAACTTGATGACAGAATTGATTATGTTTCGCCGTATGATATCTGGCATGACAAGGAAACATACGGTTTTATAGATGCCTCTTTTTATCAGAATAGAATCGAACTTGCCTTTATTGATTCCAATGGTGAATCGATAAAAGAGTATACAGTAAAAACACATTAATAAGGAAAAAGGAATGAATGTATTAATTCTCCAGCCGCCGCTTGTACAATTGAATACTGCATATCCAAGCGGTGCGTACCTCTCAGCTTTTTTTAAATCGTATAAAGATGAAAACAATCAGCAGAAGTTTAACAATGTCTGCTGGTATGATTTAAGCATTGAACTTTATTACAGAATTTTTTCACGCTCAGGTTTGTTAGAGTTATTCAGTCTTTGCACAAAAAAGGCGCTTGATAAGGCGGATGAAGCTGAACGAAATGGTGATGATGCAACAGCTTTCAATCTTCGCCGCTACATCAGTCAACTCAATCCGTGGTGTTCGTGGATTGATACAATAACAGCGATTCTTACGACAGGAGCATCTGGTACCGGCGCATACGAAAAAGCGCATCAGTTTGTGTTCAGTGCGCATGCGCCGCGCGGAAACCGTATGGAAAAATATCTTTCGAATCTTGACCATACGCTTACTACAGATGACGCGCGTCCGCTTGCGAGTTTAGCGCTTGCAGACTTGGCTGATTTTATCACTGCTGTTTTTGATTCCAACTTTTCTCTTGTCAGATATGCAGAGAGTCTCACAGTGAACGAAACAGGATTCGAGCAAATAGAAAAAGCAGCAGATGCTCCTGTTTTGAAAACATTCTATGAGCCGTTGCTCGGCGAGTTGTTCAGCGAATCGCGTGCTTCTAAAGACGGCAAACCGAACCCGTATAACATGATACATAAAGACACCAGCTCCCGAACACTTGTGTGCATAAGCGTGCCGTTTGCGGGAACGTTTGCTGCAGCACTTGCTACCGGTCGTTATATAAAGCAACATTTTGGCGAACGAACGATAGTTTGTATGGGCGGAGGCTTTATAAACACTGAGCTTCGGGAGACTAACGAGCGTAAGCTACACAACTACTGCGATGCATTAAGCTACGACCGAGGGTATGGCTCATATAAATCGTTATTTGACAGCGGATTAAAAGTTTCATTGTATAAAATGAGGCAGTTCACTTCAGATGGCTGCATTCCGGAAATGACAAGCGGTAACAAGAAATACGATTGTTTTGAAAAAGAACAGACAGCTTCTATTGTCCCTGATTATTCTGATATTGATTTTTCACGATATCCCCGGTTAATCGATGACACGAATGCAATGCACCGGCTTTGGTCAGACGGCGCATGGATAAAGGCATATCTTGCGCACGGATGCTACTGGCATCAGTGTGAATTCTGCGATGTGACGCTCGACTATGTATGCGGCTATCAGATGACAAATGTAAAAAATCTTTATGACAAACTGCTTGTGACGGCAAAAGAAAAAAATGTTTACGGTATTCACTTTGTTGATGAGGCGGCGCCACCTGCCGCGCTTCTCCAGTTTGCAAAGAAAAATATTGATAACAACTGTCCGCTTTCTTACTGGGGAAACATTCGGTTTGAAAAAACATACACGCGCGATATTGCTGATTACCTTGCATACAGCGGGCTTGTTGGTGTTTCTGCAGGAATCGAAATTGCGACGGGCGATGGTCTTGATGCAATACATAAAGGGACAGACATTAATTCGATTGTGAGCGCATGCTGTGCATTTAAGGAAGCAGGCATCCTTGTCCACGCATATATGATTTACGGCTACTGGCAGGAAACAGATCAGGACTGCATCAATTCGATGGAAACGCTGAGACAGTTTTATGAGGCAGGACTATTGGACAGTTCGTTCTGGCACAAGTTTGTTTTGACCCGTCACTCGCGTGTTTATCAGGAATGGAAAGAAGGAAAGCATCCTGACCTTGAGCCGATAGAGCCAAAGAACGCCGGGCTGTTTGCAAAGAACGGGCTTCATTTTAAAGGCGAGGAAAAATCAGAAAAGTTTGGTCCGGGACTTGAAGCTGCGCTTGATGCATGGATGCATGGTGAGGAAATAGATACGCCAGTTCAGAAATGGTTTGATTTTGAAACACCGGCTCCTACAATCCCCAAAAATTTTATTGAAAAAGCGATAGCATTGTATGAAAAAAAACGTGACGCAGAATTTGCTGCGCCGATTCCACATGATGAAGAACGTGTCATTTGGCTCGGCGGTGAAAAGATTTTTGTACCTGCTGAGAAAAGCTCATCTTCTGGAAAAATGTATTGGATATATATGGGAGAAATGCATGACGATGATGCGCGTGTTCCAAATAAAAAATTGCGTGGCAGGGGACTTTGCGTACTGCCGGAGATGAAGTTTCTTTATGAAGACTAATTAAGGTTGGCGTGAAAAGAAATGCCGAGATTCATCGAGTAAATATATTCATCGGGGCTTGAGAAGGAACCGAATCTCGTTATTGTTACAGAGTCTTTCTTTGCAGGGACAAGCGGTGCGCGGTATGTTAGAAATACAACGAGTGCAATCGGACGAGTGTTGAAACGGAGATTACCGTCAGTATTTAAGTACGGAATAAAAACATTCGTCGTGTTCGTGCAGATAACCGGAGCAAAAGAAAAGTCGAACATAGCGGACACCCACCGTGAATACTGATGTTTATAAACGAGACCGAATTGAAATGAATGATACTGATTATATAAAGTGAATGTGCTGTCTTCCTGCGCTTTGTTTTCTGCGGTGTAGTCGGTAAAAGCATAGCCAACAAACGGGTTGAATGTTATGTGATAAGTAAGTGTTATTGGCAGCTGGATATGAATCTGATAGTCAAAATTGCGGAGAATCGAGTTGACGTCAGATTTTTGCAGTACTTCCGGGGAATCAGACCACACGAGTCCAGGATTTTTTGTAAAACCAAAATGAATCTGCGACTCAATGAAAGTGAGATGCTCAATTTGAGCGTCAAACAAAAGACCAGAAGAAAATAGGACAGCCTGTTTCTGAGATTCTGTGTCTGTCGCACTGTTCTTAATAATGCTGGAAATAGATTGATATCCCTGAGATGTTTCGAGTGTCCAAGCCATGTTGTTTACCGGTGAATTAACGGTAAGCTGCAGGGCAGAGACTGGTGCGAGTATTAAAGAGAATAATGACAGATATGCGAATCGTTTAGCAAAGATATTCATTGTATGCATCTTATTAATTAATAATTGTTAATTAATAAATTTTATCTCCAAGAAGACGGGCTGCAAGTTCAACAGCAAGCTTTCCTGTCTGGTTGCGGACATCAAGAATCGGGTTGACTTCGACAATTTCTGCGGAGCGTACCATGCCAGTGTCTGCCATTTCTTCCATGAGGAGCAGACCTTCGCGGTTTGTAAGACCTGCAGGAAGCTGGATGCCGGTGCCCGGTGCGAACATAGGATCGAGGCTGTCCATGTCGAAACTAACGTGAACGGTGTCCACTCTGTTTTTAAAGAATGATGCTACCTGCTTAACAATTGCAGGGAATCCCTGACGGTCGATATCGCTCATGGTGAATGCGGTAACACCTGCCTGCTTCATCAAAATTTTTTCGCCGGGGTCAAGATCGCGGAGACCGACGTAACAGATATTGCGCGGGTCAACTTTGCGTCCTTTAAAATAAAGGTCGGTGAGTTCAGGAATGCCATAGCCGGCAGATGCGGAAAGACACTCGCCGTGGATGTTGCCGGAAGGTGTTGTTTCCGTCGTGTTGAAGTCGCCGTGAGCATCGACGTAGAGAACGCCGATTGTGCGGTTCTTTTTATTGTTAGCTGCTGCGAGACCTGCGAGCGTACCAAGAATGATTGAATGGTCGCCGCCGAGCACGAGCGGGAATTCTTCTGCTTCCGCAGCTTTTTCAACTTCTGCTGCGAGCTGTGTGCATGCCTTAACAATAGGCTTGAGATAATGAGCTTTAGGATTGTCGCCTGGTGTTTCGTATTCCTGCGGACTGATTTGGATCGGAGAATAATATTGCACGAGATGATGGCCAAGGCCTTCAAGTCTTTCGCGGATGCCGGCAAGGCGGATTGCAGAGGGGCCCATATCAGAGCCGTGACGACTGGCGCCAAAATCGAGCGGCATTTCAAGTATATGAATATTCATAGGACGCAATTCTAGTGATTTTATAGAGATAGAGCAATAATTTTTGGAAAAAAAATAAATTTTATACACAGAATCATCTTGTCTTTTCCAATAGGTGTCTTTCCGTTATACTTACCGGCATGAGTACCATTTACGAGAAAGCGCTTGAAAAACATGCCGAATGGAAAGGCAAAATTGAGACGACACTGAAGGTGCCGCTTGAAAATCGTGATGACCTTTCGGTCGCCTATACGCCCGGAGTAGCCGAACCGTGCCGTCAGATTCATAAGAATCCTGACGACGTGTACAAATACACGTGGAAGGGAAACACAATCGCTGTTGTGAGCGACGGAACTGCTGTTCTTGGTCTTGGCGATATTGGACCTGCTGCAGGACTTCCTGTTATGGAAGGCAAGGCGCTGCTTTTTAAGAAATTCGGCGGTGTTGACGCGGTACCCCTCTGCATTGATACAAAAGACCCTGAAAAAATCATCGAATTCTGCAAGCAGATTGCACCGTCGTTTGGCGGAATCAACCTTGAGGATATTTCGGCTCCGCGCTGTGTTCAGATTGAGCGCACGCTTATCAAGGAGCTGGACATTCCGGTATTTCACGATGACCAGCACGGAACGGCAATTGTCGTAACTGCCGGCCTGATGAATGCCCTTAAAGTGGTAAACAAAAAGCCTGAGGAAATCACTGTTGTTGTAAGCGGAACGGGAGCTGCTGGAAGCTCTATCATCCGGATGCTGCACAATTTTGGCGTTAAATGCATTTACGGATTCAATATCAACGGAATCGTCATTAAGGATGACTTTGATAAATACGACTTCCTTACAAAAGAACTCACAGAAATAACAAATCCGGACAACGAGCGTCTGACGCTTGCGCAGGCAATGGCAAAAGCAGATGTGTTTGTTGGTGTTTCTGCACCGAATCTTGTAAGCGAAGACATGGTGAGATCGATGAAACGCGACCCGATTGTGTTTGCTATGGCAAATCCGGAGCCGGAGATTACATACGAAAAAGCAAAGGCTGCCGGCGCAAAAGTAATTGGTACTGGCCGCAGTGACTACCCGAATCAGGTGAACAATGTGCTTGCATTCCCCGGACTCTTTAGAGGGGCCCTCGACTGCCGCGCGCGCAAAATCACCGAAGAGATGAAAATTGCCGCTTCCCGCGGACTTGCTTCCCTTATTCCTGACAGCGAACTGAATGCAGACAACATTATACCCTCTGCATTTGACCCGCGTGTGGCAAAGGTTGTAGCAAAAGCCGTTGCAGACGAGGCAAGAAAGTCTGGACTCGCAAGAGCGTAATAAAGAGCGTACATATGGAAATTCAGTCTGTAACAATAATTGGCATGGGCGCGGTTGGCGCTTTAATCGGCTCGCAGCTTACAAAATCGCTTGGCCGTGAGCATGTGCAGTGCATAGCTTCCGGCGAGCGCAAAGCGCGCTACGAAAAAGACGGCTTGTACCTGAACGGCGAAAAGCAGAATTACCGTTTTGTTGAGCCTGCCGATGCTGTTGTTACAGACCTCGTTATTATAGCGACAAAAAATCTCCAGCTTGCAGAAGCGATTTCTTCTATAAAAAAGGCTGTGGGACCAAAAACGGCAATCATGTCGCTTTTGAACGGCATCCAGAGTGAAAAGGATATAGCCGCTGTGTACGGAAAAGAGCATGTGCTCTACAGCCTTGTTCTGAGCCTCAACTCAATTCACGAAAAAAACAGAATCGAATACTCTAACCCCGGCAAAGTGATTTTTGGCGAAGAGGATAACTCTAAGTCAGAAAGAGTAGAGGGGGTATGCCGTTTATTCCAAAAAGCAGGCATAAAATACCTTGTTCCCGACGATATGCAGCTTGAGCTGTGGAAAAAGTACCTGATAAACGTAACATTCAATACCCTCAGCGCGCTGTGCCGCTCTCCTTACGGCGGATTCACGGTTCCTGTTATGCAGGACTTGGCGCGCCAGACAGGAAACGAAGTAATAGCGGTGGCAAATGCAGAGGGGGTTGCCCTGACACCCCAAATGCTCGAAAGCGACATCAAACTGATGTGCAGCCATGACCCTCACGGAAAGACTTCGATGTTTCAGGATATGGAAGCAGGACGCAAGAGCGAGAATGCATGGTTCTGCGGGACTGTCGTAAAGCTCGGAGCAAAGCACGGAATTAAGACACCGGTATGCGGACTGCTTGAAAAATTAGTAGAGGGTACCGAAGAAGTAAGGGGAATTTGACTTAGCCAAGCGACTAAGTTATACTGAATTTCGCTATTATTTAGCCGTTCGGCTAAGAGCGGGATTTTATGACCTTACACTGTGATATTGAAATAAACGGGAAAAATGAACATGCGGGCAGCCTCACCGGCGATACCCCTGACAACTGTTTTTTTTCGTATTCTCCGGAATATCTTTTACAAGCAGATGCGATGCCGATTTCACAAAATCTGCCATTGCAGGAAAAGCCATTTTCGCCGCAAGCGACAAGATGTTTTTTTGACGGTCTTTTGCCGGAAGGTTTTTCGCGGCGAACTGTTGCGGGGCTTTTGCATGTGGAAGAATCTGATTATCCGGCAATTCTCCGCGGTCTTGGCAACGAATGTCTTGGAGCGGTGAGACTTTACACAACAGATTCAAAAACTACTGAGTGTTCATATAAAAAACTAAGCGAAACAGAAGTTGCGCAGCTTGCGCAGGAAGGTGCTTTTAAAGCTGCAGAAATAGTTGCAGACACGCATCTGTCGCTTACAGGCGCTTCTGGAAAAGTGGGCTTGTATTATGATGAGAACGACAAGAATTTTTATCTTCCTTTAGGCAGTGCACCGAGCACGCATATTGTAAAACAAAGCCACGTGCGTCTCGACAATATTGTAGTAAATGAGCAGCTTTGCCTTTTAACTGCAAAAAAGCTCGGCATTCAAATTCCAGAAAGTTTTATTATTTGTCCGTCTTTGTCTGAGCGTGAGCATGTTCTTTTTGTAACGAAGCGGTATGACCGTTTATTTAATACGAATCCTGAAAAAGTAAATGGACATTCTGTTCCGCTGCGGCTGCATCAGGAAACATTTGCGCAGGCACTTGGCATTCCTTCAGAATGTAAATATGAAAATAACGGAGACAACTATCTTGAGAAATGTTTTAACCTTATTAAAAATGTTTCTTCTGATCCGTTGCCGGATATGATTGCACTTTGGAAAATAATTATTTTTGATTATTTAATAGGAAATACGGACAATCATATAAAAAATATTTCACTTCTTTATAGTCCTGATTTGCGTTCAAAAAGACTTGCCCCAGCTTATGATATTGTAAGCACGATTGTGTATGATACAACATCAAGAAATATGGGAATTGCAATTAACAATAAGCTCGCTTTGAAAGAAATAACGAGAAGTGATTTTGAAATGCAGGCAGAAAAAGCAGGATTGGGCAGAAAACGTGCGATGCAGATTTTTGATGAAATGAAATCGGCAATAACACAGGCGCTGGAAAATACTGCGGAAGAACTTGCTGATTCTGGTTTTACACAGGCAAAAGAAGTAGCGCAGCGGATTCTGGCAGGCGGAGGAATACATGCAGAAAATTAGTAACTCAAAGGACTTTGGAAACGCCATAAAGAACCAGAGAAAAGCAAAAGGATATACACAGCAGTATATTTCTGATGTAACCGGACTGAGCGTAAGTTTTATTTCGAATCTTGAGAACGGCAAGCAAACAACGGAACTGAACAAAGCGATACTTGTAGCGAATCTTGTCGGTCTTGATGTTTTGTTCAACGAAAGATAATGAACCATGTAAAATTTGTAATGATTACAAAATATTGACACAATCATTAAATAAGTCCAGTATGTACAGGAATGAGTGCTTTTTGCAGTTAAAAGTATTTTCTATATATAAGGAGCTTCGCATGAAAAAACTGGTTAAAGACAATGTGTACTTTGTGGGCAAAACTGACTGGGAACTGACGAAATTCCACGGCGATGATTTTTCTGTTGAAAGCGGTTCGAGCCAGAACTCGTATGTGATTCAGGAAGGAAAGACGGTGCTCGTTGATACGGTGTGGGTGCCGCATGCGGAAGAATTTGTTGAGAATCTTGATAAGGAAGTTGGTCTTAAAAATATTGATTACATTATTGCGAATCACGGTGAATGCGACCATTCAGGCGCGCTGCCGCTGCTGATGAGCAAGATTCCGCACACGCCGATTTACTGCACGCAGAATGCGGTAAAATCGCTCACCGGCCAGTATCATCATCCGGAGTGGGATTTTCATGTTGTGCACACAGGCGACAAGCTTGATATTGGCAACGGAAAAAGTCTTATGTTTATTGAGATGACGATGCTGCACTGGCCTGACAGCATGGCAACTTTTATGACTGGAAGCAACATTCTCTTTTCGATGGACGCATTCGGACAGCACTACGCGATTGAGGAGCTGTTCGACGACAAGGCTGACCATGATGTGCTCTGGGCGGAAGCGATTAAATACTACGCGAATATTCTGAATCCGTTCAGCATGTTCTGCCATAAAAAGATTGCGGAGCTTAAAGCGCTTAATCTGCCGATTGAAATGATTGCGCCGAGCCACGGAGCAATCTGGCGCAAAGATCCGATGAAGATTGTGGAAAAATACGATGAATGGTCGAATGATTATCAGGAAGACCAGATATGCGTAATTTACGATACGATGTGGCACGGAACTGAGCAGCTCGCGCACCGCATTGCCGATGAAATTCACGCGGCAAGTCCGGACACGAAAGTGAAAGTGCTGTGCATTGCGACTGTAGACAAGAACGATATTATGACCGAAGTGTTCAAGAGTCGTGCGATTGCTGTTGGTTCGCCGACTGTAGTGAACAATGTGCTTTCGAGTGTTGGCGGCTGGCTTACGTTTGTAAAGGAACTGAAGTTTAAAAATAAGAAAGCTGCTGCGTTCGGCTGCTACGGCTGGTCAGGAGAATCGCCCAAAATAATCCGCGAAAGTCTGACTGCCGCCGGATTTACGGTAATTGAGCCGGAAGTAAAGTGCAACTGGAACCCGAAGGACGCTGATTTTGACGCGTGCAAGGCGTTAGCACTGGAATTGGCAAAGAAGTAACGGTCTTTTCTGTGGACACTTTGCCCGTGAAATCAATATAATGAAGATATATCATAAACCGGAATACAGGGATTTCGTAGTTCCGGGATTTTGGAGGAATTATGAGTTCTGTTATTTCTGTTGGAAAATTTAAAAGACCGCTTGCGCGAGTGATTTTTGCTGCAGGCATGCTTGTTTCTGCAATCGGGTTCTTTCTGCCGCTGATTAAGGTTGATGATGAAACTGTCATGAATCTTTTTGCTGCGGGTGTTTATTTTAATGAACCTGGTACTGCATTTATTTCCACATTTCTGTACGCAGTATGGCTTGCGTCAATTGCTGGCGTGATTGTGTTCTTTACATCTCATTTTATTCTGAGCGACTTTATCACATGGCTCATCGGCTGTGGATTCGGTATTGCGGCACTCATTACCCTTTGCAGCAACCTCGAAGTAAACCCGTTCGGCTATATGTCTATTGGTTCTTACGTTGTATTCGTCGGTATGACTGTGGCGCTTGTTGCTCTTGTTCTCGAAGCTGTTTCAATCAAAAAGAACTAATAACTTGCCTTGACCGTCAAGGCTCTTTTTTGCTATAGTAGCGCATCTCGTAAGGGGGTGTAGCTCAACTGGCTAGAGCGCTTGCATGGCATGCAAGAGGTAACGGGTTCGACTCCCGTCATCTCCAAAAAATCCTGGCACTATGTGACCGGGATTTTTTTTATACTCTCGGTATATGAAATTAGAGATATTAGAGAAATAAAAGTAAAAAACAAAAAAAATTTGAATTTTTTTTAAATTTCTTAAAAATGACTTCTTTTTGATGTAAATTTGATGTACTGCGTAGTGTACACTGCATTCATTCAATCCTGCGAACAAAAGGTGTTAAGTCCATATAACAGCAAGTTCGAATATCGTGGAGATACCGGATTGGAGAGAGTGAAAAAGAGAGAGACCTGCGGTAGAAATACTGCAGGTTTTTTTTGTGTTTTAATGCAGTGAAAAAGCGACACATTTTGCTGTTTTGCTTTATACTAAAAGCGATTTTATCTGAGGTTTTATGCTGCAAGATGATGATGAAGACCTTTCATTTTATGATGATAATGAAAGGTATGCGAACAAAATAGCGACAGCAATTTTCGAATGGAGTTTGATTGTTGGCCCTATTCTTCTATTAGCAAAATATCTGCATATTTTTGATGAAGTTGAGTATCGTATTCTTTTTATTTATATTGGTCTTTCGGTATTTTTTACGTCATGGGTTGTTTTGCTTGTTCATAAAACCCCTCAAAGCAAAGTTGTAAAATTTATTTGTGTTTTGTTCGAAGAAATGCTCATCTGTTATCTTGCGACGACCCATGGTATGTCCGTTTACATTGCATATATCATTCCCGTGATATTTACCTGTCTTTATCATAGTCATCGTTTTACTCATGGTGTAATGCTTGTGAGTTTTGTCTTAATGCTTGGTTCGATTGTTTACAGAGGATTTTTTCCTACAACAGTGTTTGCACAAACTATGGAACCGACAAAATATATTCTGTATTACGGCTGTGGTCTTTCGATAGAATACATAATTGGTTCAGTCATTATTCTCTATATAGTGCGCACGGCTCAGAAACGGCTTGATTTGCAGCACCGAGAGGAATATGAGCTGAAGCGCGAGCAGCGCGAACTGGCGGAAAAAAATCATCGCATTCAGAGTATGCAGGATCAGCTGATTTCGAGTTTTGCTAATCTTGTTGAGTCGCGCGATCCGACGACAGGCGAACATGTGCGCAGAACGCAGGCGTATGTGCTGATGATATGCGGAGAATTAAAAGCACTCGGTTATTACACAAAAGAATTGAGTCCGCAGATGATTGAATGCATGGTGTCTGCAGCGTGTCTCCATGACATTGGTAAAATCAGAATACCTGATTCTGTTTTATGCAAACCAGGGAAATTAACAAAGAGTGAATTTGAAATTATTAAGAAGCATACCATTTATGGCGAACGCTTAATAAGCGAAAATGTTTCCGGTATTGAAGATTCATTGTTTACCAGAACGGCATGCAGCATGGCGCTCTGCCATCATGAATGGTGGAACGGGCAGGGATATCCTGCGGGGTTGTCTGCAACAGATATTCCGCTTGCTGCGCGCATTATGGCTGTTGCGGATGTGTATGATGCGTTGATAAGCAAACGTCCGTACAAAGAACCTGTTACACCGGAAGTTGCGTTTGATATTATTGAGCAGCTTTCCGGCCAGCAGTTTGACCCGCATGTTGTAGAATCACTTATGCTTATTAAAGACGAAATCGTAAGGATTAGCTGAAAATAGATACCTTAAAGAACTTAAACTTGACTTAATACGGGGGGGGGTGTATATTCAAAGCGTGTTTTTATTTTATGAATAATCATAGTATAAATGCACCCTTCTGTTAGGAGGAAAAAGTTCAGGTTCGGAGAGGAAAAAATGAAAAAGTCATTTTTGATTCGGGCAGCTGCAGCAACATTTATGCTTGCAGCTGTTTTTTTTGGTGCGGGATGTGCGCAAGATTCTGGTGATGATGATTCATCACCGGCGGTAACACTTACTGATGCACAAAAAGCAGCATTAGTAAAAAGCGCTCTTGATGTTGGATATGCAACCGGAGACAGCGCAGACTGGGTAACTGGAAATGTTACACTGCCGGTCAGCAACAGCAGTTACAGCGATGTAACAATTTCGTGGAGTTCTAATGCAAGTAATATTGCAATTAGTGGAACAACAGGAACAGTAACACAGCCAACAAGTAATAACAAAACAGTAACACTTACAGCAACTATTACATGTGGTACTGAAATTGTAACAAAGACTTTTGCGCTTACTGTTATTAACAAGACAACAGCAGAGACACTCAATGCTCTTGCAATTACATACGCGACCGGAGACAGCGCATCTTCTGTTACGCAGAACGTAACGCTTCCTTCAGCGCTTTCTTCGTATACCGTGACATGGAACTCGAATCTTACAAAATATATTACGACAGCAGGTGCTGTTACTCGCGACATTGTTGATGTACCTGTTACACTGACAGCAACTGTTTCTAGTGGAACAAGCGAAATTGGTAAGAAGCCTTTTGTTCTTACCGTAAAACAAGTACCACAGGTAACATATACTTACACTGAATCAGAAACAACGTATACTACAAAATATACGTTTACAAGTGACACAATCACTTATACGTATACTGACAGCAGTAATTCAAGCGAAAACGAGAGTCGTACATATACATTTACAGCAGATACTGACACTGGCACTTTAACAGCAACAATGACAGGAATAACAATAAATGGCACGTCGTATACAAAAGATACATATACGGCATATCTGACGAATATGTATTCTGCTGTTGTCACTTTCTATAAAACTATTTGTGAAGATAACGATGTTACATATGATGACCTTATTTCTGCCCTGAAAACGTCAGGAACAGCAATGGGAGAAACATACGACGACGCTACTGCTGCGGAATATTGCTATGAAGAAATTTATGGAAAGGATAAGACTATCACAGACTATGCAGCTGCATTAAAAGCAAAAACGACACTCACAGCTGATTCTCATACAGCATTTGCCAGTCTGCTTACACAAATGGGTTATAGTTCATGGGACGCGGCACTTGTAGATATATCCGCACAGGCAAAAACACAAGCTGAATATATGTTCAGTGCAAGAACATATTCTTATACTCTCGTAACGACGACATACACTACCTATTACACAGACGGATATGTATTTAATACGGCTGAAAAGTATGATACAACAAAGAAGTGGTGGGAACAGTCGAATAATTATCCTAGGTATGTTAGTTCTGATAGTAGTGTAAGGTTTTCCCCTATGAATGATGACGGATTAAGGTATGGAGGCTTTCAGTATTCAGGAACATTAAGTGATGACCATACTACATTTACAGAGACAACCAGCGGTAAAGCATGGGCAATAATAAGCGACGGAAAAGGTACGCTTACGCTTACAAACGGAAGCACTTCATATACGGTGACTTTTGAAGGTAATGAGCTGGGCAGTAACTAATACACGTTTAGCGTGCTAGACAAAGAGGGGCTGCATTCAACAGAATGCAGCCCCTCTTTGTTTTAAACACTATCTTGTCAATTTTCTGTATGTTGTTCTCTTTGGCACTTCGCTGTCTTCGCCGAACTGCTGCTTTTTCCATTCAGCATATTCGGACCAGTTGCCTTCAAACCAACGTACTTCGGAATTATTTTCGAACGCGAGTATGTGGGTGCAGATGCGGTCAAGGAACCAGCGGTCGTGGCTTACGACGAGCGCGCATCCGGCAAAGTCTTCTAATGCTTCCTCAAGGGCGCGCACTGTCTGCACGTCGAGGTCGTTTGTTGGTTCATCGAGAAGCAGAACGTTGCCGGACTCAAGAAGCATCATGCCAAGGTTGAGGCGGTTCTTTTCGCCGCCGGAGAGCACGCTTACTTTTTTGTTCTGGTCGGCACCGGCAAAGTTGAACCATGAGCAGTATGCGTGCGCATTCACTTCGCGGACTCCGCCTTCGAGCGGGCGGCCTTTTTCGTCTGTGGCGCCGAGCTTAACAATATCTTGTCCGCGGCTGAGTTGGTCATAGACTGTTTTGTTCGGGTCGAGCTTTGAGCGCATCTGGTCGACGTACACGAGTTTTACTGTCGAGCCGATTTTGATTGAGCCGCTGTCAGGTTTTTCGCCGCCTGGCTGTCCGTCTGCGCGCTCGACTGTCTGGCCTGCTGCGTCGGCAATCAGTTTAAAAAGCGTTGTTTTACCGGCTCCGTTCGGGCCAACGATTCCGACGATTGCGCCTGCGGGAACCTGAAAGTTCAGATTCTCAAACAGAAGTTTTTCGCCGAACGATTTTGTTAAGTCATGCGCTTCGATAACGACATCGCCGAGTCTCGGTCCTGCCGGAATTGAAATCTGTGTGTCGCGCAGCTGTGTGTGCTTTGATTCTTCGGCAAGCAGATCGTTGTAGCGTGTGATGTGTTCCTTATGTTTTGCCTGCCGTCCTTTTGCTCCCATGTGAATCCATTCAAGCTCGCGTTTGATTGCGCGCTGGCGTTCGCTTTCACCTTTTTCTTCCTGCTCAAGACGCTTTTCTTTCTGCTCAAGCCATGAAGAATAATTTCCCTGATACGGGTAGCCTTCGCCGCGGTCGAGTTCGAGAATCCAGCCGGCTACGTCGTCGAGGAAGTAGCGGTCATGGGTGATTGCAATAACTGTTCCCGGATAATCGTGCAGGTGGCGTTCAAGCCATGCGACTGTTTCGGCATCAAGGTGGTTTGTTGGTTCATCGAGAAGAAGAATATCGGGCTTCTGCAAAAGAAGGCGGCAGAGTGCAACGCGTCTTCGTTCACCTCCGGAAAGTGTGTCGACTATCTGATCGGCGGGCGGACAGCGGAGCGCGTTCATGGCGAGATCGAGATTTGCATCGAGATTCCATGCGTCGAGCGCATCGAGTTTTTCCTGAAGTTCTGCCTGACGTGCGCCGAGTTTGTCGTAGTCGGCATCAGGCTTGCCGAATGCTTCGTTCACTTTATCGAATTCAGCAAGAAGGTCGGTGATTGGTTTTACACCTTCGCTCACAACTTCCTTTACTGTTTTTCCTGCTTCAAGCTGCGGTTCCTGTTCGAGATAACCGACAGAGTATCCTTTGTCGAGCGTCGTCTCGCCTGTGTAGTCGTGGTCAATACCGGCGAAAATTTTAAAGAGTGAAGATTTGCCGCTTCCGTTTTCGCCGATGACGCCGATTTTTGCACCGTAGTAATACGAAATGCTGATGTCCTTAAGAACAACTTTTGTGCCATACGCGCGCGAAACGCGATCCATTGTGTAAATGATTTTTTTGTCGTCGAATGTCTTTGCCATGAATCGTAGTTTATAGTAGAAACTGAATTTAGTACACCCGAAAGAACGGCACGTCGATATTGTAAGTATGAATAAAGCCGAACGTCGCAATCTGTTTCAATTCATACGGTGTCTCATTGTTGTCTGTGCGGGATGCACAGTTCTTGCACCTGTTGCGGCACAGCAGCCGGTTCCTGCAGATACGCAGAAAGCGCCGGCTACCGGTCGTTATGCTGTATCTTTGGCTTACACTGGTTCGGGCGGATATACACTTGTTGAGCGAACAAACTTACGACGGTATGTGAATGGCAAGTATATCGGGCTTACAAGTCGTGAAATACGATCGTTCGTTAGTCTATCTGATAAACCCTCAAATCTTTCTAAAAAACAAGCAGATTCATTTGGACCGGGACAATGGTATGACGGAAACTTTTATGTAATGGAAGAAACAATGCACAACGCTTCAAGCGCGGCGGCTGGCATACATGATTCTATTCCTTCAGAGTTTCATATATCACCCGAAGGAAAATTGGTGATGGTGACTGATAACGGGTATCCGTCATTCAGAAGCTTTCCCGCATTTCCAGACAAAAAGATTTCTATAGGTGACAGCTGGCAGGCAGAAGCAGAGCGCGCAGTTGACCCTCTGACAAAAGGGATTGCAACTCGAATTCCGATGACAGTTCTGTACACGCTTGCAGATGAAGAGATGTATCGCGGTGTGCCGGTGTACCGAATCAAAGCATTATGGCAGACGAATTATAATGACCGTGTTCGTGATCCGCGCGGTGACGGGTCGCTTTTAAAAGCGGCGGGAAGCCACAAGGCAGACATTTTAATCCGCAAGGCGACGGGCGATGCGATTCTTGTAATCGATGCAGTTGATGAACAGTTTATGTATTCTGACGGCAGTGCGATTCAGTTCAAAGGAACGATGTCGCTGTTCACCGAATTTCCGCCGGCAATCGAGCATGAAAAAATCATTCAGTCTCTGAACAGAATCGCAGACACAACAGGGGTTGTTAATCCTGACACGACAACAAGTATTGTTAATCCTAACACGGGCGCGGCTGGAGATGTTAGTCCTAACACGGCGACAGGTGGAGTCAGTCCAAACACGGGCACGACATGGGTTGCTAGTCCTGACAAGGCGGCAGGTGGTGTTAATCCTAACACGGGCGCGGTGACGGCTGGTGCGGAAAATAATATGATTGTTGAAAAAACACCGGCTGGACTGCGGCTCAGCGTGCGGGACATAAAATTTGCGCCGGACAGTGCTGATGTGATGCCGGAAGAAAAAACACGGCTTGATGAAATTGCGGATGTGCTGAAGCTTGCGCCAAAATCGCAGTTTCTTGTTGAAGGACATACGGCGAGTGTAGGCCGGCCTGAAGGTGAGCAGAAGCTTTCTGAACTTCGCGCGCATCGTATTGCAGAAGAGCTTGCGAAGCGAGGTGTAAGTTCAAGTGCTTTCATTTGCAGGGGATGGGGCGGAAACAGACCGGTTGCCTCGAATGATACTGACGAAGGAAAAGCTCAGAATAGACGTGTTGAAATCACAATTCTGGAATAGTAAATTGAATTGATGGTATTAATCATCGCTGCCAAAAATTTCTGTTCGGTGCTGTGAGCCGAGCTGGTGAAGTGATTCTGCAAGGCTCAGGTCTGAATGCTCCTTACGGAATGATGTCAGATCGATTAGAAATCTGTTCATGGAGAAATGCTGATATACAAAAACAGAGTTCCATGCACTCATCATCTTAACTGGTGGATTATTAATTTTTTGTTCTGAGTTACTGTTTACAGAAGAATGATTTGTTAATTCATACATTTTTTTTAATTCGTCGCGGTATGGCAGAAAGATGCCTTTTCCTTTTAGCTCGGCATAACCAACAAGCCATAATTGTGTTTCTGCAGATGAGCTGGAAGCACCTTTGCACAGCGACTGATGAAGCAACGCTGTCTTTTGCGCCATCCACAGCTGGCTTTCGAGGATAAGCTGTTGTATTTCCTGGCCGCCGTTTTTGCATAATGAGCGCAGGTGTGCAGTCTTAGCTGTGTGAACAGGCGTCTTGTTAAGAATAAGTACGTTTGTGCGGAAGTCTGTGCTTAGCTCTGGATTGCGACGGAAAAAACCTTCTGCGATTTTGCCGCTCTGACCGACGAGATAGCGGTTGTTCTTTGCAAGCTGTTCGTCTTTGCCGGGGTTGTCGCCGATAACAATTAAATGAATATCGCTGTCCTGTGTAATATCATCAAGAGCTTTGTTGTATACGACTGCAGTTTCGAGCGGATACTCTGGTGTGTCTGAAGTTGAAGCGGCACGCTGAAGCGGCTTTAGTATCGAGCTATATTGTGCATTCCATTCAGTACACTGATGCTTAAATTCTGATCTGAAATTTGAAAAAGATTCCCACTGTTCTGAATTCATATTATCTTCTTAAATAAATTATTAATTATTGATGCTCGTGCGGAGGATTAATAATTATTCCGCGCGGATCTTTTTGCTCAGCAGGTGAGTCTGCATTGTTAAAAACTGAGGAACTGCATATCATAATAATTCCATCTGAACCTTCCGGCGTATGAAGTGACGGAAAAAAGTTTTTGATTATGCGAAGTGTTTTGAATCCTACTGATTCATAGATGTGAACAGCGCCTGTCCATTCTTTATTAACAAGAAGCACGATGATTTTAATCTGCGGCAATGCGGAACAAATTGATTGAAGCGATGTGCGGAAAAACGGTGTGCCGAGCGAGCGTCCTCTGTATTCCGGCAGTAGAGCGAATGAGCTTGCATATAACACGACACCGTCACTGCGATGCGCATGTGATGCTGAGTGGCCAAGAGTAAAAATGTCATCAGTTTGCGGAACGGTATTCCACAATTCAGAAGTGAAATATCCCGCAGTAACTGACTTGCCGGCACGATGAACTGTTTCGTAGCTGCTGTCGTCCAATACAAGAAATCCCTGCGGAAAAGTCTGAAGGCGTTCTTCGAAAACGATTTGCTTTTCTTGAATTTGCGGGATGAAAGCTGAATGTTCAATCGCCATGATTGATGGGATATCGAATGGCTGGGCGGGGCAAAGAATCATATATGAAGTATAACTTATTAGGATATTACGGGCAACAGGAAACAGAATGTTTGACAACAGCGTATGCTTGATTTAAACTGATAAGATATGAGTGATCAGACAATTCTTAAAGACGACGCGAAATACATTATTGATGGCCGAAAAACTTTTTTTATAGTTCCGGATGTTTCTTTATTACCGGAATCATATTTGGAAGACTATCTTTCGCAAGGTTATGAAACATATATTATTGGAGATGACAGATATTGCCCTCTTCAGAAAAAGATTGAAATTATTATTTCGACTTTTAAAGATTCTATTTTGTTCTTTTATATTGATTCAGCAATACCAGGCATTGACTGGAATGTTTATATAAAACAATTACAAGCTACATATGGTGATAAAATTCTTATTGGCGTTCTCTATGCCAAAAGACAGCGTGAAAATGATAAGCAGAATCTTGAAAAATATTTCTTATACAATGTAGGAATTTCGTGCGGTTGTATAGCGCTTGAATATCAAAAAGGAAAAAACTTTGAATTAATAAGCAAAGTAATGTATGCAAATCAGGCAAGCGGACGAAGAAAGAATGTGCGGGCTATATGTGATGATTCGAGCAAAATAAATTTTGATTTTAACGGAAGTATGTACAGAGGAAAGCTGTCTGACGTAAGCATGAGTCATTTTTCAGTCATTTTGGATAAAACGCATACGTATAGTGAAATACCGTTGTATGAAAAAATTAAAAATATGTTTTTGGAAATAAATGGTATTCATTTTCGTACTGATGCTGTTCTCTTTATAAAACGACCGATTGAGCATGACGAACTTTATATATTCATTTTTACAAAATCCGATGGTTCGAATGGATTGGAAAAAGAAACAGAAGATAAACTGATACAAAAGATATATCAGATGATTACAGATAAAACTAAATTATTAATGCGTAATCTTTTCGATGAAGCTGGAAAAAAATTGCGCAATAATATGCATGATTTTTAAAACAGAAGTTTTTATATTTTATTGCAACTGTTATATTTCTCATTTATGTGCTTCAAAAAGACGGCAGTTAAAGAAAGTATACGCTGTAATTGCCTTTAGGATTAAGAAATCTGTTTGTCAATAACTAAATTGAAATTTTATCTGTTGAAACTGCTTCTGATTTTTTATAAAATATCGTCCTATGGAATTCACACAGGAAAGTATCGACGCGCTCGCAGTGAACGAAGTCGACATTATGAAAAAAATTGCTGAGGAACTGAACATTCGCGTTCAGCAAGTCAGCGCAGTTATTAGTCTTGTTGGTGAAGGATGTACGATTCCTTTCATCGCACGTTACCGCAAAGAAAAACATGGTTCGCTCGATGAAGTGCAGGTTCGCGACTGCGACCATCTCTTTACCACATACAAAAATCTTGAAGAAAGACGCCTTGAAATTGTTAAGGGAATTTACGCAGCAGGAAAATTAACGGAATCTCTTTACAATGCAGTTATGACGGCAAAAACACTTACTGAGCTTGAAGACCTCTGGGCTCCGTTCAAAAAGAAGAAGAAGACTCGCGGCATGATTGCAAGCGAAAAAGGTCTCGAACCGCTTGCAGATGCAATGCTCGAACTTGACGACAAAGCGCTTGAAGAAAAAGCAAAAGAATTTATTAAGACTGATGCTGAACATCCGGAACTTTCTGTTGAGACAGTTGAGGATGCACTTGCCGGTGCGAAAGATATTATTGCAGAGCGTGTATCTCAGGACACAGCGAACCGCGAGGATGTGCACAAACTGTACATGAGCAGCGGCAACATGATTACGAAGGGAATTGTTCCTGATGGAACTGATGCTGAGACTGCAGAAAAAACTTCTGTGTACAAAATGTACTGGGACTACAGCGAGCCTCTCAATCAGGTAAAGCCGCACCGCGTTCTTGCAATCAACCGCGGCGAACGTGAAGGCGCTCTCGAAGTGACGATTGATGTTCCTGTTGACGACGCTGTTGCACTGCTGCAGAAAAAAGTAAAAATTAATAATCATTACCACAAAGATGCGATTGAGGACGGACTTGTGCGTCTTCTTTCTCCGGCAGTTGTGCGCGAAATTCGCAGTGACGAAGCTGATGAGGCGGATGTGCACGGCATAAGCATATTCAGCGAGAACTTGAAGAATCTTCTGATGACGCAGCCGATTAAAGGCAGCCGTGTTCTCGGAATCGACCCCGGTATTCGCACCGGAACAAAGTGCGCCGCGCTCGACGAGACAGGAAAATATCTCGGCTACTTCCTTATTAAACAGGTTGCTGATCCTGACGGCGCATACAACGCGCTCAACGAAGCAATCGATAAGTATGACATTCAGGTTGTAGCTGTGGGCAACGGAACAGGAAGCCAGGAAGTACAGGCGATTGTTTCCAAAGTCATCAGCGACAACTACAAGGACGTGCGCTACACAGTCGTCGACGAAAGCGGTGCTTCCGTTTATTCAGCAAGCGACATTGCGCGCGAGGAATTCCCTGAGCTTGATCTTACAATCCGCGGTGCTATAAGCATGGGCCGCAGACTTCAGGATCCGCTTGCAGAACTTGTTAAGATTGACCCGAAGGCAATCGGCGTTGGTTTGTACCAGCACGATGTTAATCAGAAAAAACTGAGCGATATGCTCGATGAAGTTGTCGGCTCTGTCGTCAACCAGGTTGGTGTTAATCTTAACACCGCGAGCTTCAGCCTGCTCAAATATGTTTCCGGAATCAACAGCACGCTTGCAAAGAAAATTGTTGCATACCGCGATGCAAACGGAAAGATTACAAGCCGCGAGGACTTGAAGAAAGTGAGCGGACTCGGACCGAAAGCGTTCGAGCAGTGCGCAGGATTCCTCAAGATTCCGGAAAGCACTGATCCTCTCGACAACACATGGGTTCATCCGGAAAACTACGAGGCTGCGCGCGAAGTGCTTCCGCTCGTACAGAAAAAAGAGAAAGTGTCTGCTGATCTTAAAAAGCAGCTTGAGGAAAAATACAAGCTCGGAGAAACAACGCTGAACGACATTGTCGATGAACTTGGCAAACCGAACCGCGACCCGCGCGACGGATACCCGGCACCGATTATGCAGAAAGGCGTTGTTAAATTTGAAGACCTCACCGTCGGCATGAAAGTGACCGGCAAAATCAAGAACGTTGTCGACTTCGGCGCGTTCGTAGATATCGGTCTTCACGAAACAGGACTTATCCACGTAAGCGAACTGAGCGACAGTTTCGTTACTGACCCGATGGATGTTATCAAAGTCGGCGATGTAAAAGAGTTCACGATTATCGGACTCGACGTTGACCGCAGAAGAATAAGCCTTTCGCTTAAGAGCGACGCTGCAGAAAGAATTCAGCACGAAGGCATGAGTTCATCAGGCAGCGGTTCTCACGGCGACGGCAGTTCACACAGCGCGGGCGGACACAAAGTTGTTATCGTACGCAAAGGCGGTGCAGGTTCTGCAGATGCAGGCCGTGACGCTGGCGGATACGGTTCACGCGACAATCATGGCTCTCGCGGCGAGCACTCGTACAGCGGACACAATGACCGTTACGGTGACAGACCGCAGCGTTCAGACCGCACGGGCGGCGGCAGAGGAAACTACGGCAGCGACGACGGAATGACATATAATCCGTTTGCGGCACTGCTCAAGAAATAAAACGAGTGTGCTGAAAACAGCACTGCTCAGGAAAAAAGTTCGGTACCACGGATGGTGCCGGCAGATACATTAGGAGACTGAGGCTTTTGGCATTCAGTTTCCAAGTCCCATCAGACAAGCCGGAAGGTGCAGACGGATCTGTGCCTTCCGGTTTTTTTATGCAAAATTCCTGAAGGATGTTATACTAAAAAATATGCGGCATACGAAATTCTTTCTGTATACAGTTTCAGGACTTATAGCTCTTTTTGCAGTCGTCGTCTGCGTATTGTCATTCAAGTCTGACCTCTGGGAAATCGACAGCCCTGTTGAAAAATGTCACAAGATAGACAGCGGGTGGCATAATGTAACAGAACCAAGCAATATAGAAGAAAAATGTTTAACAGTTGAACGCGTGTTTACGCCAGAAGATGTGAAAGATTTAGGCGGCGGACCGACATTATTTTTTAAAACACTGAATGTTCGCGTCCGCGTCTATGTTAATGGATACCGTGTGTATTCTTTTGGCAATCACGGCAAACGCATTGTGGGAAATGAAAGCGGTCCGTCACTTCACTTTATCCGGCTTTCAAACGAGTGGAAAAAGCCGATTCTAGTGACGCTTCAAATAGCAGAGTCTATTCATTCGCCGAATCGTAATCTTATTATGCCTGAGATTTATTTTGGCTCAAAAGCTGCCTGTATCGAGCAGTACATTTATTCATGCCTTTCGGCAGGCATTATGAGTCTTGCGATAATCATTGTTGGAATTGTTGGTCTCTTTTTGGCAGTTGCATTTCGTATTTCGCGTAAACAGTTCATTTCAGAGTATTTCTTTTGGGGACTCTTTTCTCTTGTGGCTGGCATAGGATTTATGCTTGAGTCTGGTGCGGCAGATATTGTTGCACCGAATTCGTTTTTTATCTATTTTATTTCTACTCTTGTCCTTGCAGCAGAGCCTGCATTTTTCCTTGTGTATGTGAATCAGAGTAAAACTCTTCCATATAATAAAAAGGTAAGCAAGTTTTTTAAAATAGTAAGCTATCTTGAATGTATTATTGTTTGCATTTTTGCTTTTATACCGTCAGTACCGTTTCATTATGTTAAGACCACAGCAATTATCATCCTGATAGCATTTCTATTTTTTATCATTGCAATTACAATTAATGAAGCTGTTGCCTTTATCGGCAGGCTTTCCGTAACGAATGCATTAGTCATCCTTGCTGCTGTTTCTCTTGTAGCCGATTTTACACTGTATTTGTTTCCGCCGTATCCTGTTGATCCGTTCCTGCTTGCGCGCCCATGCTTTTTGTTATTTTTAATTGTGCGAAGTGTGAGTGTCATTAATGATTTTTACAATGTACAGATTCTTACGGCGCGGAAAGATATGTATGAAGATACGGTAAGCCGGGACAATTTAACAGGAACATATACGCGTCCTGCTTTCTGGCGCGCGCAGCGTGAGCTTGAACGCAGAATGATACAGGAAAAAATAAACGTAACGCTTGTTTTGTGCGAGATTGTTAATTTGAAGAATATCAACGAACATAAGAGTTTCGAAGCCGGCGATGACACACTGAGACTTGTGGCTAATGCACTTCAGCAGCTTTTCCAGCCGGAAAAAATATATCGATTTGATGGCAGCGGATTCGGTATTCTGATGGTAAATTATGATGATAAAATAACTGCGGATAAAATACAGGCTGTAGATACAGCAATTCGCGAATTCAATAAAAAAGGTATTTCCGAACCGATTGAACTTTGTTATGGCTGCCGTCGTTTTGATAAAAAGATTGATGAAGGATTTGAACAGTTTATAACACATACACAGGATATTTTGCGAAAAAACAGGATTTCTCATGAAAATAGTACTATTTAGATGAATAGGTTTTTAAGAATACATTGTGATTTCAAATAGACTGTGTTATAGTATGGAGTAGCTCTCTCATTTAATAAATGTTCACCCTTTTTAGTTATTTTTATCAAAGGAGGAAGAGGGTATGAACAGAAGAAATCTGACATGCACAGCTGCTCTTTTTGTTTCTTTAATTACTTTTTCTTGCAGTGACATTGCAAATTTAACTACCCCGAAGTCTGTCTCTGTAAAATCAAGCGGTGCACGCTATGAAGTTCCTCTGGGAACTGTTGAATTCAATGTAAGCGATAAACTTAGTGTTAGTGCGCTTCAGGAAAAGATTGGCGATACTGCTGATATTTACGATTACAATGCAGGCGGCAATGATACAGTTCAGGAATATATCATTGATTATCCGCTCAGCAGTATTCCGCTCGATTTCAGCAGCTATTTGTCAAATCTTGATTTGCTTGATCAAACAGCTAATCCTACTAAGTGGGAAAAATCCGAAGCAAAGCCTGATGTATCATTTAGCAAAACAATTTCTCCAGACATTGCAAATAAGATAAACAGCGCTTTTGATAGCGGAAGTCCTCAGACTATAAGAATTTATGAGCCTGGTTCGGGAAATACTTTGTCTACATCAGATACTACAAAGTATGGCTCGAATGGACTTTCTCTTGATATGACAATATCAGAGCCATTGTTCAGCACAATGTCATACTATACCGGCGGCATTAATATCATCGTTCAGCAAAGCTCGACTCCTTCTTCTGATTTTGCATTTACTGTTAGGGCGATACTGAAAGTTGACGGCAAGGAAGTTTCAAGCAGCGGAGCAGCCCAGAATCTAACAAACGGCGGTACGCTCATTATTCCGCTTGACGGCGTGACTCTCAAACCGAATTTCTCAATTGTATTTGACGGCACAACACAGAATGGCACGCTGCTTCAGGAAGATACATACAGTGTGAGTGCAGCGATTTCCGATGCATCTAAGCTCAAGGAAGTTACAGGTCTTACGCTTACAGATTCTCAGCTTGGTTCTAACAGTTCTGTCTCTATAAGTCAGGATGTGGATACGAGCGCATTAAACGGATATCTTATAAGCTCTGTTATTAATGAAGGATCAGTTTCATATAACGGCGTTCTTCCTGATGGCTGGTCAGGTGTTACATGTACATCGACCGTCGGCATTAGCGGCGGAATGACTGTTGCAAGCAGTGACTTTACCGATGTAAATGATACTTCAAAGAATTATCTTATTAATAAGACGGCGAATCTTAATAATGTTGCATTAACGCCAGCTACGACAACAATTGGCGGTGATATAAAACTAGCAGTTAATAATGCAACAGTTGTGTTTCCGAAAGATGGTTCTGCGGTGACGATTTCAATTAATGGTACTTGTTCAATAGCAAGCCTTGGAACAACAGTAATTGACGAGAGCAAGATGATCGATTCATCAACTCTTACGACAGATGTGTCGAAGGAACTGCCTGATACTGTTAAAACATATCTGAAGAGCATAGTGTTTCATACAGAAGATGAAAATACGCCTTCACTTGGTTTGACAGGGACAATAGACAGTAACTTTGATGTTGCGGACATGACGATGAAAATTGCGGTAGCATCAACGATGTTTAATATGACTGCTGCATCTAATTACGATACGCTTAATTTTGCAACGCTGTCGGCAGATAATTCTTTTTCAATCAAGCAAACGAACGATGTAACTGTTACTCCATCGTTAAACAGTACAGCTGATATTAAAGCTACAGTTTCTCTTTTTGGAACAAACAATTCATCTCATCCTGAGTATGTAACGCTTAATTCATTTGTATTCGGCAAAACATATTACATAACGCCTACATACGATGTTTCATACAACTGGAGCACCGTTACATTGGATACGAGCGGAATCAATCTTTCCAATACACTGAAAACAGGATTCAATATCAAGTCAATTCTGAATAGCTATTTAAGTGATTCGAACAATACACTTCTTGATAATGTAGAATTCAATGATATTAAATCGTATCTGTATGTGAAAGAACCAGCCTTTACATCAACAAGTGCTGTTACAACAAACCCGCTTTCTGGCATTGCGATGAGCGGAAAAGTGCAGGCGGTAACGTATACAGAAGACAGTTCTGGCAATATAGCAACTACTGCTGCTATAACAGACAGCAGCGGAAACGATATAAGCTACTTAATTGGAAGTTCAAGCTCAACAGCAGAGCTTACACTTATTAATGATGACAGCTCGATTGATTTTGCTGCTATCTCAAAGAATTCAACAGACGGGATTATTACGACAGCGAAAACAACGCTTTTTAATACGAGTTCCTATTCATCTGAAATTAATAATATTACAAATATTATTAATGTTAAGCCTGAAACGCTTGGATTGAAATATGATATGACGTTTGGAAAAAATGGTGCTAATGAACTTACTCTTACAAAAGCGCAGGTGAATACACTTACGTCATCAAGCGGTACAGCTTCTATAAATATGAGCGTTGCAATAGTTTTCCCGCTTTCGCTTGATATAACGGATGAAATAAAAGACGTCAATATTCTTAAACTCTCTGGAAACGAGATTACTGACGACCTCTTGAACCGTGACAGTGCTGATGATTCTTCAAAATGGAAAGATTATGCTGAACTTGTGAGCTATATTGAGTGTGATTATAGAATTATTAATTCGACAGGTCTCGTATGTTCCGGAGTGTTTAGTGATACGGCCTCAGGATTAAGTAAAACGATTACGTGCAATAATGCGGAGCATGCCTTAAAGCTGTCTCGAACGGAAGTTGACAATATATTTGATAATTATCCGTTTACACCGACAATGCTAATGACATTTGAAAAAGGGAATGTTTCTATTCCGCGTGATGCAGAATTTGGAGTGACTGCAACTATGGCTGCAGAAACAGACGGCGAATATGCTATCTGGGGAGACAAAGAATGAAACAGACTTTTTTGAAAAAAACATTCTGCGCATTCGCAGCGCTCTCACTTTCTGCAGTTGCAGCAACAGCTGAATTGTATCCGCCGTGCAGAATTTTTGAAATTGGTATCGACGCAAACGCTGCAGCATCAAATAATTATTTTGATATCAGAGATATTCTGACCGAAAATGTCGTGTTTGATTTGCAGAAAATTGCAAAGGAAATGCCGTCCGGCGGTCTCGATGTAAATACGATGTTTGATGCGGATTTTTTTACTGCAGTAAATACGTCTCCAAAATTCCGGCTCAAGTTTTTTACAGGAATCGATGGTTCCGGCGTGATGAATGTGCCAAGTCAGCTTTTTGAGCTGCTTGCTACAGGAAACAGCATAGGTGAGTCAGAAAATATTAACGTAAGCGCTTCTGCTTCTATATTCGCGGAAATGGGATTTACCTATCACACGACAGTAGACACGAGCTACGGTTCGTTTGGATTAACGCTGACTCCTGCATATTATCTTCCGATTGCATACATGCCAGATGTTGATGCAACAGTTACATACTCTACATCTTCTGACGGCACGATCACCGCGAAGGCAAATGCTCCGGTGAATCTCTATACGATAGTAGATATGCAGCAGTTTGTGGACAATACTTATTCATCGTCCGATATAGCGTCTCAGATTGGAGATGCACTCCGATGCGGCGGATTTGACCTCGCTTTTGAAGCTGAACACAAAGTTCTTAATTCACTCGAAGTCGGTGTGTTTTCGCGTATTCCGATGCTGCCGGGTCATTTAAATTACAAGATGACTGCAAATGCGTGGGCGTATACGACATACAGCAATATTCTTGGAAAACTGAATAGTACAGATTCAAGCGACACCGATCATGGTGTTGATGATTACGTATATGAGTCAGCATCTTATAAAATCTGGCGTCCTTTCAGATTAGGCGCGGAAGCTGCATGGCGTCCGTTCGGTTCATGGTGCACATTCAGACCGGGGCTAGCTGTTGTTGCGCGCTATCCGTACACAAACGAAGTTGTTTGGTACCCTGAATATAAATTTGATACAGAGTTCTCTTTATTCAATGTTGTCGCGCTCAATTTTGGCACAGCATACGAAAACCAGGTATTCATACAGCGTGCAGGCTTTATGCTGAATACACATGTTATTCAGTTCAACGTGCAGGCTTCATTCCAGGGAAGCGATTTTGCAAACAGCTTCAAATGGGGCGGAGCTGGCGCATATGCCGGTGTAAGAATCGGTTTCTAAATGCATAACAAAGAAACTTGTTAGATTTCTGAAGTCACACTAAAAAAACTTGTTAGATTTAAATTCCTCGCTTATAATAATTACATATGTTTATTCAGAGCTTAGTGCTCTGGATAAACACCTGAGGTTACTATTTGTCTGCTGAACGGCAGTCAGGTAAGGAAAAAATATGTTTAAAATCATTGAAAAACGGCAGCTTTCGGCAGATGTCTTCTATATGAGAATAGAAGCTCCGGATATTGCCCGCAACCGCAAGGCCGGACAATTTCTTATCGTTCAGGTTGATCTCGACTTTGGAGAGCGAATCCCGCTCACGATTGCCGATGCAGATGAAAAAGAAGGCTGGATAGCTATTGTTTTTCAGGTGGTCGGCGCTACAACATACAAACTTTCAAAGAAAAAACCAGGTGATGAACTTCCTGCAGTACTTGGTCCGCTCGGCAACCCTTCTGAAATCAAAAAATATGATGCACCTGTCGTCGTTGTGGGCGGCGGAATCGGTGTTGCGCCGTGCTACCCGATTGTAGAAGCGCTTAAAAAAGCGGGAAACAAAGTAATCATGATTATCGGCGCACGCAATAAAGACCTGCTCATTTTTGTAGACGAGATGAAAAAGGTTGCGGATGATGTGATTATTATGACGGACGACGGCAGCGCAGGAACAAAAGGTCTCGTCACTGTTCCGCTTGAAGAACTCTGCAAGTCGCAGACGCCGCCTGCTGAAGTAATCGCAATCGGCCCGCCCATTATGATGAAATTCGCGTGCAAGACAACCGAACCGTATAAAATTCATACAGTCGTATCTCTGAACACAATTATGATTGACGGAACTGGAATGTGCGGCGGCTGCCGTGTGAACATCGGCGGAAAGACAAAGTTTGTCTGCGTCGACGGTCCTGATTTTGACGGTCACCAGGTAGACTGGAACAATATGATGATGCGCATGGGAACGTTCAAGCCGCACGAAGCGGAAGAATTCCACAAATGCAAGTTGGAAGCACAGGCCGATGCGCTTGCTGCTAAACAAAAGTAAGACGCATAAATCAGATGCGCCGTCCGTGGCGCTCAGTTTAATAAAGGGGTCGTGAAATGTCAGAACATATAAGTGCAGAAAAACTTGCCGCCAAGGCAAAAGACGAATATAAAAAACTTGAGGCGCAGATTGCAAAATCTCCGCTCAGCCCTAAAGACCGCATGGCAATTCCGCAGCAGGAAATGCCTACCGGTGATCCGAGGAAACGCGCGCGAGAGATGAGCGAAGTTGCACTCGGCTACACTGAAGAAATGGCAGTGATTGAAGCGAACCGCTGCCTTCAGTGCAAGAATATGCCGTGTGTAAAAGGATGCCCGGTCAACGTGCCGATTCCGCAGTTTATTGCGAAGATTCAGGAAAAAGATTTTAAAGGCGCTGTCGATGTTATTAAGACGACGAACCTTTTACCGGCAATCTGCGGACGCGTGTGTCCGCAGGAAAAGCAGTGCCAGGGCGAGTGCACTGTTGGCAAGACATTCAAAAGCGCAGAGAAAGCAGTTTCTATTGGAAGACTTGAGCGCTTTGTTGCAGACTGGGAGCGCAAAAATAATAAAGTGACTCCGCCAAAATGTGCTGCAAAAACAGGAAAGAAAGTTGCTGTTGTAGGTTCAGGTCCGAGCGGACTTACCGTTGCTGCAGACTGTGCGCGCGCCGGACACGATGTTACTGTGTTCGAGGCATTCCACAAGGCGGGCGGCGTTATGCTGTACGGCATTCCTGAATTCCGCCTGCCAAAAGCAATTGTTGCGGACGAAGTTGAGAACCTTAAGAAGATGGGCGTAAAATTTGAAACGAACTTTCTTGTTGGCCGCACAGACACACTCGATCAGCTCCTTACAGAAAAGGGATTTGATGCAGCGTTCGTCGGAACAGGTGCTGGTCTTCCAAAGTTTCTCGGCATTCCGGGTGAAAATTTTATCGGCGTATTCAGCGCGAACGAATATTTGAGCCGCGCGAATCTGATGAAAGCATATCAGGTTGGCAAAGCGGACACTCCGTATTATGAAGCAAAGAACGTAATCGTTACCGGCGGCGGAAACGTTGCTATGGATGCAGCGCGCATGGCACTCAGACTCGGCGCTGAGCATGTAACAATCGTGTACCGTCGCACACGCGACGAAATGCCTGCACGCAAAGAGGAAGTAGGTCACGCAGAGGAAGAAGGAGTTGAATTCAGATTCCTTGAGAATCCTGTTGAAGTACTTGGCATTGAAAGCGAAGACCGCGCGATTAACGGACGCGTGCGGGGCATCAGAGCACTGAATTACAGACTCGGCGAACCTGATGCTTCCGGCCGGCGCGCACCGGTCGAGATTCCTGGCAGCGAGCATGAGATTGCGTGTGACGCGCTTATCGTAGCGCTTGGAAACGGAAGCAATCCGCTCCTCGTGCGCACGACACCGGGACTCAATGCAGATCCAAAAGGCCATATCGTGATTGACGGAAATCAGGCGACGAGCAAAACAAAAGTGTGGGCTGGCGGCGACATAAGCCGCGGTTCGGCAACGGTCATTCTTGCGATGGGCGACGGCAGAAAAGCTGCTGCGTCTATAAATGAGTATTTAGCTAAAAAGTAGTGTTTTTAACTAACGAACGATAGTGTGCGATTTTTCTTGACACGTGTAGGAAATGCGGTATACTGAAGTTACATTAAAAAAGTTAAGACAAAACACAAAGTTCAAAAGAAACCAGTTAAAATAAAACAAAAAAACCGTCGGCTGCGCACCGGCGGTTTTTTATTTTAAAAAGTACTTTTATTTCTATCTGTTACGCTTTGACCATGCGCGCGGACTCATGCCGGTATTCTTTTTGAATACGCTGCTAAAGTAGTTCTGATTCTGGAAACCGAGCCGCTGGGCAATTTCACGGAGCTTGAGTGACTCAACCTGAAGCAAGTTCTTTGCCTGTTCAATCTTAAGTTTTTCATGGAGCGTCTGGATTGTGTAACCGGTAAGTTCCTTTGCCTGGCGGACAAGGTGGCTTTTGCTGACCATGAGTTCAGACGCCATTTTGTCGAGGTCGGTCATTTCGTTCAGGTGCTCGACGAGATAGTTTGTAATCTCGCGGACGGTGAGTCCGTTCTTTTGTTCCTGTGCTGAATCATCGGGAAGATGAAGAATACCGGCAAGCTGTTCGCCGCTTAATAATTTATTGCGTTCTTTTGTGCGTCCTTCGTGCGTGTAGACTGAGTAGAGTGCGTTGCTTAAAAGCATTCGCACTGCATCATACATAGCGATATTCTGGTTGCCCATTTCGAGGAACGCATATCCGAAGTAACGGTCACTATGATAGAGAATCTCAAGCATCATCGAATAGCGGTGACCCTGCGGGAAAAATGTTCTTGGAATGCATGCGGGGTCATATACTTTGAACGGCAGTTTTGCTTTGATGTCGGCGGGCGGTTCAGGAAGAATCATTTCTATATTGGCGGAACTCAGGTCGAATGTCATGTTGTCGCTGAGGCAGAGAACAACTCCGGGGATTTCCATTTCGCCAAGCTGATAATGGAGCACGTCCTGAATCTGCTTGCCGCTTGTTGCCGAAGCGAAACTGATTGCGATGTGCGATACATTGTTAAGAAGATACGAACTCTCGCGCTGCGCCATAATGTCGTATTCAGTATAGACTGAGACAAGTGCACGGAGCTGATGGAAAACGTCTTCTATATGAACAGACTGTGTATCGTCATCCTTTACCATAGGAAGAATAACGCGGCGCAAATCGCTGATAACTTTCTGGCAGCTTGAACCGCAGCCGCTGCCGTCTTTACGGTTGTTTTGCAGCTGAATCTGGAACCACTTAAGCATTGCCGGCGGGTTCGGATGTTCATAGATATCGAAAAAGATTGAATCAACAAGGTCTTTCTTAGCTTCTGTTGAAAGAGAAGCGAAAATTTCATTTACCTGTGAGAAAAGATATGTGCGGACTTCTGCTTCGGAGGCATTAGCAGGAGGAACCGCGTGACTGTTTTCATACAACTGATGATTGCCTGCTTCGACGACACTTTTTTCAAAACAACCACAGGACTGGCGGATAACAAGCGACGTTGGTACAAGGCGTGTTTCAAATATTTCCTGTGGAGAGATGATGCGGTCAATCAGCATTTCGACGGCAGCATAACCGCGTCTGAAATACTCAAGGTTCATTGTCGTTACCGGAGAACGAGCAGTGATTCCGTTGTACTGATTGTTAAATCCGGTGACTGCAATGTCTTTTGGTACAGAGATACCGCGCTTGTCGAGTTCTTCAATCACAGCTTCTGCGATAATGTCGCTTGAAGTGACAATTACATCGAGATCTTTTTTGTCACACATGGTGTAAGAAGAACACAGTTTTTCTACGCACAGAGCGATATCGAGCGGATCCATCGATTTTGACATATAGACAGTATCAGGGAGCTCGGAGATGTTATTTTTTTTAAGTTCGCGATGGTACACTTCGAGGCGCGTCTGATGCGGCCGCGAAACAGTACTGCCAACGAATGCAAATTTAGTGTAATGGTGGACATTCACGAGATGATCGATAATCAAAGAAATTGAAATACTGTTATCGATGCGGATTGAAGGAACGCCAGGAATATCAAGATAGCCGATATCAACCATTGGGAGCGGTTTAAGAGCTGTGATAGTGTCAATTACTGTTTTGTCATCAAGAAAGCCGCAAAGAGATGAAGCCCATGTAACAAGACCATCGACAAGAGGGGTCTTCATAAAACGAAAGTTTTTAAGATAATGAGAAATAAAGTCGATATCGTCGAACAGCGAATACTTAATCGCGCCAGCCATATTGATAAAGTTGACGTCATAGTCAAGGGCAGCCTTCATCATACCAGCGATATATTCCTGCCCGATGAATGAGCGGAAGTCTGCGATGCCGGCAAAACCGATTGTAACGCGTTGGCCGCTGTTTTTTCGTGCGCTTAAGAAAGCACGTCTTTTTGCAATTCCAGGATTCATACACCGATTATATCATAGACGATAATGAAATTTAAGTGTTCCGTAGCATATTTTATAAGTTTATAGATTATAAGAGTAAAAGTATTATGCAAACAAAATATTTTTCAAATTATTAAGCAAAAAAACGCATAAAAGTAAAAAACAGAGGCTATACATATATGGAAAGAAAAAAGATTGACATTAATGCGCATAATGCGTATTAATTAAGGAGATTAAGAGTGACTTTTAAACAGCTGGAAAAGTTGCTGATGGCGGTAATATAGGAGATTTTTTTATGAAACTTACTTATCCTGCGGTTTTTACGTTTTATAAGGAAGACAATAGTTATTCTGTAGAATTTCCGGATTTACCAGGTTGTGCGTCTGGTGGTTCGACTTTGGAAGATGCGATGACAATGGGCATTGATGCTGCATCTGGTTGGATTTTAACAGAACTCGAAGCTGGAAAGCAAATACCCAAGGCTAGCAACATAAAAGATATTCATACGGAAAAAGAGGAAAGTTTTGTTACACTTCTTTTGCTTAATATGGATACATATATTGCAAAGTACAGTAAAAAAGCTGTAAGAAAAAATGTGACGATACCACGCTGGCTTGATGCTGCTGCAGAAAAGATGCACATAAATTTTTCTGAGGTACTGCAGAATGCGCTGATTCAACAACTTACTGCTACGGTTTAAGTGCCATAGTGTGTATATATACTAATACT
>LAHS01000451.1_pt1 | contig 76094 bp, 62 predicted proteins | sample 329651 | NCBI WGS metagenome assembly LAHS01 (sample SAMN03275699, study PRJNA271635) | activated sludge metagenome | isolation source: sample C-1 Sludge from hydrolytic chamber (first chamber) of Anaerobic...
CAGAACCCGCCTGTTTACTCTGATATGTCGAACGTCATCGGCAAATCAACAGAGACTGGTGTTACGCAGAACAATGTCGTAAACACGACGCAGACACATAAGGAACAAAGCCCGAACATAGACCGCGTTACGGTGTCAGTCAACATCGACGGCACATGGCAGGAAAAATACGACAAGAATCATAATCCTGTCATCAATGCGGAAACTGGCGGACTGACACGCGAATATGTTCCGATAGATCCGGCTCTTCTCGATCAGGCAAAACAGCTTGTTCAGAATGCGGTCGGCTTTAATAAGACTCGCGGAGACAGCGTTACTGTTACGAATATTCCTGTTGACCGCAGCGCAGAGTTCCTTGCAAAAGACCTTGCTTATATTCACGCCCAGCAGACACGCAGAACAATACTGCTTGTGCTTGCAGGCGTTGCACTTGTACTTCTTGCATTCATTGTATTCCGCTTTGTGAGCCGCGAGCTTGAACGCCGCAAGAGACTGCGCGAGGAAGAGATTCTTCGCAAACAGCAGGCTGCGCGCGAGCAGGCGCTGTGGGATGCAAAGGAAGAAGGCATGGAAGTCACCATGTCTGTCGAAGAACGGAAGCGTGCGGAATTGCAGGAAAATGCAATCGCAATGGCAAAGGAACATCCGGAAGATGTTGCAATGCTGATTCGCACTTGGCTGATGGAGGAATAGGACGATGGCAGAAACAAATGAGGCGGCTGCAAAGCCAGCATCAACACCGAAACCTGCGGCTAAACCGGGAAGCTTAAAACCGGCCGGAGCTTCTTCGTCATCAAAGAAAGGCGGCGCAAAAGATTATAAAAGTCTGACAGGACGCCAGAAAGCTGCAATATTCCTTGTTTCTCTTGGAAGTGATGTTTCTTCAGAAATAATGAAACATCTTCGTGAAGACGAAGTCGAGACGCTTACGTTCGAAATTGCTCGTCTCGAAACAATTGATGCTGACTTCAAGGATCAGGTTCTCGAGGAATTCCAGGAACTGATGAATGCACAGAACTTCATCACGACCGGCGGTATCGATTATGCGCGCGAATTGCTCGAAAAATCATTGGGCAGCCAGAAAGCTATCGATATTATTAACCGCCTGACGAGTTCTCTGCAGGTGCGCCCGTTCGACTTTATCAGACGAACAGACCCTGCTCACTTGCTGAACTTTATTCAGCAGGAATATCCGCAGACAATTGCCCTTATTCTCGCATATTTGGAGCCGAGCAAAGCAGCAGTTATTCTGCAGAACTTGCCTGAGGAAATTCAGCCTGAGGTTTCAAAGCGCCTTGCAACGATGGACCGTACTTCACCTGATGTCTTGCGCGAAGTTGAGCGTGTCCTTGAAAAGAAACTCTCTACGCTGTCTTCAGAAGACTATACGGCAGCAGGCGGTGTCGAAAGCATCGTTGAAATTCTCAACCTTGTCGACCGTTCATCAGAAAAGTCTATCATCGAATCTCTCGAGGAAGATGATCCTGATCTCGCCGAGGAAATCAAAAAGCGCATGTTCGTGTTCGAAGACATTGTTATGCTCGACGACCGCGCAATTCAGAAGGTTATGCGCGAAGTCGATACGCAGGAGCTTGCAAAGGCTCTCAAGTCTGTCGATACCGAAGTTCAGGATAAAATATTCCGCAACATGTCGAAGCGCGCTGCTTCAATGCTCAAGGAAGATATGGAATTCATGGGACCGGTACGCTTGAAGGATGTCGAGGAATCGCAGCAGAAGATTGTTTCCACAATCAGACGTCTCGAGGATTCCGGCGAAATCGTTATTGCTCGTTCCGGCGAAGACGAACTTGTTGTGTAAACAGGGAGTTTGAATCATGGCAAAAACGGTATTTGAACCAAATGAAATTAAAAAACGCAATGGTGAATTCAAGCTTCAGCTCGTACATGAATATAAGAAACCTGTTGTTACGGCGGCGGTAAAAGAAACTCCGGAGTATACTGGCCCGACAGTAGAGGATCTGCAGAAGCAGGCAGAAGACTACAAAATAAAATGGGAAGCCGAAAAACAGGAAATGCTTGAAAAGGCACAGGCTTCCGCTGACGAAATTGTTAAGAAAGCAGAAGATGCCGCATTTGCAGAAGTAAAAAGACAAACTGATCAGGCGCAGATTATTAAGAACGACGCGGAACAGAAAGCTGCAGAAATTATTAAGAATGCGCAGGAACAGGCAGCAGATATTGTCGCGAAAGCAAAAGCAGAGCAGGACGGACTTCGCGATGATGCGAAGAAAGAAGGATACGATAACGGACATGAGGCTGGATATAAGGATGGCAGCGATGAAGTCGAGAGACTTGTCGATCGCATGCATAAAATTCTTGAGGCTGTCATGTCACGCCGCGAGGAAATCCTCAACGAAACTGAACAGCAGATTGTCGAACTTGTCATACTTATGACGCGCAAAGTTGTAAAAGTCCTTGCAGAAAATCAGAAACAGGTTGTAATGGCGAATGTGTTGCAGGCGCTCAAGAAAGTGAAGGGCCGCGGCGATGTTACAATCCGTGTTAATCTTGCGGACGTTAAGCTTACAACAGAACATATTCAGGACTTTATTCATCAGGTTGAAAATGTTAAGAACATTACCGTTCTTGAGGATTCATCTGTTGAGAAAGGCGGCTGCGTAGTTGAGACAGACTTCGGTGCAATCGATGCCCGCATTTCCAGCCAGCTCACAGAACTTGAAACGAAGATACTTGAAATATCACCAGTAAAATCAGTGACGAAATCCGATGCTTTGAATCCGGACGTGTAAAAACGGAGCGGGTGGGGGAAGCATGGAAAACTTTTTTGATAAATACATTAACAGCGTAAAGCATGCTGAAACGATTCTCTACACAGGCAGTGTTATCGGCGTAAAAGGACTTATGATTGAAAGCAAAGGTCCGCGTTCGATGATCGGTGAATTGTGTACAATCAAAAAGCCTGGCCAGAAAGATGTCCTTGCAGAAGTTATGGGATTCGAAGGCGCAACGGTAAAACTCATGGCTTACGGCGAGACAAAAGGAATTGAAGTCGGCGACGAAGTAATTGCGAGCGGACACGTGCTCGAAGTCGCTGTTGGCAATTCGCTTCTCGGACGTGTTATCGACGCAACAGGCAAGCCGTATGATGAAAAGGGACCGATAGACGCAAAAGAATTTTATCCGGTTCTTGCGTCGCCTCCTAATCCGATGGAACGAAAGCCCATTGACCGGCGCATTGTTACCGGTGTGCGCGCAATAGATTCTTTGCTCACTGTAGGCAAAGGCCAGCGATTGGGAATATTTGCCGGAAGCGGTGTCGGCAAATCGACGCTTCTTTCGATGATTGCGCGCAATACGAATGCTGATATAAACGTAATCGGACTGATTGGCGAACGAGGCCGTGAAGTCATGGACTTTATTAACCGCGACTTGGGCGAAGAAGGAATGAAGCGTTCTGTTGTCGTTGTTGCCACAAGCGATCAGAGTTCAATCTGCCGTCTGCGCGCGGCTTACGTTACAACAGCTATTGCAGAGTATTTCCGCGATCAGGGCAAGGATGTGATGCTCATGTTCGACAGTGTCACTCGTTTTGCTCATGCCCAGCGTGAGATTGGTCTTGCTACAGGCGAGCCGCCCGCACAGCGCGGATATCCGCCGTCTGTTTTTGATATGCTTCCGAAACTTCTTGAGCGCACGGGAACAAATGCAAAAGGTTCTATCACTGCGTTCTACACTGTCCTTGTTGACGGCGATGACATGGACGAGCCGATTACAGATAAAGTCCGCGGAACATTGGACGGACATATTGTTCTTAACCGCGCGCTTGCACAGGAGCGCCATTACCCTGCAATCGATGTGCTCAAGAGCATAAGCCGTCTTTCAAAACGTGTGAGTGGCCCTCAGACACAGGCGGCATGCAATAAAGTCGCGCGTCTTGTCGCAATCTACGAAGAGAATAAAGAGATGATTACCGCCGGCGTGTATGCGAAGGGAAACAATGCCGAAATCGACGAGGCAATAGACAAGCACGCTGCAATTGAATCGTTCCTGACACAGCGTGAAGACGAGCCGTGCCCGATTGAAGAGACACTTAAAAAAATGGGCGAGCTTGCGGAAATAAAAATTCCTGAAGAAGAATTCTCAGAGCTTGCAGGACAGAAGCGCAAGACAACTGCGCAGCTTGTTAAAGAAAATGAAGAGAAAAAGAGTGATGAAACTACGGTGTCATCATCTGCTGCCGGTTCAAAATCTAGCGCTGCTGTATGAAACGGTTTGTTTTTTCACTTCAGAAAGTTCTCGACCTTCGCGATTTTGAGCGCAAGCAGGCTGAGACTGAACTTGGAAAAGCAGTCGCTGAAGAAACAAAGATTCAGAATACATTGAATATGATTGCACAGCAGCGTGCGCTGACTGTTACACAGGCAGATACTCTCCATGATGCGCAGAGTTTGTACGGAGTACACCAGTATCTGTCTCTTCTCGATACTCAGAAGGAAGACCTTCTTCCAAAACTTGCTGCCGCAAAATTAATAACGGAACAGAAAAGAGACATAATGCGCACGGCGATGCAAAAATGCAAAGTCCTTGAGCAGTTAAAAGACAAGCGCCTCGCTTCATGGAAGAAGGAGGCGCAGAAAGAAGAGGAGCTTCAGACGGACGATATCGTTACCGCAAAGTTCGGCCGAAGCTGACAGTGCATTCTAGTAATGGAATGCAGAGCCTCCGATAAACTCACGGATGATTGACTGCGTTGGCACTGATGTTGCCGGGACTGAACTAAAGTTGTTCAAGAATCGCAGCAGACGTGATGCTTCTTCATATTCCGGCTGAAACGGAGTGACACAGCGAAGCAATGGTTCCGCATATACTTTAAGTACGGGAAGCTCATAATCGAGCGCTGTGTTAAGGACTGCGTCTGCATTGTTCTGGAACGGGAATATGTGAAGCCGTTCACCTTTCTGCACACTGTCCCACATTCCTATAGTTTCTGCAGCGCCCTTGCCTCTGTACCGGGAGTCACGCACAATGCGTCTGATAAGACGGTTATCGCTTGTAGGAATTCTGTTGTGATCATCAAGATTGAGCTGCGTAAGAGCAGAAAGATAAATCTTAAACTTGTATTCACTTCTGACAAGCGGCGTAAGTTTGTCGTTGAGTCCGTGAATCCCTTCCATGACTAGAATATCGTTCGGGGCAAGCTGCATTGTTTCTCCGGTATAGTACCGTTCTCCAAGCTCAAAGTTATATGAAGGAATTTTGACTTCTTTTCCGTCAAATAAATCGATGAGGTTCTGATTCAGCAGCTGAACATCAAGGGCTTCGAGGCATTCATAGTCATAATTGCCGTTTTCATCCTTAGGATTGCTTGCGCGGCCTACATAGTAGCAGTCGAGGCTGATTACTTTCGGATTATAGCCGAGCGCGCGCAGCTGGAGAGAAAGCTTTTTCGCAGATGTTGTTTTTCCAGAGCTTGACGGACCTGCAATCAGAACAATTTTTACTTTTCCGCGCTTCTGTATTTGGTCGGCAATATCGGCGAAGCATTTCATCTGGAAAGTTTCCGTAATGTCGATAAAATCATTTATCTTCCGGTTATTAATCAGTTCGTTGAGAGAAGCTGCTGACGTAACATTAAGACGCTTTCCCCATTCTTTGTACCGTTTGTAAATAGCAAACAGTTTCGGGTTGTCACTGAATTCGGGGAGTGCGTCAGGTTCCGACGAAGTGGGGAAGCGTAGAAGAAATCCTTCGCCGTACGGCATGAGGTCGAACACTTTGAGCTGACCGGTTGTCGGAATAAGCGGACCGAAGAACATATCGGAAAATTCTCCGAGAGTGTTGATGAGAACACGGGGCGGACAAAGATAATTAAGCTGCTTTCGTGTTTCTTTCAAACCGAGTGATTCAAACAGTGTAATAGCATCGGCATAAGAAATATATTTGCTCTGAATCGGGAGATTAGCATCTACAAGACGCTGTGTTTCTTTTTTTAGCGCGTCGATTACAGATTTTGTAAGCGGTTTACCGCTGTCGAGTGTGTAGTAGTATCCGTATCCGAGACTATGTCCCACAAGAAGACGCGATTCTGGATAAAGATTATGTGCTGCTGCTGCGAGAACAAAACAGAGCGAGCGTCTGTAAACTGCTGCGCCGTCTTTAGTGTTGATGAACACTGGTTCAAGATGAGCATTTACTTCGATAGGACGAGTAAGAGAAGTCAGTTCATTGTTAACCGATACCGCAAGAATGCGTGATGTGTCTCCATCAAAATTCGTAAGAATTTCTGTGCCTTTTATACCTGATTCAACAGTAATTTTTTTACCGGAAGGAAAACGTAATGTAATATCATTCATGCTATAAGTATACAACACAGTGTTAAATAGTTTCAATAAATTTAGCTATTTGACTTGAATAGAATACAGAGATAAGATGAAAGAACAAATATTAACGGAGGTTAATAAAAAATGGTTTTAGACATTATTCTGACAATATTAATCGGCGCGCTTATCGGCTGGCTTGCCGGTCTGATTATGAAAGTAGCATTCGGTTTCTGGCTTAGCTGCCTGATTGGCATTATCGGATCATTTATCGGCTATGCTATCGCGGAAGCGCTTGGCATTTATGCGCGCAGCGGTTTAAGCATTGCCGGTATTCTTATTTCAATTGCCGGCGCATGCCTTCTTCTCTTCATCATCAAACTGATTTTCGGAAAAAGACGCTAGTCACAGCCCGACACAACTTTGCTTTGCAAAGCAAAGTTGTGTTTAGAGATTGATGACGAATAATTAATTATTCGTCATCAATCTCCGGTATCCTTAGTTTCAGTGCTTTCATAAATTGTTCGCCGGTAACACCTTCACGGAGACACGCGAAAATGCAGTTGTCGCCCGCAACGGTGCCGAGTATTTCATCCATATTAAGACTGTCGAGCGCGTTTGAAACTGTGTCTGCATGACCGCCGAACGTTTTTATCACTACGATATTTCCGCTCCAGTCAATGCTTACATAACCGCGCAAAAAATCCTGTACAAATATCTGTTCGCTTTCGGGGCGCTCTTCGTCGCCGGGAAGTGTGTAAACATAACCTGAATGTCCGTCGCTAATTTTGCCGACTTTAAGCAGTTTGAGATCGCGTGAAAGAGTCGCCTGTGTAACTTCGTATCCTTCTTTCTGAAGGTAACCAAGAAGCGCTTCCTGACTTTCGATGCGGTAATTTTTAATAAGTTTTCTAATGCTCTTAAGCCGTGTAAGCCGTTCTTTCACGACAGTACCTCTAAAATCAATGATGAAATTTTATGCATAGAGTATGAATAAAAATACAGTTCATGTCAACTAAATGCATAATCGTTTTAAATTACAGACATCATGTTAAGCTGTTTGCAGATGCAAAAACAGAACAATCAGTCCATGGTAACATACGTTTTTCCTGTGCCGCCTTCTTCGGGGGAAGCAAAGTGGAATTCTTTGACGCCTGGATAATGAGAAAGCGCATCCTGAACAGCCTGCTGCAGAACGCCCGATCCTTTTCCGTGGATAATCGAAAAGCTTCTGAAGTTCTGCATTGCGCAAAGATCAAGCTGTCTTTGAAGAGCTTTAAGTGCTTCGTCGGCGCGCATGCCGAGAAGTCTTAATTCAAATACCGGTTTGTCTGTCGGCAGCCCTGATTTGTAGATGAGGTCGTTTTCTGACGGAGACTCGGATGCAAGCTCAACTGTGACAAGGGGAGAAAGATGATGCGATGACGACGACGGCGGCGCAAGCACCATGTCCTTTTGCTTAAGCGACATTTTGATTGAGCCGATTTGAACGCACCATACGCCTTTCTTTTCGAGGCGGACGAGTGTGCCGCGGCTTCGTGATGGACCGGCAAAAACTTCTGCGCCAGGAACAAAAGACGGCACAGGAATTTCATTTGCGGAAACTATTTCGTGTGCTTGTTTTGCTTTGCTTCCTGCTGCTTCGTCGTATGTGCTTTTTGCAAGTGCGAACGCTTCTTTTGCGCTCGGTTTCTTTTTTGCATTTTTATTCTTTTTATTTGAACTGTGCGTGCCGCTTTCTGTAATGAGTATGCCGTTCTCGCTTCTCATGCCGCGCTCTTTTTTCTGGTCAGCAGAAATGCGGTCTTCGTATGCGCGCGTGTCGGCAGCAAGCTGTTCCTCTTCTTGGTCGAGATTCAGCTCCTGGTCATCAATTGCGCCTGTTATGTCCGAAATAAACTGTTTGACGCCGAGCGTTTTTTCCCGTGTGATTTCGCCTTCACGGAGCGAGCGCACAAGATTTTCAAGCTGCTTTCGTGTTTCAGAAAGAAATGCGGATGAAGCCCTGTGTTCCTGTTCCTTCACTTCATGTTCTCTCTGGCGCACGCGGAGCTCCTGCAGGTCAACTTTGCGCTGCTTTTCGCGGAGGTCGTACTCTCGCTGCTCTGCCTGTTTTTCAAGCTCTGCAAGCTCGGCGTGCTTGGCAGTAAGTCCCTTAATAAGAGTAGAGACATCAGCCTGCTCGTTTGTAAGATACGACTTTGCTTTGTCGACAACGGTGCCGGAGAGTCCGCTTCTCCGCGCGATTTCAATTGCGTGGCTTTCGCCGGGAACGCCCATAAGAAGACGGTATGTGGGAGAAAGTGTATTCGTGTCAAAATCGACAGAAGCATTCACGCACGCGGAATTTGTGTAGCCGTAATTTTTAAGAATGCCGTGGTGTGTTGTGACGAGAACGAATGCTTTCTTTTCAATCAGGTTGTCGAGAACAGCCATGGCGATTGCGCCGCCTTCCTGCGGGTCTGTGCCGCTTCCAAGCTCATCGAGCAGAACGAGGCTGTCTTTTCCTGCGTGCTCAACTGCAGCCGCAATGTTTTTCATGTGCGCGCTGAATGTTGAAAGCGACTGATCGATAGACTGCTCATCGCCTATATCTGCGAATACGTTGTCGAACACGGGAAGACGCGTGCCTTCTGCAGCCGGCACAGGAAATCCTGCCTGATTCAAAAGAGAGAACAATGCAAATGTTTTTATCGTTACTGTTTTTCCGCCGGTGTTCGGACCGGTGATTATTAATATGCGTCTTCCTTCAAGAAAACGTATATCGATTGGTACAGCTTTTGTTCCAAGAAGCGGATGACGCGCATGGAGAAGAAGCGGTGCGGAACCGTCGTCGCACGGAAGCGCATAGACACATCCGTTTTCGGAACCCCAGCGCGCGGCAGCAAGTGTTTCATCGAGTTTAATCATGATGGCGAGCGCGCTTTCAAATGACTGTTCGAATTGACGTATCTCTGATGTTAAGTCAGTGAATATTTTTCGTATTTCCTGCTGCAGATGGAATTCTTCCTGAACGAGATCATTGTTCCGCCGTACAACTTCGTCAGGCTCAATGTACAGTGTCTGACCGCTCTGGCTCATTTCGTGAACGATACCGCTTATTCTGCTGCGCTGCGACGCGCGGACGGCGAGCACCTGTCGGTCTGCTCTGAATGCGGGAACATTCGATTCAAGTACGCTTGAAAGACTAGAGTCGCTCGTGTACTGATGAAGAATAGAATCGATTTCTGTATGAAGAGAAGCGATGCGCTGTCTGATTGCACGGAGCGCGGGCAAGTCTCGGAGAACGCCGTTCGCATCGATAACGCGGTCAATGAGGGAAGCTGCCTGTGCAATATCAGAAACGGGAAGCGTTGCTGTGAGTGAAGCCAAATGCTCAAGCGGAATCGTGCCTGATGCGGAAGAAACTGCTTCTGCAACATGAGTGACTGACTTGCAGAAAAGTGCGAGCGTGTAAACCTGCTCCTGTTCGAGCGTTGAGCCTTCTGTCTTAATAAGGCGGAGGAACGGTTTTATTTCATTCCACCCGTTCAGTGCGGGCGCGCGTGTGCTCTGGAGATATGCATCCCATTCGCGGCTCAGTGTTTTGAGTTCTTCAATTTGTGAACTGTCGGTGAGCGGCTCGCGTGTAAGAAGCTGTGCTTTTCCTTCTGCTGATGCGCAGCGTCCGGCAATAGTTTCGCGTATGCGGTAAAAGGCGAGTTCGTTGAGTGTTTTCGTGTCCATGCTAGTCTTCCCAGCTGCCTGTTTTTATTTCAGAAACAATTCGTTTCCAGCTGTCGTACCGTTCTTCGCTTATAACGCCGCTGTACACGGCCTCAAGAATTTTACATCCGCTTTCGCTGAGGTGCGTGCAGCTCATGCCGAACGTGCATTTGCCGACGAACGGCTGCATTTCGCGGAAATACAGCGCGAGGTCTTCTGCCGGAATGTCGTGCAGAACAAAGCGGCGTACACCCGGTGTGTCGATGATTGATGCAGTTCCGTTTTTAAGCGTGATATGCATGAGCGTGCCTTTTGTTGTCGTGTGCGAGCCGCGTCCGTATTTTTCGCAGAGTTCTCCTGTGCGGAGATCTGCGGATGAATCGAGTGTGTTGATAAGCGAAGATTTGCCGACGCCCGACTGTCCTACAAGCGCGCACAGTTTTCCTGCAAGAAGCGAAGAAAGCTCATCAAGACCTTCTCCTGTCTTAGCAGATGTCTTAATAATTTTATAGCCTAATTGTTCCCATATCGTAAGCCGATGGACGAAATCAATATCATGCGCTTCCGGAAGATCGCACTTGTTGCAGACAATCACAGGCGTAATGTTCTGGTACTCTGCCTGCGCAAGCTCGCGGTCAATGAATCGGGGACGGAACGGCGGTTCGTTTGGCGTTGTAACAAGAATCAGATAATCAAGGTTCGAGGCAAGAAGCTGCGGGCATCGTCCTTTTACATTCCAGCGCACAAATTCATTTTTTCGCTTTAGAAGAGAAATGATTTGTCCTTTTTTTGCATCGAGAGAATCTGTTTCTATTTCGACATTATCGCCGGGGGCAAGCGGATTATAATATTCCTTGTCAGATTTAAGAATTTTTCCTTTGATTGAGCATTGCCTGATGATGACAGTGCTGCCGGAAGTCTGTGCGCTGTCTTGCGAAGAGCAGCTTTCTGCTGTGCTTTCTACATCGAAGAAATTATTTGTACCGCCGAGGACAGTTCCTGTTGTTTTCATCTCAGAATCTCCGACAGTTTTTCTGTCATTTTGCGCGCGGCTATAGGAACTGGCATATCTGCATAATCTTTCGGGTCAATCGGCTCTAGCATTGTGAATTCCCACGTATATTTTTCTGTGTGATTGTATGAAAAGAAAGGATCGTGTTTTCCAAGCCCGTATTTGCTTGTTCCGCCGATGTGTACAGGAATAAGAGGACATCCGGAAGCAAGAGCAGCGCGAGCGGCACCGCGTTTGTACTCATTCTGGCCGTGTCGCGGAGTGCGTGTTCCTTCGGGGAAAATGATGAGAGTGTTTCCTTTGTTAAGCGTTTCTACGCAGTCGTCCATAAGCGTTTCGACATCAAGTGAATTGACGATGTAGAGCAGCTTAATAATCCCGCTTATAACATGTTTGCTTAATCCTGCGCGCACGATACAGTCTGCATTCGGAATAACAGCGAAGAGAAAAACAACATCGAGAAGTGAAGGATGATTTGCAACGACAATACAGTGAGAAAGATTTTTGTATTTTGATTTGTCGTCATAAATAAAATCAGCTACGCCCATACGGTGCATGACGCGGCAGAACCATGCGAGTGTTCTGGAAATAACGAACCGTGCTGCCTTTTGAAATTTATCATGGGGATGAATGAACAGCTTCATTGTGGGGAAAAGTGCTGTTGCGAGAAAGAGTGAGCCTGAGCCGAAAATAATAAACGACCATATTTTGCACCATACGCGGTACACATAGAGAAGATGATTCTTTATAGGAGGAAGATCATCGTCTTTTTTCATAGCGTGCAAGTGTCTTTACTGTGAGACAGCTTGGAAAGAAAATGCTCCGGAGTGAGCGATGAAGCTTCCGGTTTTGAAAGAACTGTTTCGTCGAATTGAACTGAACTTTTGTCGAAGGGTGTTCTTGTTACGAGCGCTGCGAACGCGAGCGGAGTCATGTTCAGTGAGCGCGTATGTTTTTCTGAATTCGATGATCCGTCTTTGAATTCGCCGAGCGTTTTGTATTCGTCCCTGATGTATTCATCGCCGTAAATGAATATCACTTTTTCTTCGCTGCCGCAGATTACTGGTGCAAACGCTGCTTTGAGCGCAGCAGAAAAATCATCGTTTACCGGATACACCGCAGAGTATCCGCCTGTAAGATGGCACGCGATTGTGGCGAGAGCTGGCGACGTGTTGAATACAGAAAGCGAGAACGACGCCGGTTTTATCATCTCGTCCTGAATAAGCTGTTCGTTGATTTTGAACTCCATGTTGAGTTCACCACGGAACGAAGTGAAAACAATTTTTGTATTGCGGTCGAGACCGGGCGCCTTTTCAAAAAGAGCATGGACGACTTCAACAGTCATCCGGCTCAGCTGGCTAATGCGCCGTCTGAAAAGCGGATCGGTGTAATCAAGTGAAGGCTCTGCTGCCGGATTTTCTGCCGGCGGCTGCCATGAAGATACAAGCGAAAGATACATCATGCTTTTTTGTGGAAATTCAGCAGCGAGTAGCTGTTTGAACCAAGGTTGTGATGCGCGCACTTCAGTTCAAATCCTGCGTCCTCGATTGCTTTTTTGAGTTCTGCATAGCGGTACATTTTGCTGTTGCCGTTTGCAATGCAGGTGAAGTAGAGCGATGTCGCCTGGAGCGAGTATGAGCTTGCCTCAAAATTCTGCTTGTCCCACAGCGGCTCGAGGACCCAGACATCTGTTTTTGGCGTTACCGCTTCGTGTATTTTCGTAAGAATTTTTGTTACCTGATGGAGACTGAAGCAGTCGAGGAACTGGCTCATCCATACAGCGTCAGCGCCTGCAGGGAGAACTGTTGTCTTGTCGAGAACGTTTCCGCTGCAGAAAGAAATACGTTTTTCAAATCCTTCTTTTTTCGCGTTCTGCTCTGCAACTTTTGTCTGGCCTGGAAGATCGACGATTTTGACGTTTACATCTTTATCAAAGTGACAGCAGGCGATTGCCCATTTTGCGGTATTGCCGCCGATGTCGAACAGCATGTGCGGTTTTTTTTCAAATACAATCGGCAGTGCTTCCGGAAATGCGATGTCGCTGTAGAAGTGATCAAAGTCGAACCAGCTTTTTTTTGCTCCGTCGGGGAGTGTGCTCAGCGCTTCGTAGACTGTCGTCCATTTTTCGCCGAATACTTTTAATCCTTCAGGCTTGCCGTTTCTAATCGACGATTCAAGGTCCCATGCACCTTCGTAGCAAATATCGTTTGTAAAATTGAAGTTCACTTTTGTCATGTCATCTTCGAGAAGGAACCATCCTGTTTTTCCGAGCGTAAAGCGCGGATTGTCTTCTACTGCAGGATTTGAGTCAGCTGATGAATGACATGATGATTCAGCCGCATCAGCTTTTGCAAGCCTGAACACGTGCATGCCGAGCGCCATTTCTGCGAGAACTTTTACTCCATAGAGCGAAACACCTGATTTTTCCGCAAGATCATCGGCTGTAATTCCGTTGTCTCCTGCGTCGCTTACCATCTTAAGAATACCAAGGTTGATGAGTGCGCGCACTGCCTGAAAAGAAAGCGGAGAGAATGCAATTTTTTGTGCTTCAAATTTTGCGTCGACTGCGCGGATTTTGTCCTGCGTGTATGTTTCTGAAGAAAAACGTTCTGTGTTCATACTGTTCCTTATAAAGTATGTTGAAATATACCATTAAGAGGAGGAAAATACAACCTTACTGTTTACTAAACGCCTCTTTTTCTATATAGTAGGAAAATAATTCACGTTAACAAAGGATTGGGAAATGGAAGATATAAAGCAGCAGATTAAAGAACTTATCATCAGCGCTCTCGAGCTTGAAGATGTTACTCCCGAAAAAATTGTAGACAGCGAGCCGATTTTTGGCACTGATGCAAACGGAAAAGGACTTGGTCTTGATTCAATCGATGCGCTTGAACTTGGAATTGCACTTAAGAAAAAGTTCGGTGTAAAATTTTCTGCAGAGAGCAAGGAAAACAGACAGCATTTCGCTTCTGTGAATGCGCTTGCTGATTATATCAATGCTGCAAAAGCCGCAGGAAACAACTAACATGACGAAAGATGATCTTTTTGCAAAAGTAAAAGAAGTTCTTATCAATGAATTTGAGATTGAAGAATCAAAGATTACGCCGGAAGCAAAACTCAGTGATGATCTTGATCTCGATTCAATTGATGCAGTTGATCTTATTGTTAAGATGCGCCAGTTTGTCGGCGGAAAAATCGATCCTGAAATGTTCAAGACTGTAAAGACGCTTCAAAACGTTGTCGACATTCTGTATCCGCTCGTTCAGAATAAAAACTAAAATGAAAACGCTGCTCCGGATATTGTTAGGCATTCTGTTTGTACTGTATCCGGTGCTCATTTTTTTTCTGCTCGTCGTGGCTAAAATCCCGATGCGCACATTTTCGCTCTGTGTGATTGCGTTCGCGCTTTTGTTCTTTCTTGTGATGACTGGAACAAAGAGCGGAGAAAAAAATACACACAGCATTCCGTCTGATACTGCATCGCAAAAAAAAGTCCTTCCATGGCGGCAGCTTGTTTCTGTCGGTTTTCTATTTATTTTTGCGCTTATCTGCGTGATTACCAATAAGGACATTTTTTTAAAGCTGTATCCTATTACGGTGAGCGCGATGCTTTTGTTCGTATTCGGTTCAACTCTGTTCTGGATGAAGCCGAATATGATTCTGCGTTTTGCGTCTATGGCCGACAAAACAATAATCGGCGGTCCATACGAAAAGCGCGTTACCGAATACTGCCGGCGGGTTACAATCGTCTGGTGTTTCTTTTTTATTCTGAATGGATGCGCAGCTGCGTACACGACATTCTGCTGTTCAACAGAAGTGTGGTCGCTGTACAACGGCGGCATTTCATATATTCTGATGGGCGTTTTGTTCACCGGAGAATTTATCGTAAGGAAGCTGGTACAAAGAACTATGAAACCGGTACATTTTCTCACTGACTTTACCGCAGACTCTCGGAAAGACGACACAATCCTCTGCTACGAAGATACGTGGTCAAAGGGAATTTACAAGACTTGGAAGGATTTTCTTACAGACAGCGCAAAAATGCGTGCAGTTATTAATTCCAAGAACGCACAGAATTTTATTCTCCACTGCGAGGACTACTGGTATTTCCTTGTAACATTTACCGCGCTTCTCCAGTGCAAGAAAGATATTCTTCTTACCGCAAATATTTCTCCTGCGTTCATCAGCGAAATTAGAAAGCCCGGCACAGAATTTTTAACTGACCAGGATGTTGCAGACACAATGAACATTCCGTCGCTGCTCGAAAAAGCAGTTTCTCCTTCCGAAAAAGAAATACGCACGTGTCCAAAAATTGTAAGCGATGACACAAGAATCCATATGTATACGTCAGGCTCAACAGGAAAACCGAAGGCTGTTCTGCAGCGCATGACGGAATTCCAGCAGGACAATGCATTCATCATCAGCAAGTGGGGCGAAGAATTCTCAAAGCGAAAGCTCGTGGCGACAGTGAGCCAGCATCATATCTACGGCTTTCTTTTCACTATTTCGCTTCCGTTCGCGCTCGCTGTTCCGTTCAGAAGAAAGAGAATCGAATTCCCTGAAGAATTTGAAACGCTCACCGATGAGTCATACATCATCATTGCAGTTCCTGCATTCCTTAAGCGGACTGTTGAAGTTGAGGACAAACTTGCGCTCAAGTCGCCGTGGATTTTTACAAGCGGCGGCGTTCTTCTTCCCGAAGTTGCAAAGAAAACAAACGATGTGTTCGGCTTCTGGCCGATGGAAGTATACGGCTCAACAGAGACAAGCGGCATTGCGTACCGTCAGTCTGTGAACGGGCTTGAGTGGACTCCGTTCGACAATGCAAAAATCTGGAAGAATGAAGACGGCTGTCTTGTCATCATTTCTCCGTACATAAAAGATCCGAAAGGTTTCACGACAGGTGATCTCGTTGAGATCCACGACGACGGCAAATTCATCCTCAAGGGAAGAGCAGACAGCATTGTTAAGATTGAGGAAAAACGCATATCAGTCACTGAGGTTGAGAACAGAATCAATCAGACAGGACTTGTGAGCGATGTGTGCGTCGTGGCGATGAGCGACAGACGGCAGTATCTTGCAGCGGCAATCGCATTCAACGACGAAGGAAAAAAGAAATTCGCCGGCTGGGACAAGCTTGATATTAATAAGTTCTTTCACAACTATCTTATTAATTATTTTGAAAATGTTGTGCTTCCTAAAAAGTGGCGCTATCTCGACAAACTGCCGATGGACGTCCAGTGCAAGCATAAAAAACTTGAGATTCAGGCGCTCTTCGCAAGCGAGCCGATGGAAAAAGAGTAATCGTGACGCTGCATCGTAATTAAAACGTGCGGCGGCAATCAGATACTGCAGGAATAAAGATGAAACATAATCTTGTTACAAAAATAATTTCGCGCGATGATACGAATGCTGTTGTCGACATTACAGTTCCGTCGTCATGCGATTATTTTAACGGACATTTTCCAATGTTTCATCTTCTGCCTGCTGTCGGTCAGTTTGATATCGTCGCGCATGAATCAGCAGAATTGTTCGGTACAACGCTTTTTGTAAAATCTGCGCGGCGCATGAAATTCACTATGCCCATACTTCCTGATACAACAGTCCGCCTTTCTCTTGCATATAATAAAGACAAAAAACAAGTGACGTATTCATATTGCGTTCCGGACTCTCAGGAAGTGTATTCAACAGGTACTTTCTCTGTTGAGCAGTCTCCATTTAAACCTGGCTTTATTATTCCTGTCTACCGGCACGGAGCAGCAGTTGAGCATGTCATTGAACAGATAGAGCACTATAACGTGCCGATTATTGTTATTGACGACGGAAATGATGCTTCTGAAAAAACGATGATAGAAAAAGCTGTTGCATCACATCCTTTGTGCGTTCTTGTAACGCGTAAAGAAAACGGCGGCAAAGGAAAGGCTGTCGCTGACGGCGTTGTGGTGGCTCACGAAATGGGCCTGACTCATGTTCTGCAAATCGATGCAGACGGTCAGCACGACACAGAACGGTGCAGTGCATTTATTACTGAGGCGGAACATCATAAAGATACGGTGATTTGCGGATATCCGGAATATGACGAAAGTGTTCCTTCAAAACGAAAGAACGGGCGTGTGTTCGCAAATGTCTGGTGCAGAATTGTATCTGCTTCTAATTCAATTAATGATGCTATGTGCGGTTTCCGCATGTACCCTGTTGAGCCGTTGTATGCATTGTTAAGAAAACATCATATTGCTTCGAGAATGGGATTCGATATCGATGTGATTGTCCGCCTTGCGTGGGCAGAAATTCCGATACTTTCTTCTCCCGTCAAAGTAAGCTACCCTGAAGATGGAATATCAAATTTTAAAATGATACGCGATAATATTGATATATCGCTTTTATTTTCACGGCTCTGCCTCGGTATGATTGTACGGCTTCCTCTTTTTTGTGCGCGTGCAGTAAGAAATGCATTTCGTAAAAATGAATCGCAGATATGCGGAAACTGCTAGCGTATGAATAAAAATAAAACTGAAAAAAACAAAGAACCGCTCCACTGGTCAAAAGAGAAAGAACAAGGCTCGTACAAATCGATACGGTTTATGCTTTCGCTTTTCCGCCATGTGCCGATCGGATTAATAAGAATTTTTGTGTATCCAGTCTGCTTTGTTTTTTTCCTCATATCAAAGCGCGGAAGAGACGAGGCGAAACGGTATCAGAAACATGTGCTTCGTCATACAAATTCTTTACGGCAGATTCTCGCGTTCGGTTTTACCATGATTGAAAAAATGGAAGGATGGAGCGGAAAAGTCACACTTGACTCAATTGAATTCCAGAATGATGATATTGACGAGCTTCGCGCGCTTCTCGACAGCGGTAAAGGTGCGGCGCTTATCGTGTCGCATCTTGGCAATGCGGAGCTTTTAAGAAGCCTTGCGAGCTTTAACCGCACAGGTCTTGAGCATTCTGTTCCTGTTGCGTCAATAGTCGATATGAAAAGCACCGAGCAGTTTAATAAGATGCTCAAAGAACTTAATCCTTCGTCTGTAACTGATATTGTTAATGCGCGCACAATTGGTCCTGACACTATTATTCACCTGCAGGAAGTAGTAGAGGCTGGCGGCCTTGTCGTTATTGCAGGAGACAGAACTTCAATGACAACAGAAGACAGGTCTATAGTTGTGCCGTTTCTTGGCGAAGATGCACCTTTTTCATACGGTGCTTTTTTCCTTGTGTCGCTTCTCGAATGCCCTGTGTATTCAGTGTTTGCGCTGAGAAAAAAAGATTGCGGTCTTTTTCCGCAGTACCGCATGTATGTAGAGAATTGCAGAATAACGTTTGCTGGCACGCGGAAAGAAAAACAGCAGAAAGTCGCGGACTTGTGCAGACTGTTTGCCGGACGGCTTGAACACTATTGCAGAATGTACCCGTATCAATGGTATAATTTTTATGACTTCTGGAAACTTCCGGAAGCTGAAAGGAAATAGCAATGTCATTTTCTGTAGAAACTAAATTCAAAGTTGAATTCAACGATCTCGATCCGATGAACGTTGTATGGAACGGCAACTATCTTAATTATTATGAAAAAGCGCGCCATGTTCTTCTTGATACAATCGGCTACAATTATACTATGATGAAGGAAGACGGTTTTGTTTTTCCTGTTGCGTCTGTAAAAGTAAAGTATATGCATTCGCTCACGTTCGGAGATACGGTGCGTATACGGGCAACACTGAAAGAATACGAGCTGTGCCTCAAGATTGAATACGAAGTGTTCAATGATGAAACAAATGTTCTGTGCAATAAAGGCGAGAGCGTTCAGATGGCGGTAAGAACTGATAACGGCGAGTCGTGTTTCAGCTGTCCAAAAAAATTAATAGAAGGCGTTGAAAAAAAACTTGCTGAAAAAAATGCGCTCGCAAAATAATGGAGAAGTTATTTATGAAAAAAAACAATGTATGCCTGCTTCTGCTTGCTTTCTCCTGTTTTGTTCTGGGGCCTGTCACTGCGTTTGCAGACACCGCATCTTCGGAAACTACGGCTGCGGAGACGAACAGTGCGGATGAAAAAAAAATTGAGAAATCCGGCGATATTACGTTCGGTTTTGTATGCAAATCGCTTTCGTCTCATAAAATAGTGACAGGCGATTTTGTACAGCTTAAAAAGCTCGCAAAGCTAAAACGGTCTTTTACTTCTTCCGGGACATTTATTATTGATGCAGCAAATGGTATTGCGTGGAATACACAGAAACCTTTTAAATCAATTGTTGTCTTAACAAAAACAAAAATTGTTCAGACAGCTGCAGACGGAACAGTATCTGTAATGGATGCATCTCAGAATCAGACTTTTGCTGATATTGCGGAAACGCTGTCATCTGTGTTTTCCGGCAATGAGTCATCACTTACTAAGAATTTTACCGTGCAATTTACAGCGCAGGCAGGTGATTCAATCGCATACACAATTGTTTTAACGCCGAAAGATTCTACTGTTGCATCAGTTGTAAGTACAATAACGCTTGGCGGATCATACATGAGTAAAGACTGTTCATGCTCGCTTGACTATATCAGCCTCAAGGAAAAGAGCGGAGACGGCATCGTCTATAATTTTACTAATCAAAAATATGATGAAAAGCTCACTGACGAGCAGAAACTTCTTTTCGCAAAATAAAACGGAACACTATGACAGTACAGAAAAACGCGAACGGTGCAAAAATGAATTTTAAGAATAACAAAGTGCTCCCTGCAGTCTGGATTATTTTTCACGCTATTATTTTATGCGCGCCGCTTGTTTGTATGGCCGCCGGAAAAAGATTTGCACTCGACACAAATCTTTTTTCTATTATTCCGAGCAATGACAAAACACTTGATGCCGCCGACAGAAAGCTGAGCGAAAAAAGCGGGCGCAATTTTTTTATTTTAACATCAGCGCAAAAATTTGATGACGCAAAATCAACAGCTGCAACTGTGTATGAGTCTCTGAAAAAATCATCGGCGTTCGATACTGTTTCGCTGTACACTGATGCGACTGTAATGCAGTCGATAAATGACTTTACATTCCGCGAGAGATTCAACCTGCTCGATAAAAAAACAGTGAAGCTGCTCGAACAAAAAAACGGCGCGCGCACTGTTGCAGACGCTGCGCTGACACAAGTGTACGGTGCATTCAGCTTTGCTTCTCTCGATAAACTTGAGTCTGATCCATTCCTGCTCAGTTCTGTTGTGCAGCAGTCGTATATGCAGCGCGCAATGAAAAACGGGACACGGTTTTCACTCAAAGACGGCGTGCTTGCTACATCATACGAAAATGAGTGGTACGTTATGATACGAGGAACGCTAAGCGCAGAGGGCGCGTCGTTGACTAACAAAGAAAGCGGTGTAAAAAAAATATATGATGTATGCAGTCCGCTTTCGACAGACAATGTTCATTTTGTTTTTTCTGGTGTTCCGTTTCATTCATACGAAAGCTCAACATCGGCGCAGACAGAAATATCAATTATTTCAACGGTGTCGCTTGTTATTGTCCTCATCATTCTTATCATGCTTTTTAAGTCTGTACTTCCTGTGTTTCTTTCGATGGCGTCTATTCTTGTAAGCTCTTTGGCTGCTTTTGCATCTACTATAACTCTGTTCGGCGGAATGCACATTTTAACATTTGTGTTCGGAACAACGCTTATCGGCACGTGCCTTGATTACAGCGTTCATTTTTTTGTAAACAGAACGGCAAATCATAAAATACAATCTGGAAAAGACATACGAAAATATCTTTTCCGCGGGCTAACGCTTTCGCTTGCCTCAACTGAAATATGTTATCTTGTGCTTCTCGGATCTCCTTTTACGCTTCTTAAACAGGTTGCAGTTTTTTCTCTTGTCGGCATAGGAAGCGCATACTTAACAGTGATTTGTATGTATCCGCTTTTGCCGCCGGCAAAAAAACAAAGCGACATTGCATCACATGTGCCGCAGATTGTGCTTTCAAAAAAAATAAGCATATCTATTCTCGCTGCCATCGCAGCTGTCTCATGCTGTGTGCTTGTTGTATTCAGAAAAGATGTGAGGGTTGAAAACAACTTGTCTTCGCTGTATTCCATGAAAGGAAAACTGCTTGAGGATGAAAAAAAATCAGCGCGTGTTATCGATTACGGTTCTACCGGATGGTACTTTATTGTCGCAGGAAAAAGTGAAGAAGAACTTTTGCAGCGTGAAGAAAATCTGTGCGCAAAACTTGACGGTGCTGTTAAGGACGGAAATCTTGCGTCGTATCTTGCCGTAACAAGTTTTATTCCTTCTGCAAAAACTCAGACAGAATCATATAATGCTGCCGGAAATCTGCTTCCTGTTGCAGACGAGCAGCTTGCGCTTCTTGGATTTGAGCAGACAGCTCATCATGAAAATCTTTTTGCTGCTGAGTACAAATCATGCGCAAATCATATACTTACGCCTGATTCATCTGATGTTCCTCCTTACTTAAGCGATATGCTTTCTTCTGTATGGATTGGTAAAGCAGGGGATACATATTATTCAGCGGTGATGCCGCTCCATGCGCATGATGAAGGTTTGTTCCGCACGCTCGCTTCGGAGACAGAAGGTGTTTCTTTTATTAATAAGGTAAAAGACATCGGCACTGAACTTGATAAGCTTACGCGTCAAATGCTTCTTCTGTTCCTTGTGTCATATATTGTTGTTTTTGTTGTGCTTCTTTTCTTCTATAAGATTCACAATGCGCTCTGTATCATCATCGTGCCGGTGCTCATAACTCTTGTAACTGTTGCGGTTCTTTCTGCGTCATCAATTCCGCTTAGTTTCTTCCCTGTTACAGGACTTGTTCTCGTGTTTGGACTCGGTCTTGATTACATCATTTATACTGTTGAAAGTCAGAATCAGCTGACGACGCTTTCGATTTTCATATCGTTTATTACAACGGCTTTATCGTTCGGCGCGCTTGCGCTCAGCTCATTTGTGCCTGTTCATATTTTTGGCCTTACTGTATTTACAGGATTAACAACAGCGTATGTCTGTTCGCTTCTTATAACAGGACTCACAAAAAAATGAGGAGCGTTCATAACTTGCATAATAAACTGAATTTTCAGTACTATACGAACGGTATGGTCAATATGAGTTTGAAAAATACATTCCTGCTGATTATTCTGTCTGTGAGTTTTTTCGCTGTGTCATGCACAAGCGCGAATAAATTTTCGTCATCGGAAGATCTGACTGTCCGCGTAACGAATGATAAAACATTTGCGCTTCTTCCAACAGCTGATATGGACGGTGTGATTGATGAGCTTCAGCTTTTTACCGGCTCCTATTCTATAAAGAAATTTTCCCTGCAGTCTTGGGTACAATCAGATGCCGAAAAAATAAGCATGACTCTTATGAACAGCATGGGCTCGGATATGGGAACTCTAGTGTATGACGGGAAAGCTGTTGTGCTCGACTCACCATATTTTCCTAAGCAGATAAAGGCTTCGTATATAGTTGCAGATTTTCAGTTCTGCTTTTACAATGCGGAAAAAGTGAAGACAGAACTTGAGTCGTGCGGCCTTAGATTTGATGTTGAAAGCAAAACCGGCGCTAATGAATCTCAATCTGATGTGAATGCATCAGGCGCAGAAACAATAGCGCCGTATGAAATAAGATGTATTTATGACGGCGATACACTTGTGGAAGAAATTACAAAGTCGGCAGACAGTGTGCTTCTTGTAAACTCTCTGCGCGGCTACAGCTATAAGCTTGAAAAGGAAAAAGAGTGAAAAGTCAGATGATGAATAAAATTAATAATTTTCCGCTGTATCTTTCAAAACCCGGTGTGAATTGTGCAGCCGGCAGCAGTGCGGAATCGCTTTTTGATTCAGCTTGTACCGGTAATCAGAACGGATTAAAAACTGTAGAGACTGCATCTCATGTTACGTTTACAGCTGCGCGTATTGACGAAAATCTTATTAAGAAAACAAATGATGAATACGACATGCGCATTATTCAGATAGAAGATGATGCTCTTGCTCAGATTGCAGATTATGTTGAGTCGGCAAAAAACAAATACGGTGCAGACAGAATCGCTGTGTGTGTCGGCTCATGCGATAACGGTTCTGCGCTTTCTCTTGAAGCACATAAAAAATATTTTGCGGACGGCGCTTTTCCTGCGGGATATACTCTCGTTGAACAGAGCGCACAGTATCCTGCTTTGTATGCCGCAAAGAAATTCTCTGTTACCGGACCTGTGATTGGTCTTGCAACGGCATGTTCTTCAAGTGCCGGTGCTTTCGTAAAAGCATCTGAATTAATAAGAGCAGGTTTTGCCGATGCAGCGATTGTTGGAGGCGCAGATGTTGCGTCAGACACTGTGCTTCTTGGATTCAACTCGCTCGGCGCTGTTGCTCCTGGAAAAACAAACCCGTTCAGCAAAAACAGATGCGGCATTACGCTCGGTGAGGGAGCTGCATTTTTTGTGCTTTCAAAAGAACCGCTTGCAGTGAGCGGAAACAATGTACAGACTGATGATGCGTCCGCAATCGAACTTCTTGGTACGGGCGAAAGTTCAGATGCTTCGCACATGACGGCTCCTCTTGCGGATGGTTCCGGTGCAAAGAAGGCAATGGAAGATGCGCTTAAAAAAGCTGGTCTGATTCCTTCTCAAATCGATTACGTCAATCTGCACGGAACAGGAACACCTCTTAACGACAGCATGGAATCGAAGGCTACTGCAGCAGTTTTTGGTGAGCGCGGTGTAAAAGCAAGCACAACGAAACCTCTTACCGGTCACACACTCGGTGCGGCTGGCGCTGTGGAACTTGCCGTGTGCTGGATGGCGATAATGAAGAATAAGCTTCCTGTGCAGGTGTGGGACGGCGAGCGCGATCCTGAAATCCCGGAGCTTGATTTTGTAACGCCGAAAAATAATAACGGTGCGCATGTCAGAATATGCATGAGCAATTCTTTTGCTTTCGGCGGATGCAACACAAGCCTTATCATCGGCAGAAAATAATTAAGGTACAGTAAGAAGCAGAAAATGGATAAGCAGAAAAATAATAAGGCGTCATTCAGATTGTCCTCTTCATCATCTTTTATAAACAAAAAGCAGCTTCTCGAACTTTTGCCTCATAAAGGAAAAATGCATCTGCTCGACAGAATCGTTTCGTATGATCTCGAAAAGCGCACTGTTACTGCGGAAGTCGACATAAAAAAGAACAGTATTTTTTATGATAAAAAATTAGGCGGAATTCCTTCTTATGTTTCGTTTGAATATATTGCGCAGACTATTTCCGCGCTTTCAGGCATCGAAGGAAATGTAAAAGGAGAGCCTGTGAAACCGGGCGTTCTTTTGAGCGTAAACGGATATTCGTGCTCTGTAGGATTATTTGTGCCCGGCGACAAAGTGCGGATTGAAATTACAGAAACGTGCACGCTCGATACCGTTCTGACGTATGACGGAAAAGTGTTCATCGAAGGCGGAACAAAACAATCTTTAACCGGCGGTATTTCTTCTGACAGTGCAGATGAAGTAAAAACGGTGTCAGAGCCTGTAATAAGTTCTCAGATTACGGTGATGGAAATTGATGATATGACAAATCTTGGAAAGCGGAGACAAATATGATTCAATCAGACAAAAACGGACAGAAAAAAGTTCTTGTGACTGGTGCAGGCGGCGGAATCGGAAGCGCAGTAGCGAAAGCATGCGCGAATGCCGGCTATTATGTTATATGTCACTATAATCATGGAAAAGAAAAAGCAGAGAGTGTTCTCGCATCCATTAATGCTGCCGGCGGAAGCGGAGAGCTCATTCAGTTTGATGTGAACGATAGGAACGATTGCAGTACAAAACTATCATCTCTTCTAGAAAAAGGCGCGCTCTGGGGTGTTGTTGCAAACGCTGGAATTAACCGCGACAATGCATTTCCTGCTTTGAGCGGTGATGAATGGGATTCTGTGATTCATACGAATCTCGATAGTTTCTTTAACGTGCTTCAGCCGCTGACGTTGAGCTTGTGCCATCAGAAAAAAGGCAGAATCATCACAATGTCTTCCGTAAGCGGCATTATGGGAAACAGAGGACAGGTAAACTACAGCGCTTCAAAAGCCGGAATTATCGGAGCTACAAAAGCGCTTGCCGTTGAGCTTGCTTCCAGAAATATTACAGTGAACTGCATTGCGCCCGGCGTGATTGACACTGAGATGATAAAGGATGCACCGCTCGATCAGATACTTCCGACAATACCGATGAAGAGAGTTGGAAAACCTGAGGAAGTTGCAGCGCTTGCTGTGTTTCTTCTTTCGGAACAGGCGTCGTATATTACGCGCCAGGTGATTTCTGTAAACGGCGGACTTTTATAAAAGAGATTGTTCGTTTATAGTAGTGATGTAATTAGAAGGCGGGTAATACATGAGTACAGTAAGCACAGAGAGCATTGAGAATACAGTAAAAAATAAATCGAAACAGATGCGCCGCGTCGTTGTTACTGGCGGCGGAATTGTGAGCGCACTTGGCGACAGCTGGGATGAAGCGTTCTCAAACATGAAGACGTACAAGAATTGCATTTCATACATGAAAGAGTGGGACAAGTATAAGGATATGAACACTCGTCTCGCAGGTCCGTATACTAAACAGCTTCCTGAATTTCCGCGCAAGAAAATCCGCAGCATGGGACGCGTCGCTCTTTTCTCGCTCATGGCAACAAATGATGCGCTCAAAATGGCAGGTCTCTTGAATGACGACGGCACAGTAGTCGACGAGCTTCACAACGGCCGCACCGGAATCGCATACGGTTCATGCATGGGAAGCATTGAGCCGCTCATGGGATTTTATGCGATGCTTGTTAATAATGATGTTACGAAAATTGATGCGACAACATACGTGCGCGCAATGCCGCAGACATGCGCTGCAAACCTTGAAGTCTATTATGGAATTTCCTGCCGCATGATTACGACGAATACTGCATGCACGTCCGGCGCGCAGTCTATCGGATACGCATACGAGGCGATTAAATACGGTATGCAGGACATGATGATTGCCGGAGGAGCCGAAGAGCTTACTCCTGCAGATTCCGCATGCTTTGACACGCTTTTTTCTGCAAGCACAAAGAACGACACGCCGGAACTTACTCCGCGCGCGTTTGATAAAGACAGAGACGGACTTGTAATCGGCGAGGGCGGCGGTGCGCTTATCCTTGAAGAATACGAGCATGCTGTTGGACGCGGAGCGCACATTTACGCAGAGGTCGCAGGCTTCGGCACAAACACAGACGGCACTCACATCACCAATCCTAACCAGGCGACGATGGCGCGTGCTATGACGCTTGCTCTTGAAGACAGCGGTGTAGACTCAAAACTCATTGGCTATGTGAATGCACATGGAACAGCAACTCACGCAGGTGATATCGCGGAAACAAAAGCGACTGAGCAAGTATTTGGCCGCGCGGTTCCAATCAGCACGATTAAGAATTATACGGGACATACACTCGGCGCCTGCGGTGTTATTGAGTCATGGCTTTCAATCAATATGATGAATAACGACTGGTTCTGTCCGAACATCAACACTCACGTGATTGATCCGGAATGCGGTCGCCTTGACTACATTCTCGACGAAGGCAGAAATATTCATACTGACTATGTGATGTCGAACAACTTTGCGTTCGGCGGCGTGAATACATCGTTGATTTTTAAACGCGCCTGAACATTTCTGTCCGCTGAAATTTCACTTCTCGCTTAGACTTTGCCGCTGCATGTGCGTCCGCCCCATTCGTGGCTGTGAGCGCGCTCATGCTCAAGTGTCTTTTCAAAATCAGCTTCAGGCTCACAGTTCTGCTCGACCATCAGCGCCGTTTCAGACAGACGCTTCAGGCATTCAGACTTGTCGTTGTAGCCGAGCTTTGAGCGCTCGATGCTGTCGCCGAGCACGCGTATTGATTCATCATAAATGGTGCACGGCACGGGGAACGGATGTCCGTCTTTGCCGCCGTGCGCAAACGAAAAACGAGCAGGGTCAGTGAACCGCGACGGCGTTCCGTAAATCACTTCGCTTACGAGCGTGAGTGACTGCAGTGTTCTGGGACCTAATCCCGGAGTCAGCAGAAGAGATTCAAAATCTTTTGGCTGCGATTCGTATGCTGTTGCAAGAACTGCGCCAAGACGCTTTAAGTCGACATCCTCTGCGCGCACTTCGTGGTGAGCCGGCATCACAAGATTGCGTCCGCTTTCAATAAAATTGTCACCGGAAAATAATTCCGGCTGCATGAAATCTGTTTTTGTTCCGAGCCGCGCAATGTCGGCAGCTTCCTTAACAATTTTTTGCGGCGATTCATTTGCAAGAGTGAGAATTTTTCCGCGCGTCTCTTTTGCGGCGGAGTCGGTAAGGTTTAGAATGAGACCTCTGTTTTCTCCGGTAATTCCGGTGTGAGGCTCATCGACAAATGAGTGCAGGTTTGCCGAGCACCAGTGGTAGCGGCGCGCAGTTTTTGTTTTTACATTCATTCCCTGCTGGACAACTGCCCAGTCACCTTCATCGCTTACAATAAAATTATGCTGATATAACTGGAAGCCGTCCTGAACTGCTGTGTTGTCAACTTTCGCGCATAGTTTTGAAGCGTGGACAAGTTCGTTTCCGTTGAGTCCTGTCTGTTCGCCGAGCCACAAAAGTTCTTCCGGCGTTTTGCGTGAATACTTGCCGCGTCCTCCGCATATGCACAGTCCGAATTCTTTTGCATGTGAATTGATTCCGCGCTTGAGCGCATACATTACACTTGTCGTTATTCCTGAAGAATGCCAGTCCATGCCGAGGACAGCTCCGAGCGACTGGAACCAGAGCGGGTCACTTAATCTGATGAGGACTTCTTTTTTTCCGTAGTTGAGGAGAAGCGTTTCGACTATTTCTGTGCCGAGCGCCATCATTCTGTCTGCTAGCCATTTTGGCACAATGCCCGTATGAAGGGGAAGGTCGGCATATCCCGTTCTTTTTACCATTGTGAATTTCCCGCCAGAATTACTATACATCGAAAACAACCACGGGTACAGTGCGCTCTTTTTTATTGTCAGTCATAAATTACAGTATTAATTAAAAATATTTTTCATTTTTTTCTTTTTTAAGCTATTTCATCTATTTACACACATAAACGTTTTAGCATAAAATTATTGCATGACGATGGAGTTGGCAGGTAGTCTATCTGTATAGCCGGCTCTTTTTTTTTGTTCCGGAGGTAAAAGGAATGAAACGCATTACATTAAGTGTAATTGCAGCTCTGGCGGCAGGAAGCTTGTTCTTCTTCGCTGGCTGCAGTAAAAAAAGTTCTTCCAGCGCAAAGACGCTGAATGTCATGATTGAAGTCGAGGTCGAAAGCCTTGATCCGCAGGTAGCTACTGACGGTACTTCATTCGAAGTCATCGCAAACTTTACCGACGGTCTCAAACAGATGAACGCTGACGGTTCAACAACAAACGCTCTCTGCTCAGACGAGAAAGTTTCTGCAGACGGTCTTACCTATACATTCAAAATCCGTGATGACGCAAACTGGTCAAACGGCGACCCTGTAACTGCTGACGACTTCGTATTCGGATGGCAGCGTGCAGCTGATCCGAAACTCGCTTCTGAGTATGCATACATGCTCAGCGACATCGGTCAGGTTAAAAATGCTGCAGCTATCATCGGCGGAAAACTTCCTGTCGATCAGCTCGGTGTAAAAGCAATCGATGCAAAGACATTCCAGGTTCAGCTTGAAGTTCCTGTTTCTTACTTCGACAAAATCCTTTACTTCCCAACATTCTATCCTGTTAACAAAGCATTTTACGAAAAATGCGGCGACAAATATGCAACAAGCGCAGACACAGTGCTGAGCAACGGCGCATTCATTCTTACAGATTATCAGCCGGCAGCTGTCAGCTTCAAACTTGTTAAGAATGAAAAATACTATGATGCTTCACGCATTAAACTTGACGGACTCAACTATCAGGTTATTAAAGACAGCCAGCAGGCTCTCTTAAGCTATAAGAACGGCGACCTCGACATCATCAAACTTGCAGGCGACCAGGTTGACCAGATTAAAGGCGACGCAGAATTCAAGAGCGTTGGCGCCGGATATCTCTGGTACATTACTCCTATGATTGCAAAAGTTCCGGAACTTGCTAACCTCAACCTCCGCATGGCTATTACACACGCAATTGACCGCCAGACAATCGTCGACAGCGTCGTAAAAGACGGCTCTCTCGCATCATTCACTGCTGTTCCGAGCCAGTACGCTTTCAATGAAAAAGGCGAGGACTTCACTCTTCAGCAGGATGAATTCCCTGGATTCTGCTCTTATGATCTTGCTAAAGCAACATCTTATTATGAAGCTGCAAAGAAAGAACTTAAGAAAGATTCATTCACATTCGAAATGATTGTCGATGATACAAGCATCCAGCAGAATGTTGCGGCAGTCGTAAAAGAAGAACTTGAGAAAGCTCTTCCGGGCGTTACTATTACACTCCGCGTCGAACCGAAAAAACAGCGTGTTCAGGATATTCAGGACGGAGCATATCAGCTTTCTCTTACCCGCTGGGGTCCGGACTATGCTGATCCTATGACATACCTTGGCATGTGGGTTACAAACAACTCTAACAACTACGGTCTGTGGAGCAACAAAGAATACGATGCTCTTATGGAAAAATGCACGACAGGTGAATTCTGCCAGAAACCGGCAGAGCGCTGGAGCGCAATGAAAGACGCAGAGAAGATTGTCATGGAAAATGCAGTTATTATCCCGCTCTATCAGCAGGCTGATGCATGCATGATTAAATCGAATGTTAAAAACATCGAATTCCATGCTGTCGCTCTGAACCGCGTTTTCAAGGACGCAACGAAGGACTAATTATCCTCATTTCTGGAACTGCAATATGTTCCGGATAAATTAATAATCTGATCTGCAGATACAGGTTTTTGTCTTAGCGCATAAACCGTATCTGCAGATTCACCCGCAGGTTTTATTTTGCGAAAATACATTTTAAAACGAATTCTGATTTCACTTTTTACGCTGCTTGCAATCACACTCGTTCTTTTTATTCTTCTGCAGCTCATGCCTGGTTCACCGTTCAATGATGAGAAATTAAATGACGACCAGCGTGCCGCACTTTATACAAAATATGGTCTCGACAAACCTATTGTCGTCCAGTTCTTTAAATACGTCGGAAGCATGTTCCGCGGAGACTTTGGCGTAAGCTACAACATAAGCAAGAATACACCGATAAGCACACTCATCGCGCAGCGTCTGCCTGTCAGCATGAGAGTCGGTTTTCAGGCTGTGTTTCTCGGAGCGCTTTTCGGTCTGATTCTCGGAATTATCGCTGCTATCTGGCACAACACGATATGGGACACAATCGCGACTATTATTTCAGTCATCGGCGTTTCTGTTCCGAGCTATGTTTTTGCTCTTGCTCTGAGCTATCAATTTGGATTTAAATGGCATCTTTTTCCGATGCTTTATTCTGATATGCACCAGTTGTCGTCTTCCGTTCTGCCGAGCATTTCGCTCAGCCTTTTTACGCTGGCATCAATCGCGCGGTTTACCCGCACAGAAATGCTTGAGTCTTTAGGAAGCGACTACATGCAGCTTGCGGAAAGCAAAGGTATTTACGGCTTCCGCCTGATTTGGAGTCATGCGCTCCGCAATACGCTCATTCCGATTATCACTGTTCTTGCGCCTCTTATCGTCGATTTGATGACAGGTTCTCTTGTCGTTGAAAAAATATTTTCGATTCCTGGTGTAGGCTCTCTGCTTGTCACCGCAATCACATCGAATGACTATAACGTTGTTATTTCACTTAGCTTTATTTACAGTGCCATGTATATTGGCATCATGCTCGTCGTCGACATTCTCTACGGAGTGATTGACCCGCGTATCAGACTTTCGGAGTCTGTCCATGAATAAAAATACAACCATGAATACTACTGATACTAAAATTGAACAGGCAGGAGCGCGGCCTGATGACTTTATGCTCAAGTCTGATTCTTCTGCCACGAATATCGACTCAAACTTCGCCAGTGTTGGATACTGGAAAGAAGTGCGGATCCGTTTTTTCTCAAACCACGGTGCAGTGTTCGCGCTCTGCGCAATCATCCTGATTGTCTTCTTTGCGTTCGTCGGTCCGAAGATGACAAAGTACACATATTCAGGGCAGAACCTCGAACAGAAAAACTATGCGCCCCGTCTTCCCGGATTTGACCATGCTCCTCTTTTTAACGGCGGAGAAAAACTCAAAACAACAACTGGCACAAAAGAACTGAACTTGTACAAGTCGAACGGCGACACGGATGTCTATTACTGGTTCGGATCAGATACACTCGGACGCGATATCTGGACGCGCACATGGATGGGAACACGCGTGTCTCTGTATATTTCAATCGTCGCTGTTTTGATAGATGTCATAATCGGCCTGAGTTACGGACTCATCTCCGGCTACTTCGGCGGCATGACGGACAGCCTTATGCAGCGTTTCTCTGAAATTGTGAACGGCATTCCGCGGCTTGTCATTGTTACGCTTCTCATGCTTGTTCTGAAACCGGGAATCGCGACAATCATTTTTGCTCTTATGATTACAGAGTGGATTGGCATGAGCCGCATCGCGCGCGCAGAAATGCTCAATCTCAAGGAACGCGAATTTGTTCTTGCGTCCCGCACACTCGGAGCCAGCAACTTCGCGATTATATTCCACGAAATACTTCCGAATACAGTCGGTCAGATTATTACGCAGACAATGTTCTCAATTCCGACGGCAATTTTTACTGAAGCATTCCTTTCGTTTGTCGGACTCGGCATTCCTGTTCCGCAGTGTTCGCTCGGTTCACTTATCAGCGACGCGTTCAACAGCTTTACGACTCATCCGTATCAGATACTTCCGCCGATTCTCGTCCTCGCGCTGCTGATGCTCAGCTTCAACATGCTCGCCGACGGACTTCGTGAAGCATTGGATCCGAAGTTCAAGGATCAGTAAGGGGAGGCGGAAAAATGAAAGCAAACGATACTATTCTGAGCGTCAACGACCTCTCTATTTCTTTTAAAACAACAGCTGGCATTGTCCATGCGATTCGCGGAGTCGACCTTGAAGTAAAGCGGGGTGAGACTGTTGCAATCGTTGGAGAATCCGGCTCCGGAAAATCGGTAACGACAAAAGCTGTGATGGGAATTCTGGCAAAGAATTCTATCGTCAACAGCGGAAGCATCATCTATCGCTCATGCGAAGACGGTGTTCACGAAACAGATTACGACATTCTTTCGATGCCTGTTCCCGAAATCAGAAAAACAATTAACGGCAAAAAAATTGCAATGGTGTTTCAGGACCCGATGACAAGTCTTGACCCGACGATGAATATCGGCGCGCAGATTGTTGAAGGAATGATGTACCATTATCACACTCCCAAAGAAGAGGCGTATAAAAAAGCGCTCGAGCTTCTCGAAGAGGTCGGCATTACCGATGCGGAAGCGCGCATGAAAAATTATCCGCACCAGCTTTCCGGAGGTATGAGACAGCGCATTGTTATTGCAATCGCACTTGCATGCAATCCTGAGCTTCTGATTTGCGATGAGCCTACTACAGCGCTCGACGTGACAATTCAGGCAAAGATTCTCGACCTTATCCGCAAAATTCAGAAAGAGCGCAATCTTTCCGTCATATTTATTACTCACAACTTCGGCGTCGTTGCAAAAGTTGCTGACTACATCAATGTTATGTATGCCGGAAAAATCGTAGAGCGCGGCACAGCTGATGAAATATTCTTTGATCCGCGCCATCCGTACACATGGGGACTTCTTTCTGCAATGCCCGATCTTGATACTGCAAGCCAGCGGCTGTACACGATTCCCGGTTCTCCGCCGAATCTGCTTCATCCGCTGCCCGGTGATTCGTTTGCGCCGCGCAATATTTATGCGCTTAACATTGACGACAGGCTCGAACCTCCGATGTTCAAAGTTACAGATACACACTATGCTGCGACGTGGCTTCTTGATTCCCGCGCGCCGCTTATTTCTATGCCGAAAGAGCTTGCGGACAGAATCGAAAAAATGAAACAGGAGGCGGCAAAATATGAGCACTGAATTAAAAGAGCCGCTTCTCAAAGTAGAAGGACTCAAACAGTATTTTAAAATCACGAGCAAGTTTACGGTAAAAGCTGTCGACGATGTTTCGTTTGAACTGTTTCCCGGCGAGACGTATGGACTTGTCGGTGAGTCAGGATCAGGAAAAAGCACAATAGGCCGCAGTATCATCAGGCTTTATAAACCGACTGCCGGTAAAATTACGTTTGCCGGACGCGATATTTCCGGAAAGCTCGACCATGAGGAGCGGACATTTCTTCGCACAAACATGCAGATGATTTTCCAGGACCCGATGGCATGTCTTAACCCGCGGAAAAAAGTAGGCGAGATTATCGGCGAGGGACTCGACATTCATCATTTGTACAAAACGCATGCTGAGCGTGAAGAAAAAATACAGCGGATTCTTGCAAAAGTAGGGCTTGCGCCGGAACACATTGACCGCTATCCTCACCAGTTTTCAGGCGGACAGCGGCAGCGTGTCGGCATTGCGCGCGCTCTGATTATGAATCCTAAATTAATAATTGCGGACGAATGCATCAGCGCGCTCGATGTTTCAATCCAGGCACAGGTTGTTAATCTTATGAAAGACATTCAGAAAGAGACTGGCGCTGCATATTTGTTTATTGCGCACGATCTCTCGATGGTCAAATACATAAGCGACAGAATCGGTGTTCTTCATCTTGGACATTTGCTCGAAACAGGAACAACAGACGAAATCTTTGCTAATCCTGTTCATCCGTATACGCAGAGCCTGCTGTCTGCAATTCCGCGCCCGAATCCCGTCGTGGAAAAAAACAGACCGGTTAAGTCGTACAATTACGCTTCGAGCGGAATCGATTACACGAAAGGCGATCTCCGTCTGATTGAAGGAACTCATTCAGTTCTTGCAACTCCGGAAGAATTCGACACGTGGACGCAGAAAAATAATTAAGCAAAAATTGACTGCGCAGCAACAGCCGAAATGTTAGAATGATAAGGAGATTGATATGACACTCTTTAGAAATATTGACAGCACCGGCTGGCGCATTTTTGCGGGCAACGTTCTCATGCTTCTTACAGGACTTTGCTATACTGCGTGGTGGATTTTTACATTCCTTCCCGGACGCACTTATTCTGCACAGCTTTCTACGGCAGTCATTTCGTGCGCGTTTCTTCTCGGCGGCGCATCTCTTGTTCTGCTTTCATTTACATTTACGCGAACTACACCGAAGCTGTTTTCTGTGTTTTTTATTTTTGCATCTGCTGTTCTTTTGTATATCATACTTTTGTTTGTTACGCGGAATGTCATGGGGCGTCCGGTAACATCTGAGCTTGCCATTATGCTGATTTGGGCTTCGTTTGAAATAGCGGCGCTCGATGTTTTGCTCGGAAATCATCAGATTGGAATTCCTGCCGCAATTGTTTCAGCATCGCTTATTCTTATTGCAAGTGTTGCCGGTTTTATATGCTATGTGAAGTATTATGAACTGAGCGGCATGAGTCAGTTTATTTCAGGTCTTATTCCGCTCGCTGCGGACAGCGCTGTAATTCTTATCATGATGATTCTTCAGATTTTGTGAAACTTGTGTAATTAGTACAAACGCGCTATTCTGAAAATGAACGTAATTAAGAGGAGCAATTTATGAAACGTACTTTGAACTCAATTCTTCTTGGATTCTGCTGCTTTATGGCGGCATCGTTTGCTTTTGCATCAGGCGACACAACTGGAAGCGCAAACAGCGCTGCGGAAAATACAACTGCTGCTTCAGACGCGAATGTTCTTCATGTCGGTTCCCTCAACGGACCTTCGAGCATTCCGATTGCATATCTCCATGAGCACGCACCGGATCTCGGCGGAGCAACAGCATCATTCGAGTTGTGCGCTACTCCGATTGTAGAACTTCCCAAGCTTCTCAAAGGCGAGCTTGATATAGGATTTCTTCCTGCCAACGCAGCCGCTAAAGTGTATACGAAAAACAACGGTGCGCTTGTTGTCCTCGGAATTTCTGGAAACGGAAATCTTTCTCTCGTCACAACAGACAAATCTTTCGCTTCTCTTGAAAGTCTGAAAGGCAAAAAAATTTTTGTCGCCGGACAAGGCTCAACGCCTGAATATATGTTCCGCTACATTCTTGGTAAAAAGAATATCGGTATCGGAGAAGGAAGCGACAAAGTTGCTCTTGACTTCAGCATTCCGACTGCAGAAATTGCAGCTTCTCTCATCTCTGGAAAAATTGCGTACGCTGTTGTTCCTGAGCCGTTTGCCACAGTTGCATGCATGAAGTCTGCAAATGTTAAGCGCGCCGTTGATATTCAGAATATGTACGAGCAGATTGAAGGAAAGGGAAGCACGTATCCGATTACGCTTCTCGTGTGTCGCGCAGAATATGCAAAAGATCATGCTGATATCGTAGCTCGTTTTATTGAGTCATACAAAGCTGCAACAGAATGGACTGTAGCAAATCCTGCAAAAGCCGGCGTTCTTGTACAGAAATACACGCTCGGTCTTCTTGCGCCGATTGCCGCAAAATCAATTCCTAACGGCTCATACGTGTGGGTCGATGCTTCTGACGGAAGAGCCTCAATCGAAAAACTGCTGAATGTGTTCCTCTCATTTGCACCGGAATCAGTTGGCGGCGCTCTCCCTGCAGACGGTTTTTACTACAAAAAATAATAAGCATTCACACGAGTGCTTTCTGGAAAAAATATGAAAAAAAGACAGACGGACAGCAGAAACGAACGGCAGACAATACCGTCCGCGCTTGTGTACGCGCTGTCTTTTTTTTGCATAGTCATCATCTGGTTTCTTACAGCGCGCGCTATTCATGCGCCGCTTATTCTCCCGTCTCCTGCAGAAGTCTTTCAGTGCTTTCTTTCGCTTTGCCGCACGCTGCCGTTCTGGCATCATGTTGGCGCAACAGCACTCCGGGTTGCCGCATCATTTTTGATTACGATTGTGCTTGGCACTGTCCTCGGAATTCTCTGCGGCATGTCATCGTTTTTCAAAAAATTTGTTGAAGTTCCGCTTACTGCAATCCGTGCGACTCCTGTCGTTTCATTTATTTTGCTTGCACTGTTCTGGCTGGGAGCATCGTTTGTGCCGGTTTTTGTTTCTGTCCTGATGACGCTTCCTGTTATGGTCACGTCGATAACAACAGGCGTTTCGCGCACTGATAAAAAACTAATTGATATGGCGCAAGTGTATCATTTGAGCAGAAAACAAAAGTTCCGTTATATTACACTTGCTTCAGTCAAACCTTTTTTTGCGAGCGGCGCTCTGTCTTCATTCGGGCTGTCGTGGAAAGTTGTTACTGCGGGCGAGGTGCTCAGTCTTCCTAAGTGGGGAACAGGAGAGCTTCTTCAGATTGCGCAGGTTCACCTTGAAACAGAGGAAGTTCTTGCGGTGACAGTCACCGTTGTCATTTTGAGTTTTGTTTTGGAGCAGGCAGCATCATTTGCTGTTCATCATGCCTCACAGTCTAAGCGTCATGAAAAATCTGTATGTGGCAGCTATACCGGAAAAAGCAGTCTGTCTTTTTCTCCGTCTCCGGTCATCGTAACAAATTTTACTGTTACGCGCGGAGAAAATTCGCTCTATAAAAACTTTTCGCTTACAGTTGATGCGGGCGAGCGTCTTGCATTTATTGCAGCAAGTGGCGCAGGCAAAACGACGATGCTTGATTCAATCGCAGGACTCATTGACTGTGCTGAATCGGGAACTATCGAAACGTCTTCATCGGCAAGAATATCATACTTGTTTCAGGAGCCGCGCCTTATTCCGTCGTGCACAGTATATCAGAATGTGGTGATGCCGCTTGTAAACATCATGCCTGAACTTGAGGCGCGTGAGCGTGCTCTGTCGTATCTGACGCAGGCAGGCCTTGGAGATAAACTTTCCGCATATCCTGAAAACTTGAGCGGCGGCGAAAAACAGCGTGCGTCGATTGCGCGCGCATGCGCTTTCCCGTCGAACATTCTGCTCATGGATGAAGCATTCCAGTCGCAGGACATAAAACAAAAGCTTTCTCTTATGGAAATACTTTCTTCAATGCTTTCGTCTCATCCGCGGACGCTTATACTTGTAACTCACGATGCGCGCGAGGCAGTGTGTCTTTGTACGAGAATCGTAGTTTTGACCGGATCGCCTCTTGCTGTTAAAATTGACGAAAACAATACGTCTTCCGGAATATGCATTTCTGAACGGTATGTAAATCCGACAGAATCTGACAGAAAGATTGAGAATAAAATTATTGAATCGCTCGTAAAATCTGATTAATTTTTTTATTGCAAATCATTTATTTTTCTCATGGACAGTTTCATTGCAAAAACACACCGTTTATAGTACGATAGAAAAATAACACGAGGTCTCTTTTATGATAAAAGAATTTTTACCTTACGACACAGTTCGTAATGACGCTTTAAAACTTGCTGATAAAATTTATCACGATGGTTTTATACCTGATATTATTTACACGTCACTTCGCGGCGGCGCATATATGGCGAACGTTATAAGCGAATATTTTAAACTTGCGCTGAAAGACAGAAAACCGGTTTTGTATGCTGCTGTTGTCGCGCGCTCGTATACCGATGTCCGCGAACACGACAGCGTAAGAATCGACGGCTGGACATATTCTCCGGAGCACCTGCGCATGGGAGACAAAATTCTGCTGATTGACGACATTTTTGATACCGGCCGCACGCTTAATTATCTCGTGGAGGTTCTTCTTGAAAAAGGAATTCCGCGCGATGATATTAAGGTTGTTGTGCACGACTATAAATATTTTACGTTCCACAAAGACCAGCAGCCGATTCAGCCTGACTACTGGTGCCGTAAATTTGAAATCACAAAACCTGAAGAAGACAGGTGGATTCATTACATGAGCCACGAACTTGTCGGTCTTTCTGAAGAAGACCTGCAGAAGCATTATTATAATGATGATCCGTCTCTCAAAGCTGTGCTTGATCCGGTTCTGAACAGACCGAAAAAATAACATTACGATTACGTGCCGGACGTTTGTCTGGCACGGTGTTTTTTTATTAAGGATGATGAGCATATGAAAAAAGTGATTGAAACATTCAGACGTCTTTTCCCGCTTGCTTCCGTTAGTGCGCTTCTTTTTTTCGCAGCGCTTCCGCTTTCCGCTTTTGAACGGATTATAAGCCCGGCTGCGGGAACATGGGCGAATAAACAGCCGCTCGTTCTCGACACGAGTGACGGCGCAGAATGTTTTTATTCATACTCAGGCTCAGATCCTCTTACATCAGGTTTTGCTTACGACAGCCCTGTGCTTATCGATGCGGCGGGAAGTGTGACGGTCCGCATTGTTTCTATGATTGGAGACAGGCGCGAAGAAAGCGAAGTGACATACACTGTTGCTGTTCCTGAAAAACTTCCGTTTGAATCATCATCACCTGAATACACATTTATTTCTTCTGTTTCATCGAACCCGGTCTGCGATGTTCCGTCATCATCACCGTTTATCATTCCGTCTTCTCTTTCCTACAGAATGGAAAATGACGGCGGTGATTTTACTGCCGGAGCATCGCTTTCCCTTGACCCGTCGGATAAACTTGCCCGTTATATACCGTGTACAGTTACTGATGGAAAAAGTCAGTGGCGCTTTATAATCAGAACAGGCGGAAGTGAAATCGGCACTCTTGCAAAACAGGATGTTCCGTTTGAATTGAAAGACTGGTCGACGTTTACGTGGACCGGGAAAAAAATGATATGGACAATCGATGACGGCGAGTGGTCTGCCAAAAAGGATCCTGTTCAGATTGACAGAACTGTTTCTCATACTGTTTCATGGCAGAGCGTTGCGTATGAGACGGGTAATCCCGTACACACATTTGTTCTTCCACCTGTGCCGTCGCTTCAAGTCAAGACAGATGGCACAGGAAACAAACCTGTTTCATTTATTATCTCCGGTGATGCGCGGTATCGGATGGAGCTTGTTTCTTCCGGCTCAGGCGGAGATGTTCCCGGCTCGAACGGATTATTTACAGAGGCTTTGTTTGATACGTTTGCCGGCGATACTGTTTCCGGCAAAGCTGTCTTTGCGGTTTACTGCGACGGTGTGTATCAGGGAAACCTGATCGGCGATTACTGCATCGACCGTAAGGCGCCTTCTGCGCCGAAAATCATTTCATCGTCAGAAGGATTCTATGCCCGCCACTCTGTTGACGTAAAAATAACGGCGGAAAAAGATACCTCTGTATTCTATGCCGTGAGTGCGCCGCTTTATGTCTCTGACAGCGATGCGGCTTCTCTTGCGCCTGATGCGCCTGCTCTTAAAAATGTAACTGCAGGTGATTTCAGACCTTATGGCTCATCATCAGTTGTGCTCCCTTCGGGCGCGAACAAGGCAGTGTATTACAAAGTCTGTGCGTATGCGCAGGACAAGGCCGGAAACACAAGCGCTGTTTCTGAATACGCAGTCGTTATCGATGAATATAATTACTGGCTCAGCGGCGAAAAAGCTGCTGAACCGTCTTCTGAATCTGCATCTGATACAGGGGAATCTTCTTCTCCTGATTCTGCAGCTGAAACTGTATTTCAGGACGGAAGCAGACTTCACCCGTTCACAACATTTGCGCAGGCGCTTGGTGTTATTAACAGCGGACGTTTCGCGCGGTTTTATGTAAGCGGCACTGTGAATCTTCCCGGCGGAGATACTGCAATTTCTTCAAACTGCGCATTTGTCGGCGAAGCAGGAACACGATTTGTGATTCCGTCCGACGGAACTATTGTGCTCACCGGCGCAAGCCTTGAAGCTTCAAACTGCACATTTGAAAAACAGAAATCTCTTCCCGGCGAAACTCAGAACAGCTCGTTCTTTAAACTTGATAATGCTGTTGCATCATTTGCAAACGTAGAGATTGTCGGCATATTCGGCGCAAACGGCACAGTATTTTCTGCAGACAAATCTGTTATTACAATCTCTGATTCCGGAATGACAGCGCAGGCTGATACGTATGCGTGCTGTGTTTCATGTATTGACTCAAAAGTCACCGCGAAAAAAAGCCGTATCGTTTCAATCGCGCCTACTGCTGTAAACTTCAGCATCAACGGCGGTCTGTTTGAAGTAAGAAATACGAACTGCAAGGTGATTGCGCGGATCGGCCGTATTGCCGAACTTGTTAAGACAAATGCCCGTCTCACCGATAACACGTATGCGGCGGAACTCGAAAAGAAAAGCAGCAGTGTGACAGCCGTATGGAAAGATGACGGAACGCTGACTCTTGAAGACAGCGGAAACGTCGCGACAGGTTTTTAAAAAGTGATGGAACAGCAATACGCAAAAGAACAGGACTGCAAAATTAATTGTACGCAATTTATCTGCGGTCTTGATGAGGCAGGGCGCGGTCCTTTGGCTGGTCCTGTAACGGCAGGTGCTGTGATTCTCCCGCCTGATTTTCCGCTTGATATTCTGAATGACTCAAAAAAACTCACTGAAAAAAAACGTGACGCTGCGGAAATTATTATTAAGGAACAGGCTCTGTGGGGAATCGGTATAGTTGACCACGAGACTATCGATAAAATCAACATTCTTGAGGCAAGTTTGTACGCTATGACTCTTGCATACGGCATGATGATTCTTAAGCTTCCCGAATGGGCAAAAGCGCATAACATCAATCTGACTGAAAAAGATATTTCTGCGATTGCTGACGGAACATTCTGTCCAAAAATAACATGCCCGTGCGCGTGTGCGCCAAAGGCAGACGGAACTTATCCCGCTGTCATGGCTGCAAGCATTATTGCAAAAGTAGGGCGTGACCGCATGATGTATGAATATGACAAAAAATATCCGCAGTACGGATATGCAAAGCATAAGGGATATCCGACTGCGGATCATAGAAGAATATGCCATGAAATCGGACCGAGTCCGATTCAGCGTCTTACGTTCAAGTATTAATTATTTAGAAGTATCTGCGCTTGTATCTGTTTTAGCGCTTGTTCTCTTGCTAACAACGTGGATAACTTTTCCTGTGCGTTTGATGCCGTCGTCTTTGCGAGGCTCATCTTCGTTACCGTGCATTTTATAAACACGTTTCATGCCGTCACCGCCAGCACCGTATTTTGCCTGTTTCATGGCTTTCTTTTCTGCGGCAGCCTTAGCGCGCGTCTTGCGGTCTTTTTCGATGAACTTAAGAGACTCGTCCATGCCCTTCAAAAATTTCTGCATATCTTCTGCGAATACTGCAATCTGGTGGCGGTCAAAATCGGCGCCGTCGCCTTTCTTGCTTTCTACGACCTGAAGAAAAACATCGCCCGTTCTGTTTTCTTTGACATTAAAAAAATATGAGCGATTTTCCAGAATAACCTGATTGGTAAAAAGTTCGCCGCGGATACCCATACTGACCCTTCCTTAGTAATGAAACTGATTATTTGCAGCGCAAAAGCTGCCACTTAAAAGATGAGTTACAATACCAGATTGCAGAACGTTGTGCAAGACTCGCGCTGCAGTACGAGCGCTATGCCTGTTGTGAAAACGCGCTATTTGTTGAATGCCGAGGCGACTTCCTTTACCGCCGCAACGAGTTCGGTCATGCCTTTTTCTGTTGTGAGCGGACCGAAGCTGAACCGCACTGCAGTGCTCTGTATTTCAGGCGGTGTATTCATCGCTGCGAGAATCGGGCGCGACTGCTTTTTTGCGGAGCACGCGCTGCCGGTGGAAATATAAAACCCTTTTGCGGAAAGCGCGCGCACCATGACTTCGCCCGGAATGTTTTTGAAAGCGGCCTGCACGACGTACGGAGAAAACTGTTTCTGTGCGGATAAATCTGCGCGGAGCGGGGGTACGAGCGTGCACGAAGAAATTGAAGAAAGAGAAGCAATGAACTCTGCGGTGAGTTTCTGCTGAAGCGCATAGTGTTTCGTGCCGTCATTTGGCAGTTGTGAGGAATCGCTGCGAGTCGCATCTGATGTCTGCTGTGCAGAACATGTGCTCTGCTGCGTAAAGGCAGAGCTGATCCAGTATTTTTTGAGGCAGTCTGCAAAGGCGAGCGCGCCAAACATATTTTCAGTGCCGCTACGGACATTGTTTTCCTGCCCGCCGCCGCGCAGAAACGGCTCAAGCTCGTATGCAAGATACAGAATGCCGATGCCTCGCGGACCGCATATTTTATGCGCGCTGAATGCGGCGCTGTCGATTCCTTTGTGCGTGAGGTCAAGCGGAATTTTTCCCGCTGCCTGGACGCAGTCGACGTGGAACCGCGGCCTGCGCTTTCCTGCGCATGATTTTGTAATTGCGTCTGCAATTTCGTAAACAGGCTGTATGCATCCTGTCTCGTTGTTCACTGCCATCACTGTCACATAAAGCGTGTCAGGCGTCAGGCGCGAGACAATCGATTCGGGGGTGATGAATCCGTTTTTATCGGGATTAACGGTGACGACATTGTAGCCAAGGTTTTTAATCTGCGCTGTCTGCTCGCGGAGCGCCGGATGCTCGATGCCGGAAATGATTATTGTTCCGCGCGTGTGTGCTGCGGCTCCGGCAGAAGATGCGCCGGGACGCGCGAGCAGGGCAAGAAGCGGAATGTGGTCGCTTTCAGTGCCGCCGCTTGTAAAGTAAATTGTGTTCGGTTTAACGCCGAGCGCCGAAGCGCAGTCAGCACGAGCATGCTCAAAGACTGTGCGTGCCTCGATGCCGAGTGCGTGAACGCTTGAAGGATTTCCAAAACAGGCGAGTGACGTCTCGAGCGCGCGCTGCAAAATTTCAGTGTCTGCCGGGCTTGTTGCAGCCCAGTCAAAGTAATGGTCAATCTGTTCGTTTCTGTTATTTGTCATCATGTGCCTTAGTCATTCACCGTCATGTGTTTTAATAATTCGTTGTCATGTGTATTAGTCATTCGTCAGAACTGAAATAACATCTTTTTCGCTGACTTCTGTAATAACGGTGTCGCCGATATTTTTCTGCAGAACGAACCGCACGCGGCTTCCGCTGTTCTTTTTGTCTTTTCTCATTGCGTCGAACAGTTCGTGCGCGCGTGTTTCGCTGTCACCGTAGCGGCTGACGAGCGCTTTTGGCGCGCTTGCTGTTTCCCATCCGTATGAGGCGAGTGTTTTTATGACGCGGTCTTTGTATTCTTTCGGGCACAGGCCGAGGTTTGCGCTCAGTGTGAGTGCGCGCGACATTCCCCATGCCACAGCGTCTCCGTGGCTTACAACGCCGAGTCCTGCGCATGTTTCGAGCGCGTGTCCGAACGTGTGGCCAAAGTTAAGCTGCATGCGTATGTTCTGTTCGGTAAGATCCTGCTCGACGACTTTTGCTTTGTCTTCGACGCACGTTTTTATCATTTCGTACACGATGTCCTGTCTTCGCGCCATTACATCATCGCGGCTTGCTTCGAGTTTTGCAAAAAGTTCAGGCGAGTACAGAAGTGCTGTCTTTACGACTTCTGCCATGCCGCTTCTGTATTCGGAGTCAGGGAGCGACTGCACGAATGACGGGAAAATGTGAATTTTCTGCGCGGGGAAAAAGGTGCCGATCATGTTCTTGTAGCTTGCAAAGTCGCAGCCAGTCTTCCCGCCGACAGATGCGTCGACCATGGAAAGAAGCGTTGTGGGAACAAGCTCGCAGTGAGCGCCGCGCTTGAAAATAGACGATGTGAATGCCGTCATATCGCAGATGACGCCGCCGCCTATGCCGACAAAAACTGACGAGCGCTGCGCATTGTGGTCGAGAGCCCTGCTTACTATTGTAAGGACGCTTTCGATTGTCTTGTATGTTTCGCCAGAGCCGAGCACAACGAGAATGTCTTTTCCGCGCGTGCCGGAGAATCCTGCTGTGGCACAATCGTCGACGCAGCAGTCTGCTCTGAATGAACCGAAGAATGATTCGAGCGAAGGAAGTGACGCTACGTGTGTGTCGGTGACAAAAATGCGCATCGGGCCGGTGTCAGAACTTTCTGTGTAGAAAAGCGAGTTGAGGTCAGGTGTGCTGCTTTGTGCGGATTGATTATCGATATGCCTGTTCGTGTCTGATGAAGCGCTGTGCGATTTGTTGTCTGTATCGTAGAACCGTATAAACGTGCGGTCGGTGCCGGGGTGAACAGGAGGATATGAAACGTCCATTTCTTCGTACATCATGGGCGTTATTTTAGTAGCTTTTACCGTCCATTGCAACAAACTCGTCGATTACTTTCTGAACGCGCGTAATTTCCCTGTTAAGAATTTTTTCGTAGTCGAGCGAGCCGTCGGCAATCCGCTTGTTTTCGTCTTCCCAGTTCTGTATGTCGGTAAGGCACAGGAATTGAAACGAAGGCGTGCTCGCTTTTTCTGACCAGAGGGACGCCTCCCGCCAGTAGTAGAGTCCCGCCTCGTAGCAGCTTTTTGCTTTCTTGAGATTCTCGATGTAGACGTCTTTCCACGGCGCGTCGTAAAAGTGCGCGACTGAGTGGTCGTATGTGCGGCCGAGCCTCATGTGCTGTTCAATCAGCTTTAGATTTATATGCATCATAAAGAGATAGCGGTATTTTTCCCAGTCTTTCTGGTCGTTTATTTTTGCGTCTGCGTAGAGCGGATTTGCAAAATCTGCCTTGACTGCCTGCTCGAGCCAGTAGATGTTTTCCATCACGTCGTCGGGGTACTGCTGGTAGTGTACGTGGAACAGCTTGTAGTAGTCCTCTTTGTATTTGACCATGTATGCGTCAGGCTTTGCGGGCGCAAAAAGCCCGAAAGAAACGGCAAAGAGAATGATTAAAACTGACTTCGGAAAAAATCTTTTGAGATTCACGCCTTGAGTATCGGCAGTTTTTCGAGATGACTCCATATATTTTTTGCAACGAGTTCAGGGCTTTGCGTTGCGTCAAGGCGGATAATTTTCATCGTTTCGCCTTTTGCAGTCCTGTCATACTCGTTCATAACGGCTTTATAAATAGCTTCTGTTTTCCGCAGAAAATCGAGCTTTTCGTATATTTCGGTGAATCCTCGCCCGCCGATTCTCTTGAGAGACACTTCCGGCTCGATGTCGAAGAAAAACAGAAGTTCAGGAAGCGGAAACGGGCTGTTCAGAAGGCGGGGAAGTTCGTTTCCGCAGTCGATTGACTGATAGGCGAGGCTTGAGAAGAAATAGCGGTCGCTCACGACGATTTTGCCGCTTTTTGCAACGTTTACGATGTTGCCGTCTTCTGCACTTGTGCCCCAGAGGTGTTCCGCGCGGTCTGCCGCAAAAAGATACGCAGCTGTTCTCGGATCAAGTTTGACGTCGCCTTTGAGCATTGTGCGTAAAAATCTGCCTGTCGGTCCGTGGGAAGGCTCCGCCGTAAAGTAAAATTTGTCTGCCTCGCTCCGTTCAGAAAGCATGTTAATCTGCGTTGAAGTTCCGGCGCCGTCAATTCCTTCAAATACGATAAAATTGCGTAATACCATGAAATAAACCTACCATTTATGCCGATAATAAGGTATAGTGTGCCCATTGCAAAATACAGTTGTTTTGTAATAGGCAACTACAAAAGCAGACATGGAAATCGATCTGAAAAAAAGCATCGGCACTTTCATTTTTCTCGCCCTGATTATAGCGGTCATTGCACTGGTTCAACCGGTGTATCACCGTCTGTGGGTTACTCTGTCTGCTCAGGAACAGCGGTATGCTGACATGATCCGCGAAAAAACGGGTCTTTCTGTCTCTTACAAATCGCTGTCGCCGTCCATTTTATCGTCAATCAACATGAAAGGTATAGTGGTCACCGATGCTTCGACAGGCAAAAAGCTTCTTGAGGTGCGCCGTGCGTCCATTTCATACAGGGCGGGCGAAGGCATAAAGTCAGTTTCCGCAAACGGAGTGACGGCTGAATTTGATGCGGTCAAAGACGCTGATGTCCGCGACAAAATTGCAAATCTCATCATTCAGCTGCAGGGCGGAGCAAAAGATGATGACAAAGACAGTGCGGGAACAAGCCTCGAGAAGTTCACGAAGACAATTCTTTCCGTAAAAAATATTTCCCTGCCGTTTGACGTGATGCTCAGAAATGTGTCGCTTCATTATTCGGACAGCGACAACGATATTCTCGCTGTCTTAAAAAAAGCATCTTTCAGCGACAGCAGAAAAAAAGACAACATCGATACGCTTATCTCCGGCACTGTCACCCTCAAAAACAGATTCATCAAAATTGAAAACAGACGGGCGGTAAGCGCGTTCGCTTTTTTATTCAACGGCTCCATCAAGAGCGCTCTCGACGGAAGTTCCGCCAGATTCCAGGTGTCAAGCGTAAACAGTGCTGACTATACATTCGGCAAGATGGATTTTCTGTTCAACTACACTGACGCTCAGTTTTTGTTCCGCACCGTGCGCTCTGTGTGGCCGGCGTCGCTTCTTCTTGATGCGAATCTCAAGACTGGAAAGGCTCATCTTGTGGCAAGCGCGGATCACTTTAATCCGTTCCTGCTTTTTAAAATAAAACATCAGAATAATCTGATCTCCCAGCTGAACGGCATGAGTCTGAGCGGTTCGCTTTCTGCTGATTCATTATTTGCATCAAAAAACGGCGGCAAAAGATCGCTTTCATACAAAATTGACGGTTCCGTGGACATGCCTAAAAAGAATGGCTATCCGAGTGTTTCTGTAGCATGCCGGCTTGACGGCAATCTTCAAAAAGTCAATTTTGAAAGACTGGCTGTCGCCGGAAATCAGATAGGCGCCGTATTCTCCGGTTCATACAATATTGTTACCAAGCAGCCGTCCGGGACGTTGACAATTGATCATCTTGTTCTTTCGAACGGCGGCGTGCTTTCAACCGAAGTGTATATTGAGCCTCAGAACAACGGTTTCATGTGTTTCTCTCCGCAGCTCTATCTTGGCACACAGTCGTTTACCGCGCTTCAGCTTACGGTGATGCCTGTGCGCAGCTCAATCGACTTTTCGTTTGAAGCTGATGACTACAGCCATGCAGAATACGGAAAACCCGGCCACATAAAAATTGACGGCAGCTATCTTCCCGGAAAATCGCAGTATTTTCAGGCGGGAATTGTCATCAGCGATTTGTTCATGGACAGTGCTCTCAAAGCTGTTTCATTCTTTCTCCCTGAGAAACAGTCAAAGATGCTGAGCGGCTCAGCCGATATGCTTTCACCGTATATCTGCACGGACGAGCTGTATTTTTCTACAGACTTCAATCAGCTTTCGTTCAACGCGCCTTACTGTGTTATCGCAAACACAAAGAAAGACCGCGAAGTTCTCGTGTTCGCAGTCGACGGTTCTAACCAGACAATTCAGCTGAGCAGATTCGACTTGATCTACGGCAGCCAGACTGCGCATGCTTCGGCGCAGGCAGACTTTATGCCTGACACTAGGGAAGCTGTTTTCTCGGGCGACTTCACTGTGAACTCTTTGCCGTATCGTTTCAACGGCACAGTTTCTCCTGACTACATCGGCGTGACCGGTGACTATGGACTTGATGCCGCAGTTACGTTTGGAAACAGCCCTGACAGCGAAATTAACGGCACTGCAAAATTCAGTTCTCTTCCGTTCAGCATCGGAAGTTCGGTTGTCACTGTTACGGCAGATACTGCATTCTCGTATACAAATCACGATGGATTCGCGCTTAATATTATGAGGCTTGAGGCAGAAGAGCCGACTGGCAAACTTTCATTCCGTCCTAAGCTTACGCTTTCGGGAACTGCGAACTCTTACGGGCTTGTGTTCGACTCAATCGCTTATACTGATTCTGTTTCTGTGCTGAACGGGCAGGCGAGTCTCTTATGGAACTATAACAACGGTCTCTTTGATTCTGCCCATGCAGCGCTCAATGTTTCAAGCCCGCTCACTACCGAGAAATTTGACTTTACCGGTGACCTTACGAATCCGACTCATGAGCCGCTCTCGTTCTCGTCACTTATGAATGATATTTACTTTTCGTCTGAACTTTCTGTATCGTCTCTTCCGATGTCGCGCTTTGTTGCGGATCAGAGCGTCGATAATACGCTGACTGCAACAGGTTCGGTAAGCGGAACACTGAGCAATCCGTTCGTTTCTGTTACTGTTCAGAATGTGTCTGTGTCAGCTCTCGGCGCTCCGCTGATTGCGCATGGCTCGTTTGTTATGGACGATACCGGCGTAAGTACGAACGGATTCAACTGTTCATGGATGCAGTTTTCGATTTCTGATTTAAATATGCTGTTTCATCCCGAGACATTCTCAGGAACGGTGCAGGCTGTATTCGACGGTGCGGTTGCGGGGCAGTCAATTCATGCGCCTTTTACTGTAAAACTTACTTCTGACGAAAATACTAACGGCGCTATTCCGAAAGTTTATACTGCTGTTCTTACTGCGCCTGAAGTTTCCGGCGATTTATTTCATAATCCTGTACCATTCAGTTTAACGGTGAATCATTCGCCGGGAATGTTCGATATTTTCTCTGGAACTGGAACGGGAATAAGTGCAGTCGTTCTCGATAATGGCACTGTCTCTGTACGCACCGGATCGTCGGTGCCTTTTGTATTTAATATAGACGGAACGGTAACACCATCGAGTCTTGATCTTTCTGTTACTAATGTGTACGCAGATCTGGCGCGTCTGTCGTCGTATGTTGCTATTCCGAACATATCGTTCTCTGGCGGTGAATTTAAAGGCGCCTGCAAGATAGGGGGAATCCCGACTGATCCTGAATTTACCGGTGCTTTCACTGTTACCGGATTTGACCTTGATGCGCCGGATTTTCTTCAGGATTCTCTCCGCGCCGACCGTATTCTCATTGCCATCGGGCAGAGCGGGCTTTCTATTCCGGATACCATGTTCAGAACAGGGAAGGGACAGGTTTTGTTCGGCATGAATGTCTTGTTTGACCGCTGGAAAATTGATTCGACCGTAATCCGTCTCAAGACTCCGGAGAAGAGCCTTATACCGATTGATCTCAAAGTTCCGTTCGTTCATTACAAAGGCGACTCGAGCATGAATCTCAACATGACGTTCTATACTGACGGCATGGAGTTTGACGGCGACGTCACTGCGGAAAACGGCATATTTGAGTTCGTCACATCCCAGCTGCAGGCGACTCTTGCCGGCGAAAATCTCTCGGCCTCAGTTCCGAGCTCAACACTTATTTCTACCGCTGAAGACTACGGACGGATGAGTTCAATCAAAGTGCAGCTGAATATGCTTGTCGGTGAGCACGTGCAGGTTCAGTTCAACCCGCTCTTGCGCGGTGTCGTCGTTCCGAATACACCTGTTTTCTTCTATTATGATAACAATTCAGATTCACTTCTTCTCAAAGGCGACGTTGTCCTGCGCGGCGGAGAAGTTGCATGGCTGAACAGAAACTTCTATATGAAGCAAGGACGTATTACATTCAATGAAAATCAGAACAACATGGATCCGCGCGTCACTGTCGTTGCTGAAACAAGGGAACGGGATGACGCGGGAAATCAGGTAAGAATCACTCTTTCTGCGCTTAATCAGCCGCTCAGCAAATTTAATCCGCAGCTTTCGGCGAGTCCTGCAAAATCTGAACTTGAAATCATGGAGCTGCTTGGTCAGATTGTAACTGCAGACTCAAGCAACGTGAGTTCATTCGTGATGGCGGGCGGCGATTATCTCGTGCAGGCAACGGTCGTCCGTCAAATAGAAAACGCATTGCGTGAACTGTGTAATTTTGATATATTTTCCGTACGGACTATGGTGCTTCAAAACGCTTTGAAACAGGGATTGAACTTGAATTCCGGCAGCGATCAGCTTACTGTTGGTAACTTTTTTGACAATTCGACTGTTTACATAGGTAAATACTTCGGCAGTTCAATCTATGCTGATGCTCTTATGCACTGGTCGTATGATAAAGCCAAAGTAAATGATAGTTCGACGGTCGGAGGACTCGTGTTTCAGCCGGAATTTGGTCTTGAAATGGCGTCCCCGTTTGCAACTATCCGCTGGGGAATCGCTCCGGATATAGAAGCGATTAAAAAAAACAGGTGGGTTCCCTCCTCATCAATTACATTATCATGGAAGTATTCTTTCTAAGTAGGAGTTCGTATGCGTATCAAGCGCTTTGCTGTTTCGTTTCTGACTGCAGTTCTCTTTGCTGCAGTACCGTGTGCCTTTGCTGCAGAAGAAACAGTCACGCAGCCGGCTTCTGCAGAATCTTCAGCTGATGCAGCTGCAGCTGATTCAACAGCAAAATCAGATGCTTCTTCTGACGACAACTGGTATTACGGCAAGCTTATAAAGTCTGTCACGTTTAAAGGACTCAAACACGTCGAGGAAAAAGAAGTAAGCGGTATTACGAGCAGCTTCATCGGCCGCCAGTTCAGCGATACGATTTTTTCTGATATGCTCGACCGTATTTATGCACTCGATTTGTTCGACGATGTAAGTCCGCAGGCACTCCCTGCTGATGCTAAAAAATCAACAGTAGCAATTGTGTTTACAGTAACAGAGCGTCCGATTATTACACGCATTCTGTTTACCGGAAACAAACAGATTCGCAATGCTGAACTGAAAGATACAATCACCATAAAAGATAAAGATGTCTATGTTGAAAGCAAAGTGCTCATCGACGAGCGCGCTCTGCGTGATCTCTATCTTGGAAAAGGATATACGAACGTAAAAGTTTCTTCAAAAACAAAGACTACTTCGAAAGGAATTGAAGTAACGTTTGTTATCGATGAGGGACGCGCTACTGTTATTAAAACGCTTGCATTCCGCGGAAATAAAGTTGTTTCATCAAAGACGCTCAAAGGAAAACTTAAGCTCAAAGAAGTAGGTCTGTTCAATAAGGGCGCATTTCAGGAATCAGAACTTGAAGCCGATAAACAGGCAATTATTTCCTATTATAAGAACAGCGGTTACATTGATGCTTCAATTGTCGATGTAACGAGGGAAGTTGCGGTTAACGAATCAAAGAACCGCGATGAACTGACGATCACCTTTGTTATTCAGGAAGGATCTCAGTATACATTCGGAGGAATGACTTTCAGCGGAAACTCGATATTCTCAAACGATCAGCTTTCTGCGCTTGTTAAGATAAAAAACGGCTCTGTGTACAACGAAACAAAGTTCAATGAAAGCACAATGGCTGTTGCCGATTTGTATTATGAGAACGGATATACTTCAAACAGGTTCAATCCGCTTGCATCTAAGGATACGGAAAATAAAGTTATTTCTTATGTGCTGCAGATTACCGAAAATGTCCGCAGCCACGTTGAGGATGTTATCATAAAAGGCAATACCCGCACGAAGGATTATGTCATCCGGCGAGAGATGCCCGTTGAGAGCGGTGATATTTTTTCAAAGGCAAAAATTACGACAGGTTTGCGCAACTTGTACAACCTGCAGTATTTCAGCGCAATCGTCCCTGATATCGTTCCTGGTTCAGAAGAAAATCTTGTTGATCTTGTCATCACTGTTGAGGAACAATCAACAACATCGATTGAATTCGGTGTGACTTTTAGTGGTGTTTCTGACCCTGATGATCTTCCGTTTGCTCTTTTTGTAAAATGGCAGGACAGCAACTTGAGGGGAACGGGCAAGACTGTGAGTGCAAGCTCAACGATTTCAACAGACGAGCAGTCTGTCAGCCTCAGTTACGGGCAGAACTGGTTGTGGGGACTCCCGATTAGTTCCTCAATAAGCACAGAGTTTGCTCATTCAAGTTTAAGCTGTCTCCGTCTTAAAGTAATGCCTGACGGCACTGTTGACGACGATTCTTATTATATGGACTACGAGCAGTGGAAATGGAGCCTCGGATTTTCACTTGGACACCGCTGGACTCCAGACTGGGCAATTCTCTCTCTTTCTGGCGGTATAAGCGGAAGCCTTATTAACAATACGTATGACACGGAATTGTATACTCCTGTCGATACAACAATCAGTGAGTATGCAAATACATGGGGATGGAAAAACTCCGTGTGGTCAGCGTTCTCAGTCGATGACCGCGACATCAATTATGATCCTTCGAAAGGCTGGTTCGGAAGTCAGCGTGTTACATGGTACGGACTTACACCGCTTGAAACAGAATTCTTCCTTCGCACAGATACAAAACTGGAGGACTATTTTACTCTGATTAATCTTCCTGTTACAGAAAAGTGGAGTCTGAAGATGGTATTCGCTGCCTACTCAGGTCTTTCGCTTCTGTTCCCTGTTCCAGGCTCTTCACTTGGAGACTCAAGCAAATTGTACATCGACGGTATGTTCAACGGACGCGGATGGACAAGCATTTACAACACGGTGCGCGGACGTGCACTGTGGAGCAATTATGCTGAACTTCGCATGCCTGTCGTACCGAATGTCCTTGCTGTTGACTGGCTGTTTGATGCAGCGGTCATAAAGTCATCTCCTGAGAAATTGTTCAATGAGCTTTCTATAGAGGATTTCTATTTCAGCACTGGTCCTGATCTTCGCTTCTCAATTCCTCAGTTCCCGCTCCGCCTTCTGTTTGAGAACACATTCCGTGTTGAAGACGGCGAAGTCAACTGGTACAAGAACTGGAAATTTGTTTTGTCATTCAATATTACAAATAAATAAAATACCGGCTGTTTGCGGTGACGTAAACAGCCTTTTGTTATAGTATTATAGAAGAGGTCTTTTGTATGAATAAAAAATTGATGATGCTTGTTTCCGTCTGCGTACTTTCTGCAGCTGTGTGCGGTTCTGCATTTGCACAGCAGATTACACGTTTTGGCGTCGTCGATACGTCGCGTGTGTACGCGGCATATTTTAGAAACTCTGCGCCTGTTCGCAACTACGAATCAAAGAAAGCGGAGTTCCAGAGCGAAATTAACAAGCGCACTGATGAAATACAGCAGCTTCAGCAGCAGAAGGTTGACTATCAGAATGCGGGAAATGAATCAGCCGCGCTCAGAGTTGATGCTGACATCACAAAGAAAACAGACTATCTGACAGAATATACAAACGCTAAGAATGTTGAGCTTGAGTCGCTCAAAAAATCACTTCAGAACTCAGATGCCTTTTACAAGAAATTGTATTCAACACTTGAAAAAGTAGCAGAGGCGGAAGGGTACAGCATGATATTAAGTCTCCAGCAGGCAAACGCAATTCTGTGGTACAGCCCGTCAGTCGATATTACTGACAAGGTCATTGCGGAACTCGGTTTGTAATCAAAATGGCAAAGGACAACAGCGGCGAAGAAAAGCCGCTCATGATTCAATACCAGAAAATAAAGGACGAGCACAAGAACGAAGTGCTCTTTTTCCGTCTGGGTGACTTCTACGAAATGTTCAATGACGACGCTGTTGAAGTGTCTCGTCTTCTCAATCTTACACTTACTCATCGCGCCGGCGAGCCGATGTGCGGCATTCCGTATCACGCCGCAAAAATCTACATTGCGCGCCTTCTTCGCCTCGGCAAAAAAATAGCCATAGCGGAACAGATAGGCGAAATTGCGCACGGCAAAGGTCTTACCGAGCGCAAAGTAATCGAAGTGATTACGCCGGGCACTGCTGTGGAAAGCGAGTATCTCGACGGCGTTACGAATAACTTTCTTGCTTCTCTTTGCATCGATCACGGAACAGCTGGATATGCGTACATCGACGTAACGACAGCAGATTTTTATGCAACGTCATGGCCTGTCGCTTCTATGTCAGAAAATTTTCCAAAGGAACTCGGACGCTCGCATCCTAAAGAAATTCTGTTGCCGCAAAGCATGCGCGACAATGCTGAAGTGCAGAATGCGCTTGAGTCGCTTGAAAGCGTCTCTGTGTCTTATTATCCTGACTGGAACTTCGATCTTTCTCTTTCATACAAACGTCTTACAACTCAGTTTAAGACGGCAAATCTCCGCTCGTTCTCGCTCACCGAGACAAGTCCCGAAGTAAGTCCTGCAGGATTTCTGCTCGACTATCTTGAAAAAACAGCCTCAACTTCTGCGCCGCACGTAAACGGAATAAAAGTATACAAAGATTCTGAATTTGTTATTATGGACGACTCATCGCGGCGCAACCTCGAAATCACAGCGAACATACGCGACGGCGGCTCTCAGTTCAGCCTGCTCGAATGCGTGAATAATACGCAGACTGCGATGGGAAACAGAATGATCCGCTCGTGGCTTTTGTCGCCGCTCACCGATGCTAAAAAAATTGCGCAGCGCCAGGATCACGTGGAATTATTTTTTACAAACAGAAAGCTCCTCGACAGCGTGCACGATGCGCTCGGACCGGTGCTCGACATTGAGCGTCTTGCCGGACGGATTGCAATGGAAAGGGCGCACGCAAAGGACCTGCAGGCACTGCGCGCAAGCCTCGAGTCGTGGCTCGCTGTGCGGAAACTTTTGTCTGCATATGATTTTGCGTCGTCTCCTTCTGAACCCGCGCAGCAGATTATCGATCTTATTAAGTCTTCAATTCTCGATGATCCTGCAACATCGCTGACTGACGGCAGAATTATTAAGGATGGATGGTCAAAGGAACTCGACCACTACCGCGACCTTCACGAAAATTTCAACCGTATACTCGACGAGTACTGCGAGGAAGAAAAACAGAAAACAGGAATCTCGAACCTCAGAATCAGGAACAACAACAATGCAGGCTATTTCATCGAAGTGACGAAAGGCAAGCTGACTCATGTGCCGGAGCACTTTATTATGCGCCGCTCGCTCGTGAATGCTGACCGCTACACGACAGAAAAGCTGCAGGAGCTTGAGCAGGAACTGAACGACGCAAATACGCACATTCTGGAGCTTGAGCGCGATCTTTTTGTTGAGGTGCGCAGAAAGCTCATGGACCAGGTGCCGTATCTTCTCCAGACATCGCACGAGATTGCATATACAGACGTAACCTCATCGCTTGCGGAATCGGCGCTTGTTCACCGCTGGGTCCGTCCTGTTGTTGATGACGGCACAGAGTTCACCGTGAAGGCTGGCCGTCATCCCGTCGTCGAGCTTCATCTGCCCGAAGGCGAATTTGTTCCGAACGATACAGACATCTGCGCACGGTCTGCAGAATGCGCCTCATCATTTGACCTTATCACCGGACCGAACATGGCCGGAAAAAGCACGTATCTGAGACAGAATGCGCTTATTGCGCTCCTTGCGCAGACAGGCTCTTTTGTTCCTGCCGCGGAAGCCCATGTTGGCATCGTTGACCGCATATTCTGCCGTGTGGGCGCAAGCGACAACCTTGCCCGCGGTGAGTCAACGTTCCTTGTTGAAATGACGGAAACAGCTCACATACTCCGCTCGGCTACAAACCGCTCGCTTGTCATTATGGACGAAGTAGGGCGCGGCACTTCAACCGAAGACGGACTTTCAATCGCATGGGCAGTGTCTGAATACCTGCTCAACACAATCGGCTGCCGCACATTCTTTGCAACGCATTACCACGAACTGACGCGCCTCGATCATCCTTCTCTCAGGCTTTTGTGCATGGACGTATTGGAAAAAGACGGCACTGTTGTGTTCCTGCGCAAAATAAAACAGGGCGCAAGCGAAAACTCTTACGGTATTCACGTAGCGCGTCTTGCAGGAATTCCGCAGTCTGTGATTGACCGCGCATCAGAAATTCTTGCGCATCTGCAGCAGGTTGCAGGCGACCGTCCCGTGATTGAGAACAGCACAACGCTCCAGACATCGCGCGAAGCTGACTCATCTGCATCGCGGCAAAACGGACTTGATAAGCCGGCTGGCACTGCGCATAATCAGGCGCAGAGTTCAGGCAGCGGACCGGTGCCTTCTCTCCGCGCGCCGGGACTTTTCTCGGACGAAGAGATTGTCCTCGACGAAATACTTTCTTCTGACCCCGACAGCATGACGCCGATTGAGGCGCTCCAGACGCTCGCCCGCTGGAAAAAATCGCTCTCAGGAAAATAATTTTCATTTTTTTCCGCAAAAACAGGTAAAAGTTGATTTTCAGTGCATATACATAGGTATGCACATTATTCCTGTTCGCTGCTATGAGTTTCCCCCGCGGAACGGCTGTCCGGAAGGACGGAGCCGTGCGGTTTATTTCCGGCGCATGCTTTTTGCTTTCCGGCTGAACATTGTTTTCATGCTGCGGTTTGTTGCTTCCGCAGCGTTCTGCCGTGAGCTGTGCCTTTGCTGCGGAAAAGAAACGCTCGTGCTTCCGCTCTGCAGAAGCTGTTTGTCAAAGCTGTTCTCGTTTGCGGCTTTAACGCAGTCACCGGTGCGGTGCCGTATCTGCGGAAAAGAGCTTGTGAGCGAACAGGAATTGTGCTCTTCATGCCGGGAGAAAACGCTCCTTGTTCATACAGACGGCGTGTATCCGATTCATCCGTACCGTCTGTGGAAAAAGGAGATTCTCTTTGCATGGAAGATTGAGGAAAAGCGCGCTCTGTCTCCTGTGCTTGCATCTCTTGTCCACAAAGCGCTTGCTGAGCTTGAGCCTGTAACCGGGAAATCGTGTCCAGTTGTTCCTGTCCCGCCGCGGCCGGGAAAAATCAGGGAGAAAGGGTGGGATCAGATTGACGAGCTTTGTTCGTTTCTGCACCGCGGATTCGGAACAAACGTGCTCAAGCTGTTAGTCAGACGCTCGCACTTGCAGCAGAAAAAGCTTGACCGCGTGCAGCGTCTCGGAACAATAGGCTCATCGTATGCCGCTGTACCGAAACGCCGGATAAAAGGACCGCTGCCTGAGTCAGTCATTATTCTTGACGACGTGATGACAACAGGCGCAACAATTGAAACGTGCGCAGCGCTTCTCAAGGGATTAGGCATAAAGCGCGTGTATGCCGTGACACTCTTCTGCGTAGATTAAAAGAGTTTTGCCTGTACGAAGAATGACTTATTCCTGTGCAGGTTTGCAATTTGTAGCGCCGTTTAGTATACTAACGTTGTTATAAGGATACAATTATGGAAGAAGAAATTGCTGGATATACGATTGCAGAAGCTATTACAGAGGCGAAAAGGTGTCTGAACTGCCCAAAGCCGCAGTGTGTCACCGGATGTCCGATTGAGCATCAGATTCCCGCATTCAATCACGCTCTTTCGCTTGGAAACATCGGCGAAGCGTACGAGATTATAGCGCAGAGAAGCAACCTGCCGGCTATCTGCGGACGTGTTTGTCCGCACGAAAACCAGTGCGAAGGCCACTGTGTTCTTAATAAGGCTGGAAAACCGATACGCATCGGTAAAATAGAAAGATTTATTGCAGACTTCAACGCAGAAATGCACCTTACTCACGAAAAGATGGTTGCAAAGACGCGCGGCAAAGTTGCTGTCATCGGTTCAGGACCGGCAGGTCTTACTGTTGCAGGCGATCTTGCGCGCCAGGGATTCAACGTTGTCGTGTACGAAGGCGAGAGCGAGCCGGGCGGAGTCCTTCTGTACGGCATCCCCGATTTCCGTCTTCCCAAAGAGATTGTGCGCCGTGAGACTTCAATGATAGCTTCTCTCGGTGTTACTTATATGACTAACACAATGGTCGGCGTCGATATTACGCTTGACCAGATGTTTGAGCGCGGATTTGACGCTATTTTTATCGGAACGGGAACTGCGCTTGCAAAATCGCTTGACCTGCCTGGAAAAGAGCTTGCTGGTATTGTCCAGTCAAACTATCTGCTCCGCATGGTCCGTCTTTTTAACGACGGAAATGTCGGACGCGAGGAAGTCCCTGTCGAAGAGGGCGATCACGTGATTGTAATTGGCGCCGGAAATGTCGCCATGGATGCATGCCGCACAGCTCTCCGCATGAAGGCTGCAAGCGTTACTGTCGTCTACCGCAAAACAATGGATCACATGTCTGCTGCAAAAGCGGAGTATGACGGCGCAATAAAAGACGGCGCAAAGTTTATGTGGGAAACGACTCCTGTTGCTTTCGAAGGAAAAGACGGCAAAGTCACAGGACTCAGAGTGACAACGCCGAACGGCGAGGCAATCCTTCCCGCATCAAAAATCCTGCTCGCAATCGGCTCACGTCCGGCTGCGCGCATTATTTCCACAACGCCGGGAATTGATGTCAATGAAGCAGGCTACGTCATTACGAAGGAACGCCCGTACGGTATGTCTACAAAGAAGGGCGTTTTTGCAGGCGGTGATGTTGTTCATCAGCCGGCGACAGTTGTGCTCGCAATGAAGGAAGCAAAGAAAGTTGCGGTCGGCATTGCTGAATATGTTGACGCAAAGAAACTGCTTGAAGAGTAGCGTGTTTCGGTGTATTCTTTAAAGATAGATGTGAACGAGATAACTCTCGGGAGGAAGTATGGCAGATAATACGCAGATTCAGCTTGTGACATTCCAGCTGGGAGAAGAACTGTACGGCGTCGACATTATGGACGTTAAGGAAATCGTCAAGGTTACCGCTGTCCGTCCGATTCCGAACGCACCTTATTATGTTGAAGGCATTTTCAACCTGCGCAGCGAAATCATTCCGGTTATCAACCTGCACAAGCGGTTCCAGATTAAGAAACTCGAGCATGACGAAAACGACGAATTTGAAGGCGGATTCATCATTCTCAACATCGACAACAATAAAATCGGTATTATCATTGATAAAATAGCACGCGTCGTAATGGTCAGTGCTGACGAGATCAAGGCTCCGCCGCAGATGCTGAGCGGCATCGGCACAGAGTATATCGCGGGCGTAATCAGACAGGAATCAAACTATCTGATTATGCTTGATATACGCAAGCTGTTTAACGGCAAAGAGCTTCAGAAGATTCTCGCTACAAAATAACTTTTTAAGGTAAAAAATGATTCAGACATTCAGTTCAACAATCCGCAGAAGAGAAATGGACGCGGTGCTTACGTGCATGGTCGATGAAAAAATCGGACCGGGCGAACTCAACACGCGTTTTATCCAAACGGTAAAAGAATTTACAGGCTGTGACGGCGCTGTTGCGTTCCGCAGCCCTAACATTGCGCTTTCCTATGCGCTTCGTGCGCTTGACCTCGAAAAAGGCAGCAGCGTGATGATTTCCGCTCTTGCTCCGTCATGGCAGTATGCAGCTCTTGAAGATGCAGGTTACAAGCCTGTTGCGCTTGATGTAAGCGAAGAGACTGGCCTTGTGACTTCAGAAATAGTGGAAGCCGGAATGAAAAACGGCGGACGCCTTCTTCTTCTTCATGAGTCGATGGGAATTATTCCCGAAGACATCGAAAAAATTACTGCTCTCGGCATTCCTGTTATAGAAGATATTTCACATTCTGTGGGAGCAATTAAAGCGCTTACTGCAGAAGAAGCTGCTGAAAGCGGTTCGCAGGGATCTGCGTATGCTCCGGCAAAAGCAGCTGCATCATCATCTGCTATTAGTCCTGCGGGCGCATCTTCCGGAAGCTCATCAGCTGCCGTATCATCTTCAGACAGCTCGTCTTCTGCAGGCGCTGCAAACACGCCGTCTGCAAATGCTGAGCCGGAAGGACGAAAAGCAGGTTCATTCGGCGTGTATACAATTCTCGGTCTTGAAGAGCATGACTCGATTACTGCTGGCGGCGGTGCTGTTCTGATGGCGCCGGGCAGACGCGAGTGGATTGTTCTTAAAAAAATTACTGACGAAGCGCCTCGCACCGATATTCTGCCTGATATAAACAGCGCGCTTGCATGGGTTCAGCTCAAGGAATTCCGCCGCAATGAAGAAGCGCGCAAAAATCTTTTTGCTTTGTATCAGCGCGCACTCATGAGCAGCAAGCACAAGACGTTTGTCCGTGCTCCTGATTTCGGTTCGACTGTCTGGTCATTCCCTGTCGTCCTTTCGAGCGGATTTAAAGATGTTAAGCAGTATGCGGCACGAAAGGAAATAGAAGTGACTGCTGCTTACGAAGATTCTGTCATTGCGCGCCATGAAGAGGAACTCTCTGCTTCATGTATCCACGCAAAATCTCTGCTTCTGCGCGGTGCTCTGTTCCCACTGTATCCGCGTCTGTCATCAGCATTCGCAAATAAAATTGTTAAGGTACTCGGCACACTGCCGTAATCGTAACATACTCAGGTGTCCATGAAAAAATGTCTGATTGTGGTAAACACATACAAGCAGGAATCGACACAGCTCGGTGATGAAATCCGCACGTATCTGCAGACTCTGCAGGTGCAGGCTGATATTTTTCTGTTCAACGGCTTCAGCGAAGGGTATCCTTTTTCAGGATATGATTTTGTAATTACGCTCGGCGGCGACGGCACTGTGCTTTTTGCATCGCGCGGATGTGCGCCTCTTGACATTCCGATTTTCCCCGTCAACCTTGGTGAATTCGGTTTTATCGCGAGTGTCCAGAAAGATGAATGGAAAAAAGAACTCGATCGTTTTCTTGCAGGTAAAGCTCTCATTGCAAAGCGAAGCATGGTTCAGGCTGCTGTTGTCCGCGGCGATACAAAACGGTTCAGCGCAACTGGATTGAACGATGTTGTCATCAGCGCAAAAACAGCAGCGCGCACAATATCTCTCGAAGTCGCATACGATTTTGTCTCCCTCGGAAAATTGAAGGCTGACGGTATTATCATTTCGACGGCAACGGGAAGCACTGCCTATTCAGCAAGCGCGGGCGGTCCGATTATCGATCCGTCTCTCGATGCGCTTGTGCTCACTCTTATTAATCCGTTTTCTCTTTCGAGCCGCCCGATTGTATTGAGCGGCAACGGAGAAATAGCCGTAACAATTCTTCCGTCGCGCGTCGCTGATGTTATTGTCACTGTCGACGGACAAAAGCCTGTCGACCTTCATGTTGGCGACTGCATAAAAATCAGGAAGACTTCATGCAAGGCTCTCCTTGTAGGATGCTCGCAGGAAAAATTCTACGGCGCGCTCCGCTCAAAACTGAACTGGATGGGAGGTCCTCATGCTTGAAGACCTTTCGATAAAAGACTTTGCGCTTATCGATAACGCTCATGTTGATTTTTCAAAAGGATTTACTGTCCTTTCCGGCGAAACAGGCGCAGGAAAATCACTTCTGATTGGCGCGCTCACGTTTCTTCTCGGCGGCAAAGGCGGCACTGAACAAATTCGCACTGGCGCACATGAAGCGACAGTGAGCGGAACATTTGTCCTCGATGACGGCATAGTGCCGGCAGAAAAAAAATCTGCTGCGATATCTGCGGGCGCAGCTAATTCTGTTTCCGGTGACGACGAGCCGCGCAGCGCTGCTGAATGGCTCAGCCTGCACGGAATCAGCGCGGAAGACAACCGCATTCTTTTGCGCCGCTATGTGCGCGACACTGGAAAAAGCGGCGCATGGATCGGAGACACTGCGGTAACGCGCTCTGATCTTGCATCGTTCAGTTCATTCCTTGTTGATATTCACGGACAGCATGAGCATCAGTCGCTCATGAGAGTCGCTGAACACCGGAAATTTCTTGACTCCTATGCGGAAATAAATGATGAGGTTTCATCGTTCACGTCGCTCTACACGGAACTTGTCCAGAAGCGCGCAAAGCTCGACGCTCTCAATACGAGCGATGCCGACCGCGCGCAGAAGATTGAACTCCTCAACTTTGCGGTTAAAGAAATAACAGACGCCAAGCTTAAGGCTCATGAAGATGAAGACCTTGAGGCCGAAGAAACAAAACTTGCGTCGTTTGAAAAACTGTATTCCGACATTGAACAGATAAACGGCGCGCTTGAAAGCGATGAGGGCGAGGGCGCCGTTCCGCTCGTAAAAAAAATCAGGGGCGCAGTCCAGCATTCTTCTGAGCTCGACAAATCGCTTGAGCAGCTTTCTGCGCGTATGGAAAGCGCCTATTTTGAGCTTAACGATATTGCGGCGGAATACAGAACATATTCGCAGTCGCTTGCATTTGACCCTGACCGCCTTGCAGCAGTTCAGGAGCGTGAGGCGCTCATCTATCAGCTTAAGAAAAAGTATGCGTCATCAGTTACAGCGCCTCTTTCCGAAGTGATTGACTACTGTGCAAAAGCGCAGCAGCAGCTTGAAAACTTAGATTCAAGCGCCGAAGGAAAGGCAGCTCTTCAGAAAGAAATAGCTGAGCTTGAAAAACGCGTGTACACTGCTGCCAAAAAGATTTCGGAGGAGCGCAAATCTGCTTCTGAAAAAATGGCTGCAGGAATCGCGGATGTCCTTTCAAAGCTTGGCATGGCAGGAACACGTTTCTCTGTAAGCATCATCGAAAAAGCAGGAAACGAAGTGGAGCAGAAATGCGGGCCGTACGGTATGGACGATATTCAGTTCCTTATCAGCGCAAACCCCGGTTCTCCGCTTCTTCCGCTCGACAAAATTGCTTCAGGCGGCGAACTTTCGCGCGTCATGCTTGCGCTCAAGACAGTTCTTGCCGCGTCTGACCCTGTTCAGACACTTGTTTTTGACGAAATTGATACTGGAATCGGCGGTGAAATTGCTGTTTCCGTCGGCAGTCACCTCAAGAATCTTGCGAAAAACAGACAAATTCTTTGCATAACACATCTAGCGAGCATCGCAGTTTATGCCGATAATCAGATTAAGATCGAAAAGGGCGTAACAGACGGAATGACACAGACGCACGTGTTCCCGATATCAGGAGACAAGCGTGTGACTGAAATTGCCCGTATGCTTTCAGGTGATCCGGCAGGTGCCGAATCATTGGAACATGCGCGCGCAATGCTGCAGAAGTTTGGAGCGCCAGACGGAGGCAACTGATGGCTAAGATTTCGACAGAAACACGTGAACTTTTCAATACAAAAATTGAGCCTATCCGGGACCGCATTAATGCGTCTCTCGCAAAGGAAAAAGATATGCTCAATCTGATTGAGAAGGATAGTTCAGGCACTGCTTACAAGCGGCTGCTTCTTTCTGAAGAGATGATGCTCGTTGCAACACTCCATATGTCAATCAATTCGCTTTCTGTCGAACTTCTTGAGACAAAAAACAATGATGCGCTGAACGATGCCCGCAAAGCGCTGTATAAAGCGATTATTTATCTTGAGGATATCGTGTCGAATGTGATCGATGCGCCGTACTCTGAGCTTGAGGATAAACTTACTGAAATTTCAAATACTCCGCTCGAAAAAAGATATTATCTTGTACGCAAACTTGGTCTTGCAATCCGAATGCTCATGGATGCTTTTGGCGACAACACGAAATGGAAGTGGTCATTTGTTGAACTGCAGGGACGGTTTGCAACAATAGTAAAGAATATGATCGATATGAAGCAGGCTGTAAAGGATTATTTTGATCCGCGGTCTCCCGATTACGATGATACTGTCATGTATGTAAGGCTTACAAAGCGTCTGCTCGGTCAGTCTGCTGACCAGTATCGTGACCGCTATGAGCTTTCAACGCGCCGCCTTGATGACATTCGTCTTGCAATACAGTATCTGATTGCACAGCGCCGTCTCTGTCTTGTTATGGGTGAAAAAGATGATGCAGAGGAGATCAAGAAGAAGGCTGTCGTGTGGAAAGAAAAAATGGATGCGGATCAGAAAAGCGGCCAGGCAAACTGAAAAACTCTGCCGGCAAACATCAGTTTTGCACAAAATTATTCATTCAGAACAGATATTCGCAGTTGTATTCTGCTCAAAATTTGCTATAATGGAATCACCGGAGTTTGTGAAATTATTTCACTGCCGGTGATTTTTTTTTCAAAAAGAATGTGGAGGAAACGATGAAAAAGAGTCTTCTTATTATTGCTGCAGTAGCTGCTGTGTTCAGCTTTGCATCATGTTCAAAAAATGCCGGCGCTTCAAACGACAAACGTCCGACAATTCGTCTCATCACCGATGCAACCGGCATTGATGATAAGTCTTTCAATGCTGCAGCTTGGCGCGGAATTCTTGAATTCTACGGCGACACATGGGAAAACCAGTCGCTCCGCGGCTCAAAATATGATGTCATTACCTGCGCTACTCAGGATATGTATATTCCGACTCTCAAACAGGTTTCTGATGAAGGATATGATCTCATCGTTGTAACAGGATTTACATTTGCAGATGCTCTTAGTGAGATTGCAAAACAGTATCCGAATCAGAAATACATGATTGTAGACGTTGATTATGTCAAAGAACCAAACGTTATGGATTTCGTCTTTACCGAAGAACAAGGTTCCTACCTCGTTGGATTTGCAGCAGCAATGCAGGCAAAACTCGACGGCATTGCTAAACCGAAATTCGGATTTATCGGCGGTGTTCCGGGTGCAACAATCACTAAATTCGAAATGGGATATATTCAGGGAATTAAGTCTGTTCTTCCTGATGCACAGATTGTAGATTATTATGCAAACGACTGGGGCAAACCGGAGCTTGCAAAGACTCAGGCAAAGAACTGGTATGATAACGGCGTTTACGCTATTTTCTCTGCTGCCGGCGGAACTGGAAACGGAACAATTGCTCAGGCAAAAGAGTATCGCATTCAGGGAAAGAATGTATGGGCAATCGGTGTAGACAGCGACCAGTATGAAGACGGACTTTATTCCGGCGATAAATCAGCTGTTCTTACATCTATGATTAAACGCGTTGAAACAGCTTCAAAATATGCACTGAATGCGGTTGCTGACGGTACATTTAAAGGCGGAGCTGTTACTCTTTCTATGAAAGATGACGGTGTTGACTGCGCGACTACAAACCCTGATTTAAGCAAGGATGTTATGGCTCGTCTGAATTATGTAAAAGGAACGATTACGAGCGGTGAAAAAGTAGTAATCGGAACGTATGCAGAGGCTCTTAAAGCAGGTGTTGTTCCTGCTGGACTTGGAGCTAAAGACAACTAATTTTTGAATAAATGAATACGCTGCAGTTTTTTTCTGCGGCGTATTTTTTTATCATTCTGAGCGGGGGAAGTGCATGAGTCAGTCATCTGAGAATACATATGCGATAGAAATGACCGGAATAACAAAAATGTTTCCCGGCATTATCGCGAACGACAACATATCGCTTTCCGTGCGCCAGAATGAAGTTCTTGCGCTCCTTGGCGAAAACGGTGCGGGAAAATCTACGCTTATGTCGATTCTGTTCGGATCGTATGAAGCGGATTCCGGCACTATAAAAATACGCGGAAAAGAAGTAAAAATACGCGACCCGAATGAAGCAACAGCACTCGGCATCGGAATGGTGCATCAGCATTTCAAGCTGATTCACAATTACACTGTTGCAGAGAACATTGTTCTTGGCATGGAACCGAAAAATAAATTCGGTCTGCTTGATCTGGCAACTGCAGAAAAAAAAGTTATGGAGCTTTCTGAGCTGTACGGGCTCAAAGTAAATCCGAAAGATAAAATAGAAGATATTACAGTCGGCATGCAGCAGCGCGTTGAAATTCTCAAAGTGCTTTACCGCAATGCTGACATTATTATATTCGATGAACCCACGGCAGTTCTGACTCCGCAGGAAATCGACGAACTTATGCTTATCATCAAACGTCTGAAGGAGGAAGGAAAAACAATCATCATCATTACGCATAAGCTTCGCGAGATAAAAGAAGTTGGCGACCGCTGTACAGTTCTCCGCCGCGGAAAAGTGATTGGAACGGTAAATGTGGCGGACGTTTCCGAATCACAGCTTGCAGAGATGATGGTAGGCCGTGTTGTTAAATTTGAAATTGAAAAGAATCCTCCTCACTTCGGTCCGGTTGTTCTCGAATTGAAGAACATAAGCGTAAAAAATAACAGAGGGCAGTTTGCTGTAAAAAATCTGTCTCTTGATGTTCGCGCCGGCGAGATAATGGGAATTGCCGGTGTTGATGGAAACGGGCAGAGTGAGCTTTTGTACGGAATAAGCGGACTTCTCCCTCTCGCTGCCGGTAACATTCTGCTGAACGGGAAAGACATTACAAACTATTCGATTAGAAAAAGAATTGAAAACGGTCTGGGCTATATTCCTGAAGACAGGCAGAAGCACGGTCTTGTCGGTTCATTTACTGTTGCAGAAAACAACGTGCTTAAAAATTATTATAAAGCGCCGTATACAAAAGCAGGCTGCATACTTGATTCAGCGCTTATTAATAAGAATTCAGAATCGCTCATTACTGATTTCGATATTCGTGCCGGAGAAGGTGTCCTTACACTTGTAAGCAGCATGAGCGGCGGAAACCAGCAGAAAGTAATTCTTGCGCGCGAAATCAGTCTGCCTGGAAATCTTCTTGTTGTTGCTCAGCCAACGCGCGGACTTGATGTCGGCGCAATTGAATACATACGACGGCGCATACTGCAGGAGCGTGATAAAGGACGGGCTGTTCTGCTTGTTTCATTTGAACTTGATGAAATTATGAATCTCTGCGATAGAATTGCGACAATAAGCAAAGGCTCGATAGCAGGCGTGTTTAATGCCGGTGAAGTTTCTGAGCGGCAAATTGGATTGATGATGGCCGGCGAGAAAAAAGAAAGGAATGGCGCACATGAATAAAGATAACAGAAAAAATTCATTTTATAAATTTCTTATGCGGAGTGACGGTGCTGTTTCTTTGATCGTTGTCCTGCTCGGATTTCTTGTTGCGACGTTTCTTGTTATATGCGTCGGAAGAAATCCTGTCGGTATGTACAAAGCGCTTCTGCAGTCTGTGACCGGCATTCATATTGGAGCACAAAAAGTAACGTGGAATATACGGTATATAGGAGAATGGATAACATACAGCATGCCGTATGTCCTGTGCGGATTCGCAATGGCGTTTGCGGCGCGCGGCGGTCTTTTTAACATTGGCGGCGAAGGACAGTACATTATCGGTGTTACTGTTGCGCAGCTTTGCGCTCTGTATTTACCGCAGATTCCGGTAGCTCACTGGGCGCTAGCTTTGCTGTGCGCAACAGCGGCAGGTGCAATATGGGGCGGCATTTCCGGAATCCTTAAGGCAAAATTTGAAGTGAGCGAAGTCGTTTCTACTATTATGCTCAACTATATTGCTCTGTATCTTTCCCGAATAATTACTATTTCTATTCCGGGAACGAATACGTACAAGACGCTTGAATTTCCAAAGACTGCGCTTCTCAGGTCTCCGTTTCTTTCCTACCTGACAAACGGCTCTCTTCTTAATTACGGTCTGTTCATCACTATTTTTGTAACAGTCTTATACTGGTTCATCATGGAAAAAACAAATCTCGGATTCGCGCTCCGCGCCACCGGTTTTAATCGTGATGCGGCGCATTACGCCGGTATGCCTGTCATAACATGCATTTTTCTTTCTATGGCAATAAGCGGCGCGTATGCAGGACTTGGCGGCGGTATCGTGGCTCTTGGCTCATTCAAATACGGACGGGTTCTTTCCGGAATGGACAACTACGGTTTTACTGGAATAGCGGTAGCTCTCGTTGGCAACAACACTGCTGTCGGAACATTTGCCGCAGGTCTTCTTTTCGGAATGCTTCAGGCATCACAGACGCTCATGCAGTCGAACGGAATTCCGAAAGAGATTACGTATATCATTCAGGGACTCGTCGTTGTATTTATTGCATTGAAGACAGGACTCAGAATGTTCATTACGTGGCAGGAAAAAAGACATCTTGCGCGTCAGACTTCAGAACAAAAAACTGATGCAGGCACTGATGTTGTTACGGGAGATAAACAATGAATACACTTATTCACATGATTCCGTCTATACTTATGATTTTTTCTCCTATACTTATTGCTGCTGCCGGCGGTATGGTCTGCGAGCGAAGCGGTGTTGTTAATATCGCGCTTGAAGGACTCATGCAGATAGGCGCTTTTTCTGCCGCCGCCGCCCATGTTCTTATGGAACAGCATGTTTCGTTTTCTCCATGGATTGCTCTTCTCATAGGCGCGTTTATAGGCGCACTTTTTTCTCTTATACATGCGTATGCGGCGATTTCTCTCAATGCTGACCAGACAGTAAGCGGTACTGGTATAAACCTTCTCGCGAACGGTGTTACTATATTTGCTTCTCAGATTCTGTTTAATTCTGACCGCACAACGCCGTATCATGTTGGAATTCTGCCGAGTGTATTCGGTATATATCCGACGGCATTTATTGCAGCCGCAGTTATTATTCTTATGTGGATTATGATGTACAAAATTCCGTTCGGACTTCGTCTGCGCGCGTGCGGCGAGTCACCGGAAGCTGCGGCATCTGTGGGAATTCATGTTGTTAAAATCAGATACTTTGCAGTCATCCTGTCTGGATTCCTCGCCGGACTCGCTGGCGGATGCCTTGTTCTGACGGAGACGATTCAGTATACATCGATGACGATAAACGGCACTGGATTCATTGCGCTAGCTGCGGTATCGTTCGGCAGATGGCGTCCTGCAGGAATTACGCTTTCATCGCTTCTGTTCGGCTCTGCAGTTGCATTTGCAATTTATGTCGTGAACATTCCTGTTCTTCACAATATGTTCCCGTCAGAATTCTTCAGCATGCTTCCGTATATCATCACGCTTCTTGCGCTTGTTGTATTCAGCGGAAAAAATTATGCTCCTGTTGCAAGCGGTAAACCGTACGAGCAGGGTTCGTCGTAATTGTTGAAGATAACATAATCTACTATACTCGATTAAGATGATTTGAATCTGCTTTTTTTACGTGGAGCATTTAGTGTTGGATAAGCGTTTTATATTAAAAATATTCGAAGGATTTTCTATAGAGCGGTGGAACGATCTTATCCGTCCGTTCGATATTATGGAAATGGACAAGGCGGCCGAAAAAATGACCGCAGCGTATATCATCGGAAAATTTGAAGAGTCCCAGGGTCACGAAATTGACTGGAACTGGATGATTTATGCGTCACTGTTTGATCTCTTAAAAAAGATTTCGCTTTGCGATATTAAAAGTCCTGTGCAGCGGATGATACGGCATGAGTATCCGCAGGAATACATGAGATTGAATGAATGGGTGCTTGAGCAGTACCGTCCGCTCATTGCTGATGATGACCTGTTCGCCCATTTTACACTGTATATCGGTCAGACAGCCGGTTCGCTTCCTCTTCCTGAAAAAAGCAAGCTGGCATACCGTGTTCTCCGCGCCGCGCACAAATTCTCTTCCTACCGCGAGCTTGAAATGATTTCGCGCGTGAATGAGAATGAGCGCATTGATAAAATCAGACGCGAAATGAACGAGGATCTTGGAGAATACCTGGATCTTAAAGGAATGCAGCTTCTGCTCACCCATCAGCGTCCGTACGATTTTATTATGATGATTGAGCAGCTTCGTTTTCAAACGAGATGGAACCAGACGCCGCGTGTGCCGCGGACAAGTGTGCTCGGCCATTGTTTTTTCGTTGCGGTAACAACACTTCTTTTGAGCCGTGAAACAGGAGTACAGTTCTGTCCTGAGCGCGTGTTCAATGATTTTTTCAGCGCGCTGTTTCATGATCTTCCTGAATCTGTAACGAGAGATATTATTTCTCCCGTCAAGCAGGCAACAGACGAACTTCCTTCAATCGTCAAGCACATTGAGGACGAGATTGTGCGCAAAGAACTTGTTCCTCTTATGGAGCCGTTCTACATTGATGAACTGATGTACTTTACAAGCGATGAATTTGAAAACAGAATCTTGCGGACAGACAGTAATGGCAAAAAAGAAAGCGTTCATGTTTCGTTCGAAGATCTTAATACCAAATACAACAGTGCGGAATATGCGCCTGTCGACGGAAAACTTGTGCGCCTTGCGGATCACCTCAGTGCGTTCATCGAAGCGGACAGCTCAATCAAGCATGGTATTACAAGCAGCCATCTTACCGGCGGACGCGAGAATCTGCTCAAAATGTATCCAGAGCATACGATTATAAACAGTATAGATGCTGCTTCGTTGTTCAGACGTGTTGCAGAATAAACGTACTGCAGAAGAATAACTTATCATAGCGGAAAAAAATGCCGAAAATAGACGTGATATGAACCGCCGTTTTGAAAAAGAGGGCAGCACGTCTGCCGGTGTTACTATGAAAAGAAAATGTCTCATTACATTGCTTGTTGCCGCTGCACTGTTTCCGTCTGCAGCTGATACTACCCATATTGTCCAGAAAGGTGAAACGCTCTATTCGCTTAGCCGCACGTATCATACGACTGTCGCAGAAATCTGCAAAGCAAACAATATCGCAGACGGTGTAAGCGTTAAAGCCGGGCAGAAGATTGTGATTCCCGGTGACCAGACTGAATCAAGCTCCAGCTCAAAAACCGACGGATTGGCTGATTCTCAGCCGGAAGCGAAATCCGATACAAAGGCCGGCTCAATGCCTGCTGTAAGATACATTGTTCAGAAAGGCGACACGTGGTATGGCATTGCGCGGCGCTCAAACATTTCTGTCAAGGAACTCCTTGCGCTCAATACAGCAGAGAGCGGCGGTGATTTAAAGGTTGGACAGAGAATAAATGTACCTGCGCCGTCATCATCTGCAAACAATTCTTCTTCACAAAGCAAATCATCATCTAATACTGGAAACAAAACATCCGCGAATCAAGACAGCAGAGTATCATCATCTGATACTTCAGATCTTCCGCTCCCCGATATTGCATCATCTGATCCGCATAACTATTCAGACAAAAAAGGCGACTCGTCGCTCGTGTGGCCTGTCCAGTCTCCGTCTGTTACGTACGTAAACGGAAAGGTGAGCGGCGTAAAACTTTCTGCCAAAAGAAATGAACCTGTTACGGCAATCAGGGCGGGAACTGTCATGTTCAGCGGAATGTACCGCGGATTCGGGAACGTTGTATTCATTCAGAGCAAAACCGGACATATCTATGCATATACAGGCCTTGGCTCTGTTAAAGTAACTAAAGGCGACTATATCGTATTCGGTGACCAGATTGGAACAGCAGGCATTGACAGCTACACTGAAAAACCGCAGGTGAACCTTATGGTGTTTCAGAACGGACTTCCGATTGATCCGGCAAAAGCTCCCCGCGGATAAAATTATTATTAAGCGATTTGTTATCTGAATAATTATTTTTGAACGCTCATAGTGTCTTTGATGCAGCGAAGAAAAACTTCCATGCAGACACGTGCATCGTCATTCGCGCGGTGAGCTGCATGAACGTCGATATGAAACTGCTCTGCGAGATACTGGAGCTTCCATCTTTCATTTGTCGGATATGCCCAGCGGCTCAGCGTGAGTGTATCAATCGCTTTGTTTTTCAAAAAATCCATTCCGTTCCGTCCGAGTTCCGCATTAACAAAATTCAAATCAAAGTTTGCATTGTGCGCAACAAGAACTGAATCTCCTGCGAAAGCCATAAATCCTGGCAGTACGTCTTTTGCCGGCGGCGCATCTTTTACCATGTCATCAGTGATGTGGCTCAGCTGCGTGCAAATCGAAGGAAGCGGTATGAGCGGATTGATAAGCGTGTCGTATGTATCGAGAATACCTGTTTTGTCGAACTTTACCGCGCCGATTTCGATGATGCGGTCGTTTGCTGAATAAAGTCCTGTTGTTTCTGTGTCGAATGCGCAAAAAATTGTCCCGTCTTGCACAAGGCGGGACAATTTTTTGAATTCGGTTATGAGCCTATTTCGCTGCATCAAGAACAGCGTTGATTTCTGCGGCTATTTTGTCGCAAAGCTCGCCGGCTTTTTTCTTAGCCTGCGCAAGCGCTTTGTCTGTCTTTTCGTCAACACTCTGGCAGCAGTTCACATAGAATTTAATTTTAGGTTCTGTTCCGCTCGGACGAGCGCTTACAATCGTGCCGCCTTCAAGGAAGAACTGAAGTACATTGCTCTTTGGAAGCTTAATCTTTGTTTTTTTATCAGGGGCTGCAGGATCAAACGATATGCTCTGCTGGATATCGCGGATTTTAAGTACTTTCTTACCGCCGAGCTTTTTGAGTCCTTCACTGCGGAGTTTTGACATGATTCCGTCCATCACGCCTTTGCCTGATGCGCCGGGGAAGTATTTGCTGATTGCGCGGTCTTCAAAATAACCGTACTGTTTGTACATATCCTGCAGGTGGTCGAGAAGTGTAACGCCCTTGCTTCTCCAGTAAAGTGTCATTTCTGCGCACATAGCGGCTGCGCTTACGCCGTCTTTATCCATAACTTCTTTTTCAACTTTGTATCCGTAGCTTTCCTCAAGTCCGAATACGTAGTTCAAGCTCTTGTCTTTTTCAAACTGAGCTTCAACAGCTGCAATCCATTTGAATCCGGTGAGGCATTCAATCAGCTTAACATGATATTTTTTGCATATTGAATCGACGAACGGGCTTGTTACGATTGAGCGGATGCATGCAGGTTTTTCAGGCATCTTGTTGAATTCTTTGCGGCTTAAAAGAACATATTCGCAGAGAAGTGCGCCCATCTGGTTTCCGCTTACGAGAACAAACTTCCCGTCGCTTCCAGGGAATGCAGTGCCAAAGCGGTCTGCATCAGGGTCAGTTGCCATGACGACATCAGCCTTTTCTTTTTCGCCGAGCGCAACAGCAAGCTTAAGTGCCGGTGCTTCCTCAGGATTCGGTTTTTCTACAGTCGGGAATGCGCCGTCAGGTTTTCTCTGTTCCGGCACTGTAATAACTTCGAGTCCGAGATCGCCGAGCACTTTTTCAACATGCATTGCACCAGTTCCGTGGAGCGGTGTGTAGACGATTTTGACATCCTTTGCATGCTCCTTAATAAGCTTCGGACGGAAAAGCTGCTTCTTTGTCATTGCCCAGAATTTTTCATCGATTTCTTTATCGATCATGACGAGCTTGCCTGCTTTTACTGCATCAGCTTTTGTCATTGTCTTTACAGCTGTTACCGCGTTTACTTCCTTAATAATTCCTTCGTCATGCGGCTCGATAACCTGTGCGCCGTCGTCCCAGTATGCTTTGTAGCCGTTGTACTGCGGCGGGTTGTGTGAAGCGGTGACGACAACACCTGTCTGCGCTTTGAGCGTGCGGATTGCAAAAGAAAGTTCCGGCGTAGGGCGGAGACTTGTGAACAGATATGCTTTGATTCCGTTCGCTGCAAATATACGCGCAGTTGCTTCTGCGAATACATCGCTGTTGCGGCGGCTGTCGTATGCAATCACTGCACTCAGTGTTCCTTTTTTTGCTTTTGCAGGGAATGCTTTAATAACATAATTTGCAAGCCCCTGCGTTGCCTTGTTAATTTCAAGCGTATTCATGCGGTTTGTTCCGCCGCCCATAATACCGCGCAGTCCGCCTGTGCCGAATTCAAGCGTCTGGTAAAAGCGGTCCTCAAGTTCCTTCATGTCGTTCTTAGCGACAAGATCTTCAACTTCTTTGCGGAACCGTTCGTCTTTTTCTTCGGCGATATACTGTTTTGCGCGTGCAAGAATTTCTTTCTGATCCATAAGATTTCTCCTTATATCAGTTTCTATTTTTTTAAGATGAATGAAGCGGCGGAATGTTTGTTATTATTGTTCCGCATCAGCCTTCATGATCATCTGTGTTTCCCATTCGAGAAGCCATTTTTCTTCTTCCGGTTTCTTTCCTTTTACATCGCACATGACGCGGAACACCGGCTCTGTCCCGCTCCCGCGCATCCACATGAATGCAAGTGCAGGCGAGTGTTTTTCCGGCGGGCCGTAAAAAATAATTTTGAGTCCGCCTTTGCCGCTTATAGAAAAATCATCAATGTTTCTTGTTTCATGCGTGCCGTTGTTGCACACAGCCTCGTAAGAAACAAATCCGTATTTGTCGTATAAATCAGTATGATGATTAAGCCAGTCTTTTTCAAAAATCTTCTGGAATCGTCCCTTGAGTTCGCCGTGGTCTTTTGAATTGATATGAAGAACAGCGCGCTCTTCGCTTACGCCTGTCGTTGTATAAACAGGAAGCGTTGCTATAACGTCAGCAAGCGTAAAATCATCAGAGTATTTTGATTCCTGACCGCTTGCGCAGCACCACAGATGGAAAAGTCCTTTTCTTGTTGAGCCGTCCTTGTTGTGCGAGTCGCGAAGAACAAGAAGCTTAATAAGCGCAAAAAGCGTGTTTATCGGATCGCGCACTGCAGCAGGATGTGTGATATTTCCTCCGTTTGAACCTTCACCGAGAATACGGACAACGTAGCCTTCTGCTCTTTTTTCGCGCGCAAGATTAACAACATTCGCTTCGCCGACTTCCGCACGGAATACGTTTGACTTGAATGCGCGCGCGATTTCATCGATGCGCATTGACGTCGGATCGTTCACGGCGACAGCTGATTTATAGTCGCTCGGAAACTGGTAGTCAGCATCGTCTGATTTTGAGGCATCCTGTCTGATTTTTTCACAGCGTCCCGCAAGTCCGCTTATCATAGGATCTCTTGCCTGATAGACTGAATAGGCAAGTTCCGCCATCACGCTGAGTGCGAATACTTCCTGAGCTTTAAGAACTTCTGCTTTTTTTTCGTTCTTGTTCCAGTAAACAATATTGCCGCGGTCGCCGTCGCAGTCAGGCATATAGCCGAGAGAAACTTCTTTGTGTCCCTGTTCATGAAGCTTTTCCATTTCGCGTGCGCACCAGACAAGGTTTTCTGGTTCCGGAATGATTGTATGGACGATATCGCCCGGATGATTATTAATTGCATAGAAAGTTACTCCGCATTCGGGCAGGAAAGAAGAATCAATTGAAAGTGACCGTGCAGAGCCGTTCATGTCGCATACAACACCGATCGGGTTGCGCAGAACGCTTTCCCGTATTTCTGCAAAAAGCCTGTTCTGTCTAGTCATATTGTCAGTGCCGGAGATAACTGTTTTTGCAAACGACCGGTATGAAGTTACAGCCTCGCGCTTAACAGCAACGCTTTCCGCATAGACCCAGTCGAGATCGACAGAAGGGCATGATTCTGTAAGCTGAGCTGCATGAATCATCGCATTTTTATCTGCACATAGTTCTTCAAAACGTTTAACAATTTTTGCATTTTCTGAACCGCAGAGAACGCCGCCGTCGTTGAGTCCGAATTTAATTCCGTTGTGGCCGATGGGGTTGTGACTTGCAGATACGTAGACGAATCCGTCCAGGTTTCTGCTGAATGCCATAATTTCCGGAGCTGCAGTGATCCCTGCATAATTCACGGCGATTTTTCTGCTCATGAATGTACGGAGCATAGCGTCTGCAATAGCAGGACCAGTAGGGCGGGAATCAATTCCAAGCACTATCATCTGATTAACAGGTTTAATAGCGGTAAGATAATCGGCAAATGCCTCTGCCGCGAGCGATGCAATTGCAGTGTTCTCCATGCCGATGTCTGGTGTAGAGTCTTCTGCGTCTCCGGAAACTGCAAATACTTTGCGCCATCCGGAAGCTGATGTAATCAGGTGATGTTCCATGACGACTATCATACCACGTAAATCAGGGCGTTTCAACAAAATCAATTTTTACAGGCGCTTCCATAACCGGCAAATTTTTTGTATAGTGACGCCGTGAAATATGAAGATGTACAAATGCCCGCAGCGGGTGATACCGTTGTTGTTGGAATGTCGGGCGGAGTTGATTCAACACTTGTTGCAACGCTTTTGAAGGAAAAGGGATGCCGCGTCATCGGAGTGACGATGTCGCTTTGGAAAGGCGACCTTCCGCCGCTTCCGAACGGGCAGAAGCTTCACAGTTCATGCTATGGTCCTGATGAAACTGAAGACATCGCAGAATGCACGAAGTTCTGTAAAGAACACGATATTGAATATCACGTGATTGATGTAAAAGACCAGTATCAGAAACAGGTGCTCGATTATTTTAAAGCGGAATACAGGGCAGGCAGAACGCCGAATCCGTGCATCAGATGCAATAGATTTATAAAATTCGGCGCGCTTCTTGAAGGCGTTCAGGCGATGGGCATTCAGTACGACTGGTTCTGCACCGGTCACTATGCGCGCGTCGTCCGTCCTGAAGAAGGATTGTGGGGTACTGATAAAAAGCCTGCGATGATTGCGTGCGCTTCCGATGTTACAAAAGACCAGGCATATTTTCTCTATAGAATACCGAGCGCAGTTTTGGAAAAAGTGCGGTTCCCGCTTGCGTTCACAGAAAAGAAAGATGTTTTCCGCATGGCAAAGGAGCGGAAACTTGCTGCTGCTGAAAGAGCAGAAAGCCAGGATTTTATTCCGCCGGAATACTTTGATTATCTTTTCAGCGACAAGCCCGGCATTCCCGGCGATATCATCGATCTCGACGGACACGTGCTCGGTCATCATCAGGGAGTTGAGCACTATACAGTAGGGCAGCGCAGAGGACTCGGCGTGAGCTCGTCACGTCCGCTTTATGTTCATTCAATCGACGCGAAAAAACATCTTGTTGTGCTTGCTGACAACAGCGATCTTCTTGCGTCCGGCTGCATCGCGGATGACTTTGTATGGCCTGGAGATATTGAGCCGAATGAACCGTTCGACGCTCTTGTTAAGATTAGACTTGCATCGCGTCCGGTGCCGTGCCATGTTGAGCCGTATGCGCCGGCAGAAGGCGAGTCGTTT